>Ga0182004_10000062_pt1 | contig 39450 bp, 42 predicted proteins | sample Sormic07211540_1_FD_120479 | JGI IMG/M metagenome (GOLD analysis project Ga0182004, IMG submission 120479) | Endophyte microbial communities from Sorghum bicolor roots, Mead, Nebraska, USA - 072115-40_1 MetaG | ecosystem: Host-associated > Plants > Roots > Unclassified | place: USA: Nebraska...
ATATATATATAACAATGTAAACGTGTACTGATCGACCTTGGAGATCCCATGGCTCTATCTTGTAAAGATCGACATCTTTGATGACATTGAGGTCGATCCTTCTTGAGGCCACCTTCTTCCTGAGGTAGTAGTCCACCAGCTCTTCGTCTGTCGGATGGAATCGAAAACCTGGAGGAACCAGCTGCTGCGTCTGCGCTTGTGCGCTGCTCATACCCATCTAGCTAGATAACAGACTGATATATATATATTATGAACCTGAAATTGCATTGATGCGTCGTAGTCATACCAAATGCATGATTTCAACCAAATGTTATACGTTATAGATCTTGCATTGTATCATGCATGCTAGATAATAATCAGGTACTATATATATAAGACCTAAATATTAAACCAATATCGGCCTGCCAGGATGTAATCGATGAATGCTAGCTGCATATGTGTACCATCGATCATAATTTTAACCCGCGCGCGCCAGCAGGCTAGGGTACGCATGCGATAATGGACAGATAAAAAGTAATACTCGAAGCAAGCATGATGATTTGCAGTAGTGACGCATGCACTACTAATGGCTTCAGTGCTTGCATTGCATTCCATGTGGTGTAGTATGTGGTACTGATGAGCAGCTGAGCATCACCACACTCATTACCCTTTGTGGAATGTTTCCCTTGCTGCTGCTGTTGCTGCTCAAAGCTAGCTTTCTCTCATCATACATGTCCTGGATGCAGGCCCTCCCTAGTGCAGGCTGGCCTCTAGTGCATATAGTAATGTATTATACATGCACTTCACCCAACATTGGATGGGGTCACCCCTTAAAGTGTGGCACTCACGCGCTAGGTGCATGCGTGTCTATGATCATATGTGCTAGCTATACTTAGTGTGATAACTAAGCGTCGTCGTCATTTTTTGTATTTGTTCTGCTGATGATCAATGTTTGTTAATTGGAGAGAGATATGTTGATTATTTGGAACTGGTGTGTATGTACGTTCTTATGATATTATAGATTAATTAATTACCCTACCACATGGTCAGTCATGTGTACTGTGTGGCAGTAATATATTCTTAGTTTATTATTAATTAAGAAATGTTCGTTGCGTTTAAGTTAGTACGTGTGCTATTTCTAACTTGTACATATGCAAAAGAGATCATGTGGCATATGCACATTTAGCTTTCTTGATTTAAATAATAAAACTCACATCATCTAAAAGATATGTTTTTTTGTAAAATAAATAATAAAAAACTCTGAATCAAACATTGATCAATCCAAGTAAGCAACGGTAGTGGTTTCATTTTGAAACATGGCGTAGAACAAAAAAAAAGTGTATATATTTGCACTGGCAAATTCTACTGCCACCCATGGTGGTAAGTGACTAATTGTGCAAGCTGATCTGGCCCTTTGAAATTATTTCAAGGGAACAAAATCATTGCAGCACCGTGTGTATGTGGTTTTGAAGAAGTAAAGATTATCTGTCATTTGATGCTGAATTTAGAGGCAGAGAGAGAGAGAGAGAGAGAGAGAGAGAGAGAGAAAGAAAACACTTCGTGCTATATAGCTTTTTCTTCTGCGATCAAGAACATCGATCTTATAGTCAGATTCAAACAAAACATCATATATATATACACTATATAGTGTATATACATATTCGGATCTCGTATCTAGGGTTCCGGGATCTGCTAAAATCTATATGCAAATCTAACATGAAAAGTGACATAATTAAGATGGAGAATATATACCTTTCCCAAATCAGAGAGATGTAACGAAAACCTTGTAGAGAGATCTCTACTAGGTTTGGTAGTAGCTGCAGCTATAGTACGTAGAGGTGCAGGTGGAGACAGGAATGAGCCTTTATTTTCTCTTCGACGGTCTCCCTGTCTTGCTGCTGGTTGCTGTTCTCTCTCTAGCTAGGTCATTATCTGGTTCAGATCCCAAGAAGAATGTCACAGCAGATAGAGATTGATGATACACGTACGTGTACAACAACAAGATTGATCGATGAGCAAAAAAAGAAACGAAATGATACCAACAGGATGCAAGCACTGCACACAACAAACTAGGTAGATCGAGTTGAACCAAATAATATAAAACGTTTAGAGATCGAATAATCCAGGTGAAACAATATACTGTTTTAAGCTAGGTTGAATAGTTCCTATTGCATCTCGAGATATCAGAGAGTAGCAGTATGCATGCCTACCTTGCTATAACATGCATGAGAGAGTTCATGGATCTGCATGAATCAGTGCATGGAAGCTCGATATAATATTGGTCGATCTTGGCTAATCACGGGATTGTCTCTCTCTGTTGCCTCTCCCCTGACCTAGGTACGTATTAGCACAGAGCGAGCGAGCTGAGAAGCTATGGGAGTGAGAGAGAGAGAGGGAGGGAGATCAGAGCAAAAGGCCGCCAGAGGGAATGAATGAAGCTAGTAGGACGCGACTGCCGTGCAAACGGGAACGGCCGGGGACGGACGAACGGGGTTGCTGATGATCTCTGATCCGATCAAACTATATATAATAAATGATGTGAACTGACGGGATTGATCGAGATCGGAGGAGAGGAGAGTGATGAGCTAGCTGCTGGATCGGAGTTGATTAGAAACCAACTCGATCGCAATCTACGGCCCGGCCGCGCGCTAGCTGTGAGAATATCAGGCAAATTAAGGGGACAGTACGTGAAAGAGAGATGGGAGATGATGAGGATCGGAAGAAGAAGAAGAAGAAGAAGAAGAAGAAGAAGAAGAAGAAGAAGAAGAAGAAGAAGAAGAAGAAGAAGAAGAAGAGGAGGAGGAGGAACTAACTGTAACTAGTAGCTGCTGCTATCAGAAGCTATGCTAGGGTACGGCGGTGCAGTCTGTAGGCTCTCTCTCTCTCACGCTCGCAGGCAGTGGAAGGAAGGAGGGAGGGAGGGAGGAGACGTAGAAGAACAGCGAGCGACCCCTTCCTTAACTTTGTCTAGTCTCTCCCGGCCCCACGCCCACACCGTGTGGGACCCGCGAGGGTGGGCCCACCCCACCCGACCAGCACCAAACAAATCCCCCGTCCACTGCCTCGCGCCATCATTCCTTCCCTTCCCTAATTCCATCCATCCCTTTCTTTAAGCTCTTCCTTCCAGTCTCCCATTTTTTAGTCCCTAGCTTGGAACAATATAGACACAATATATATGGTAATATATATGTCTTACTCTTACTTAATTGGACCCATCACTTAATTCCACCCAACCAAATTAGTGTTAGAATTTAGACATATTATCACATATTTTAATCCAAAAATATATACTCCCACCATCCCACAAAGGGTGTCATTCTCACTTCCCAAAATCAAATATTTTAACTTTGACCAATATAATATAAGAAAAATATTTGGATTTATGGTGCATAATTAGTATCACTAGATTAGATTAATTATTTAATATATTTTCATGATAAACTTATCTAGAGATATAAAATACTATTAATATTTTCTTTAAATCTAGTCAAACTTAATAAATTTTGACCAGTACGAATCTCATAGCAATACAGTAACTAGTGAGTGTGTGATCTACATGTAAAGTAGACATGCTAAACATTATGATTAGAGGAGTAGATAAGACAAATAGTTGAAGTAGAGGTGGTCGAAGGCATCGGTGATGCTGTTCTCACTTATCAACATAGTAAAATTTAGTTTTTAAGTTATCATATTTTAGAATTCAAAATTAAAAGTTGGATGTTCACATCGTAAATAATTATAAACATGTAGAGGTCCACACATGATCTACAACTTCGTACTTTATAAGTTTTTTTATTTGAAGTCATTTAGAGTCCACAAATGTTCATTTAAGTTGTATATAGTAATAGGCATACCTACAAATTTGCAATTCATTTTTTCGTATGGGTCATTTATGTCTGAAATATTCAATACAAGATTACTAAATGTTAATATAAAAGATAGCATTATTTATATTCATAGAGTGAGTGTGTAATGTAGTGGTATGGAGATGATGTCGCGCGAGGCTAGAGCTCATGGTTTGAATTGAAGCAAACATGCATGTATTTCACACAAAAAAAAAATTACAAAACTTCAAACCACTGCCCCTACCTATTGGTAGGGGGCTTGTCTAGATTTTTTAAAAATGTTTTGCTAGCAGATGCCTCTATAAATGACCTATTAATATGAAAATTTGATAGAGATCATCGGTTTGCCCATCTCTAGATACGCTTTGTGCAATAGTGCAAGATAGAGTTTTGGATGTGTGCTCTTCCTAAAAAATGTGTGTAGGTGCGTACACCGGAGAAGGCTGAGAGCGGCATTAACAGAGAACTGATTGTTAGAGATTGTGTTCACTTGTGTGAGACAAGAGAGTGTGCTACTAGCCGACTCCATAGAGTCTGGGTATCCTCATCAAGGAAAAAGCCCACACCCAAGCAGGAGGTGGACCGAGCCAATTGGTCAAGAGGGGAAACAACCCCATGGGGCTTGTCTGAATTTTTAAAAAAATGTTTTGCTAGCAGATGCCTCTATAAATGACCTATTAACATGGAAAATTTGATAGAGATCGTCGGTCTGCTCGTCTCTAGATATGCTTTGTGCAATAGCGCAAGATAGATTTTTGGATGTGTGCTTGTCCTGAAAAATGTGTGTGTAGGTGCATACACCGGAGAAGGGTGAGAGCGGCATAAATAGAGAACTGATTGTTAGACATTGTGTTCACATGTGGGAGACAAGAAAGTGTGCTACTTGTCAACTCCATTGAGTTCGGGTATCCTCATTAAGGAAAAAACCCACACCCAAGAACGAGGTGGACCGAGCCGACTAGTCAAGGGGAAAATAGCCCATATGGAACTTGGCAAACAAGGTATGTGAGGATCTAGATAGAAATTGATACAGATATGTAATCCTATCCGATATGAGTGATCGTGCTCTAACTATTGCCCTCATCTTTTCAGTACGAGCGCTCGACCTAGCTAGGGCTACATGGCACAAGTCAGAGAAGCATCAAGTCTGCCCCCCAACATCGTCATTGTCATCTCCAATTTTGCGTGAAATTAGACTGATCAATTAGGATCTTGCCTACGCCTCGCCACGTGACCATTTTGATCACCATTTGTGTTAAGGATCCCGTGAAGTTCATACTCTAGTACTCTCTCCATTTCAAATTATGAGTCGTTTTGACTTTTTTAGTTCATTCATTTTGCTATATATCTAGATATATTATTATATTTAGATGCATTATACATCAAAAAAGTTAAAGCGACTTAATTATAATTTAGAACAGAGGAAGTACTACATATGTGCCTTCTCTCTAATCAATGAGGCTATGCCTTGCTGCATCGCAGCATCGCCACACATGGTCTTCTCCACCGTTACATCCTCAATTCACTAGTTGTGGCTACATCCTCAACTACATTGTTGCATAAAACACATGCATGGTCTTCGATGCATTGTTCATGTTTTTTGCCATCTTATTAGAGGACCACAGGCTCTGGATCATCACACCTTTGCGCCAAATTATCTAGACAAGCCTTCATGTTTCATCTAGCTCAACTTCATCACCGGCTTCATTATCCATTTCTCGCCTACTTCATTTATTGTATTTCGTTAACTGTGGGCTGCATCACCTTCCCCGCAGGTCCCATCCTTACACTAAGGCCAGTCTCAGTGAGGGTTTCACCAGAATGTCATGCACATTTATTAGAACGCCATGTCAGCAAAACTATACTTTTTGCATGAAACAAAGAGGAGAGAGAAGTAGTTTCACCATGGTGAAACCCCGCGGGCGTTGTTTCCCACACGGTGAAACGTGATGAAATCCTCACTGGGGGGCCAAATCGTTTCACCATCTTGCACGTGATCCAATCATTTTGCAGCAATTAAATGCTTTGCTTAGCCTTGGAAACAACAAAGTGAAAATGCTTCATTGCTGAGGTTATTTCATAGATGGTTTCATTTCAATCTTGATGACGTGTTGGTATGTGAAACCGTGCAGTGACATTGTCCATTGAGACTGGCCTAATAAGATAATAACAAATGACATGTATATAGGTGATGGGAATGAATGAAGCTAAGAAGTAGTAGTATGAACGCAAAGAGATGGTTTTAATTTACTAGTAAATATTTGTGAGCTAGTATTCCACTTTAGCAATTAACTTTTAGTTGTCATTAGATGATACTATATATATATATATATATAGCTTGTTTTCTTCTCCACTATTCATCCCCTAAGCTTCACCCCGCATCAATATATGTGGGGTAAAGCTTAGGAGACGAATAGTGGAAAAATATATAATAATGTTTCTGTCCCTAGCTGTAATATATGTGGTATGATTAGAGTATATCCATATGTATCATATATATATGTATATATGGCGGCCGGCTGGGTTGGCCCGTGCAATGCATTAGTGGTGTATTATGTGCACATATAGAGAGATAGATCGACAATGAGATGAATTGAAGCCATAAAGGAACATTTGAGATTATCAGTCGAATCTGCCAGTTTAGTAGTAATTTTCTCTCATAACAAGTCAGCTAACAGTATTTTGTGCTATCACTTATCAGCCAAACAAACAAGGCGTGTCACACATATATCTGTAGATCAGCATCATCTAGGTTTTATATATCATCTATATATGAATTTGTCTAGGATATTGGACCCTTCATTAATTTTGACAATTTGCAATTAACAATCACTTTCTACTCCTTACTAAGAAAAGAATTGATGACAGTTTTTACATGCATGGGCAATAATCACTATGCGATGAGAGTTTACAAGTAGAACGTACGATGTTATTTTGCATCATGTATATATATTCATCAGACCACATTAATTACAATCAGGTTCGATCGAGTGGTTTACTGAGTCTCACTCAGGATCCATTGATTGATAGCACAGAGACAGAGCTACATGTATATATGTTGTCGTGGGTAGGTCTGGGGATCATGAGAGATGGAGAAAGCTTTCATGAAAAGGGCAAACTTTAAAGGCCGGCCGGCCGGCAGAGAGGTGTGTTGGAGAATACAGTTTTGGCTTTTGCTAGAAAGTTGGTAGTAGCTTCCTTCCATCTTGATCCATCCATTGTGCAGGCGTGAGCTTCAGCCGATGATTAGCCTCACGCCGGCCGGCTGCGATTTTTTTTGTTCCTGACTTCCTGCATTATACTATATATATTGCATTGGGTCTTTTCTCTCGATCTGTTGCATCAATCTGATCTTGCACTGTGTACTACATACCATGCCCTCTGGTCTGCCCTTGCAATTGGTCTTGTTTAGTTCCGAAAATTTTTTTGGTTTTCGTTACTGTAGCACTTTCGTTTTTATTTGACAAACATTGTCCAATTATGGAGTAACTAGGCTTAAAAGATTCATCTCACGATTTACAAGTAAACTGTACAATTAGTTTTTATTTTCGTTTATATTTAGTGCTCCATGCATATGTCGTAAGATTCGATGTGACGAGGATTTAAAAATGGTGGGTCGCGTGAAGTCAGATTCGAATGCGTCCCGGGAGCGCCACTGGTACATCGTCATCGCCAGGTTTCAAGGCAAATGAGGTTGGGAGGTCTGAAATGCAAGGCGACTCCTACTCAGGTTCAGGTAGGTCTCACTATATGCGCAAGGACGGCACTCCGATCCGGGTGACAAGCAAAAGGAAACAAGTCAAATCCAATTTAAATTATTTGTATTAGGATTTATATATACTAAAACGACCAGAATACCCTAGAATATAGGGAATATATATGATCTAGTTTTAGGGTAAGAGCATTGTACTCCACAAAATGAAACTTTGGCACTATATATAAATAATGTTCTTCCTCAGGCATTTCAGTTCCCATTGGGTATCGTACCACTCTACACTCTCGAATTTCCTCCATTTTTACAAATTTGCATTGTAGATGGCCTCGTAACGGAGAATGAGCACGAGATACCTATTTTGTAAAAAGGAGTTTTCTCGAGAGAACTATGATGAGTGGTGGTAAAACAGGTAGGTGTCATCGTACACCCTGTAGATATTTTTTGTTTTAACGAATCAACACTATTTCCATTCATAAAGCAGAGACAAAAGCACGGTTAGTAGATGAGATGATCGTTTCGGTTCAGATGTCAAACATGTATGTTGTATGGGCACCTGACCTCTCTAGCGCTGAAATACCAGCTGATACTCCTCACTACTCAGCTGCCTACCCTCCTACCAGCCGGTTTCTTCATTCCATCTAGTCCCAGCCGTCGGTCAAAACCCCAGCTTACTTTTATTTTATCTGAATTATATTATATGGTGCCGCTAATTATGGCCATCTCACATGCAAGGGCAAAGCATACTCATCAATCATCATCGCTCCATCGACTGCTTTAAGCACTCACCGTCACCGGTAAACCGGCAAGAAATTAGTGAGAAGAAGACGCGTCATCAGTCAGTCAAAACGGTCGCGTCATCAGTTCTAGTACTACCGGATGTTTAACAGACTAATTGCGATACGGTAACGCCTGCTGTTGTGCACAGTAATACCTTCAATTGTCCAGCAATTCACAGATTAATTGGATAGCACTTACTGTAACAGACTAATTGCAACTCTCCACAGATTGACTGATCAAGAAAAACACACTCACACACATGGACCATCTCAGGCAGCACAGCACTCCTTGCTTTGCGGGTGCCAGCTGCCGACAGCCTCAAATATGCGGATCGAGCTACTGCACAGTTCTTCAGCATGCTAATCAGTTCTGATCGACAAAGATGTGCAACGGCAGTATTTCAATCGCCAGACAAATCATGAATGGAACCCCTACGAATTCGACTGACCTACTCAACAGTATTTCTGTCAAACGCCTAATTAATCTGCAAACAGCAGCTGACCCCACAAACTGGCAGTTCTTGTCAAAGGCCCAACGCCAAGGCTACCAAAGAGACCAAAAACGCGAGCACATGGTAGTTCAGTTTTGCTGCAGAGGCTGATGACCTTGAACCATGAGGCTTCTGAGCCCTGGGAAGGGGGGAAAAAGAAGTCCAGGCATTATTAGCAGGCAGTTGCCCATAAATGGAGGAAGGGGTTTTCTACTATCTAGAGGAGCAGCAGCACATAAGATAAGCAGATGTCATACTTCTGTTTGTCCTTGAGGAGGCCACAGTAGAGCATGTTGTCTGGAGCCACCATCTCAGTAACATTATAGCCTCCATTCGGATCCACCACCCTGATGTAAGTCTCCTGACCCAGATACCATGTGTCCAGGTTTTCTGTCCGTACATTCCAAAACCCTGGGCTGTCAAGTGACAGCATCACAGCGGTCCATGCTCCCGGAAACACCTACAGGATCAATAACACAGTAGTAATATCAGTTAGACTGAATGCAGCAAACACTTTCAGCAATCATATCTACACAAGTGCATATGTGATATATTACTTCATTACGGTGTAAAAGTAATAGATTTATTGTATCCACAAAGGTACGATCATAGCATCCAGAAACACAAAGAGACATTAGTAATTATCCTACAACAGTTACCTGAGTCGTGCAACGAGAAACACCATCCCACTTGTTGTAAGTCCCACGGCTATTCTCAGTCCACTCACCATAGTCCATCCTGTTGGCAGTATGAAAATGATTCAGTATCCAGGACTCTTGAAAATGTGTCAGCACAAGGAAATGAGAAATAGAAGCTTTACTCACCCTACAACCCAGAATGCATATCCATCGATATGGTAGGTCTGGACAGTTGTGTCATTGTTCTGAAATACAATTTCCAAAAAGTTCTTGTATGTGGAGTTAATGACAGATGTTCTGATCACTGGTGGTCCATCAATTGGCATTGTAGGGAAGTCGAGTGTGTAGACATCCTTCTTGTCATAGAGATCTGCCAACCTCAGAGGAGTATCGGGAGGGGAATAAGAGATACCACTCAGTGTAGTCCGCTTCTTCCCATCGATGATAACAGGTGGTTCATTCCTCAGCTTGTAAACCTGGCTCACATTGATAGAGCCATAGTGAAATGAGCCCTGAGGATTCGGACGAGCAGCACCAGTGCTCACGTTCATCCTGGAAAGAAAAGATGCTCTGTGAGGCCAACTGGCCAAGATGTAGATACATACATAATCCAGTGTGCACATGAAAACTTGGTTAGACAGTGCTACATGTCTGTACTGTCTGTTGCCTGCAAGTACTAGCAGACACCCCAACACTCTGTTCATTGATAATGCTAGTAGAGGCCTTTTAGATATTGCTGTTGGTGTTGATAACAGATTGAAGTTTCTAATACAACTTATATGGAAGAAATACAACAGAAGGAGGGCAAATATTTGGGCAGAAAACAATTCTGAAATGCTACAACCCCAAAAGCTTTGATTCGTCGAGAAAGGAATCATGTATTTCATTCCAAAAGGGTTTCCCATTCAGATTTAGAAAGCAGACCATCTAAGGGAATATCTCTTGGGATGCACATGAACTATATTGCAAGATAGATAAAAGGCAACAGCAAGGTATAGGCAAAACAACTAGAAGGAGCTATATTGCTTGTATACACAGCAGTACTAACAAAGTGTAGTTAGATATAGCCAAAAAGGATATTATTATAATAATATAAATACTATAGCGCCCGCCGGACATGACGGGTGAATCAATGCTTTCAGTAGGATTGCATAGGAAAGTCAAGCCTGCGGTCACTTGAATAGTCAATAACCATGAAGAAAGTTTCTTTCTTTTCTACAAACCTGATTGAGCGTGCCTGGTTCATTGAGAAAGTTTTGTCATACTCATCATTTGGTGGATCAGGAAGAGGACCAGATGCTTTGCCCTTTGAATTTGAATATTGCAAAATCGCAACACCGGTGACTCTGGTCCAGAGTGATTCATTCACAAACCTAGCACTGGCCACAATGTAATAATCACTGCTTGCGTTCTGATCCATAGTGACCAAAAATGAGTAAGACTGGCCCACGTGGATGTCGAGATTAGTGAAATTCTGCTTCATGGTATATGAACCTTCTGTTTCAACAAGGGCCATGTTGTGATTCTGAATCCTCAAGTTCAAGCTTGTGGAGACACCCACATTATGGACACGGAAACGGTATGTTTTTCCTGTTGAGGAATGGAAGCTGTCAGCTATCAGATTATGAATGCGTACAAAAGCAATCATTAGTCAAATACACTTTAGTAGGTGTTGCCATCATGAAAGTGACATTGAATTATCACCATCATTCCTCCAACATATAGGGAAAACATTGTGTGTAGTTCAGTGGTAACATTCATGTGAAGCAACAGCAAACAGATGAACTTCTGATATTTAAAAACATATGGGAGAGGTGGACTTCTAGGGACTAATTCAAAAACATGCCATCCCAGTTTAATGCGACAGCCCTATGATGCTTAAAGTGAGAAAAGTAATCACCTGGCTCAACTTTGATAGTCTCATGTTCAATTCCATCTGGCACGAGCGAGTCATTATACCTATATGGCCCCTTGCCATTCATCAAAACACCGTCTGGCATCCCTAGCTCCTTCCCATCATCAAGCATCTTCCTCAGGTGCTGCAGATGAGAAGTCAAACACAATGAACACCCATGATCACCCAAAAACCATGTGATGCATCCTGCAACAGAACCCATGTTTACCCCTCCTACTTACTGTGTGGTTCATCTTGTACCAGTCCCCGATGAACAACGTGATGTCCCCATCTGGCGTGTCGAATGGGACCGAGATCACCGCGCGATTGTTGACAGTGATACCTCCAAAACCCCCAGCGGCACGCTGCATGCCGAGGGGTGGAAAGTAGAAGAAGCTGCCAATCTGGTCCTTGACCTGGAAGTTATAAGTCCAGTTCCAACCTGGCGGTATGGGGCAGGTGGTGCCGAGAACCCCATCCTGCCAGCAATTCTTGCGCTGCTGGATCCCATCCCTGGTTGGGTTGGTTTCATACATAGAGGCCATACACCGTGAGTCAGTCAATGAAATGAAAGCAGGGCACCTAAGCACAATTGCTTAAGAGGAGAGAGGTGGCCGCAAAGATGAGACTATATATGAGAGTGGTTACCAGGTGATGAGCAGGGGCTCGTCCAAGCTGTTGAGGACATTGACGACCACATTGTAGTTGGTGGTGACATTCATGATAGGTCCAGGGAACTGCTTGTTGATTGCGATTACCTGAAACAAGAGACGGGCATATTGGAGTAGCTACTAGAAAGCCTTGGAGGGAGGCTGTCTAAAATGCTGAAGGAGTCCTAAAGTAATTCCTAAAGCATTTAGGAACAGTAAAAGCAGCCGGAAATGCGAGCAGGGGTATTATATGGAGTAGAAGGAGATCTGAATACTGAAACTTTGTGTTTGAACTTGGAAGCGCCCAGGGGAGCGTGGGGTTCGTTCAACCGTCTGTCTGTTGCACTCGTTGCTTTCCATACATACACAAGGGTTGGGTTGAAATCTCAACTTTAATAGAGTTGAAAATCTTTGAGCGGACAAGGAGCGCAAGCAAAGGTCTTAAATCCTGCAAGAAGCAACTCTTTTTTCTTTTCTTTCTTTTTGAAAAAGAGAGAGAGAGAGAGAGGGGGAGAGGGAGGGGGGGGGGGGAATCTTGAGGCAAAAGGGAGTGTGTGTGAGGGTGGCGGTTCAGAAAAGGGAGATGCAGACATGGAGAAACTGAATCTACCCTTTCCCCAACGGTCAGAAGTGGTGGCGGCCGCCTGAGTTGAAATCCAATCTCGACGATGGTGTCCCTTATTATAGCAGAGAAGAAGAAGAAAAAGAAAAGACGAAATGTTGTAGAGGCCGTGGGTAGGAGGAAGCAAAATCCAAGCCAAGCCATGTAAGGGATGGGATGAAGAAGAAAAGACGCAGTCCCGACTGGATTGGATTGGATTGGAGAAATGAGACGCAGAGTTGAGGACTAGTAGTAGTAGCAGAGGAAGAGGGACGGACCTGCTGCGGGACGCCGAGAGGGGAGGCGGTGATGTAGGAGACGTCCCAGTCGAAGAATGCGAAGGGGTCGGCAGCCTGCGCGGCGGCGGCCAGGAAGGCGACGGCGAGGAGCGGCGCTAGCGAGGCCGCCATTGCTTGCTTGCTTGGTAGGTCTTCTTGAAGGTCTGCTGCAACTTGCTCTCTCTCTCTCTCTCTCTCTCTCTCAGTTTCTTCGTTGTGGGATGGGAGCGGAGCGGCGGCGGAGGGGCGCGTGATTGATGGAGAGTGTGAAGCGGAAACAGGGGAGCGGAGAGAGAGGGGGTTCGCAAGAAAAGGACTGGACTGCAGTGGAGTGGTGGGGACAGGCTGGCAGTACGTACAGCTGTGGCTGTGCTGAACGGCATGCCGGCACACGCAGCCCTCTCATGCTTTGGTTTGGCCGGCTGGTGTTGACCGCCTGCTAATCCCAACAAATTTTACAAAATTTTTCAGATTCTCCGTCATATCAAATCTTTAGACGCATGTATGAAGTATTAAATATAGACGAAAATAAAAATTAATTGCACAGTTTGATCGGAATTGACGAGACGAATCTTTTGAGTTTAGTTAGTCCATGATTGAATAATATTTATCAAATACAAACGAAAGTGGTACTATTTGACTAGTAGCATTTTCGTTTGTATTTGACAAATATTGTCCAATTATGGATTAACTAGGCTCAAAAGATTCGTCTCGTCAATTCCGACCAAACTGTGCAATTAGTTTTTATTTTTATCTATATTTAATACTCCATGCGTACGTCTAAAGATTCGATGTGACGAGAAATAAAAAAAAAATTGCAAAATTTTTTGGAAGTAAACAAAGCCCTAGTGAAAAAGATACGAGACGGATCCGAGGAGCCAGCAATCTACTCTACTCCTCCTCAGTAGTAGTATCTAGTATATGGAGCTTCCTTTTTAATATTGTAATACCCTCATATAAATAAATTAATTAAAATATAGTATAAAGATATACTATCTTGTACTAGCTTATATAGATGGTGTATCTTCTAGTACTATTTATATTTATATAGATGTGTTTAAAACGGTTCTATAAAATCTGTTCCGTAAATATCATCGTAGAGTTGCTCCATAGAAAATTAGAGTTTATAAAATACACTTTAGGTGCTTTCATAACTCTACTATTTTTTCCCCAAACAAAATATGTAGAGCTAAACGTTCTGAAAAAGTGTAGAGCTAAACGTTTAGCTAAAAACGTGAATATAATATAATCTGTTTTTATATACCTACTTGTGGTAGCCATAAATCCTGAAGACACAACAGTAGTGTGTGTGTGTGTGGAAAAGAAAAGATGGCGGCAGGGCAGATCCTGGTAACGTAGTCCTCGGGGCGGGGGATTGAACGGGAATGGGATACAGACAGCGGTAGGGTGGGGCCCTGGAGAGTGGAGACCGTTGCCCTGAATTCCCCCCGAAATCGGCCACCGCCCACCAGCAGGATTCGCAACCAGGGATGCAGTCGCCACGGCTGAATCCGCGGAAATTTCGATTTCCAATCAGAAGTCGTTCCTCCTTTCTAAAGACATCATTTTTTTTCTAACCTTAACTAGATATATATATAAAAAAAAATATTTATATTTATAATACATAATTAATATTATTGAATAAAACGCTGAATATATTTTCACACATATTGTTTATAAATCTAAAAAAGTTTAAGATTCCTCGTCACATCGAAGAATCTTATGAGACAAATCTTTTGAGCGTAGTTAATTTACAGTTGGACAATAATTACCAAATACAAACAAAAATGCTACAACATCAAAATCTTAACGATGTTTATACTATAAATCTTAACATTTTTTTAGAAATTTGGTTAAAATTTCAAAATTTTAATTTAAGGGCTTGTTTGGCACAGCTCAACTTCACTAGTAAAGATGTTTTTTTATAGAAAATAGTTTCATAAGTGACTTTCTAGATGAAGCTGAGCTGTTTTGGAAAAAGTGTTTGGCAAAATAGCTTCACCAACTACTTAATGCATAGTTGAGAGAGAGAAATGAGGGAGAAGCTGCAATAAGCTACTTTTTTTCAGTTTCATCCAACTTATGTCTTTGTGAGAGGAGATGAAAAACAGCTTCACCCATGAAGCTGTTTTGAAAATAAGTGTTTGGCAAAAAAAACAGCTCACAACAGGTCATGAAGCTGTTGTGAGCTGTACCAAACAGGCCCTAAGATGACTTTAGACATTAATTTTTCATGGATGGAGAGAGTACTATGGCCTTGTTTAGTTTGCAAAAATTTTTGTTTTTGGGTACTGTAACATTTCGTTTTTATTTGACAAACATTGTCCAATCACGAAGTAACTAGGCTTAAAAGATTCATCTCACAAATTATAGGTAAACTGTGCAGTTAGTTTTTATTTTTATCTATATTTAATGCTCCATGCACGCGACCAAAGATTCGATATGACGGAGAACCTTGAAAATTTTTGCGAACTAAACAAGGCCTATGTTCGTGTGTCTTGAGCTGCGCGCTGTGGATCGGACTGGCATGGATCACGATCAGTAGAGGAGGAGGAGGAGTCACATGCATGCATATGCATAGAACCCGGGCCACGTCTCCCTCGCTCCTAACCCGGCCCGTCAATGTAATCCCATGTGCAAGTGCAACGATCACACTTTCATCTTTAATTTCCCGGGCACACACACAGCTCTCATCCTTGTCCCAACCTGCAAATAAATGTGTCACTTGCATTTGTCAGTGTCCTCCCTGATATAGTATCGCCCACCACACCTGCTACCATGCAGCGCATGTGCCAATGATCTTCAAATGTCAATCATTTTGATTTTTGGTCCTCAATAGGTCATGTGTCCCCTTTATTCTAATTCCCCCTCTTTATTTTTTATACTTGAAATATGGAGTCTATGAAATAATAGAATTTGAAAAATTGCACCTAAGTGGTATTCTCATAATACAATTTTTAAAGTTTTATAAATATTACATCTGAAAACAAAAGGTGCTAGTTAAAATCGTGTTTCTTTAGGAATGGTATCTTTGAAAGGCAGCACTTTAGAACTTGTTTAGTTGTGAAATTTTTTTGGATTTCGCTATTGTAGCATTTTTGTTTTTATTTGACAAACATTGTCCAATTATAGAATAACTAGGCTTAAAAGATTCGTCTCGTGATTTACATGCGAACTGTGCAATTAGTTTTTGTTTTAATCTATATTTAATATTTCATGCATGTGACGTAAGATTCGATGTGACGGAAAATCTTGAAATTTTTTTGATTTTTTTAGGAATAGTCAATAGTCCATCCATACTCCATAGTATGTGAATCGAAATGTCATTATCTCGGATGATCCACTGGCCATTGGAGCTGTTGCTGTGTTCCCGTTCCCGGTTCTGGTTCCGGCGGCGCTCACGGATGAGACGAGACGATGGCTGGTCAGTGTTCCCCAAATCCCCAGTGGGGAGAGGGAGGGTGTGAACAGTGGAGCAAGCCTGAACACCGGGCGCGGGCTGGGCAACGACGTGGCGCCGTCCCTCCATCCGAACCGCATGCCATGTCTCCGATTGCTTCCCCCTCCGATGCTGTCCACTCCATTACCAAGAATAGTACTCCAATCGGATCCATGTATTGGAGAAGAGGGAGCTCAACCAACCATCCATGGATTGGTGCTAGAAACAACAGGACTGGCCGAGAGGGAAGAGCGGAGGAGGGGCAGCTCTTGCAGCTTCGGGAGGCTAGTCTCGGCTAGGGGATTTCTGATCGCCTCCTGTCCTCTCCTCTCCTCTCCTGCCCTGACGCAACGCCGCCTCCCTCCGCCATTCGCGTCAGTGACATTTATTCCTTTCAATTCATTCAGGTAATAACATCCGCGACGCCCCAGTATCTATATGTTTCTAATGTACATTGCCAGTTGGCCTATAGCTGATTGCGTACGGATCATGGATCCACAGTCCATGCCCTTCACACAATCAAAATCGAATCTTGGTTGCACAACTGGAACAACGGACATCGGTTTTCCCCGCTCAACATAGGCACGTATTTATCTGAAAGCACAGCACATTGGTATTCGATCAGTTACTTGTGCCATTTGTTTCACCTTACTCTTCTTTTAGGGGTTGTGGAGCAAAAAGCTCATGACTTTATGGGCACTAACATTGTACCCTGCATCTCTAAATAGGGAGCAAGAACGGCAGCACATTGCCAGGACAGAAATCATCCTGACGTTCTTCGTAAGTCGGCCGTTTAGACCAGGCTGACAATGTCAGCTTCTGAGTTCAGGATTCCATACCAGCAAGTAAGCGGTTCATATGTTTCGATAATATTTTTTATGTTCTGTGCTTGAGTTTGGTTATCAATGTGTATATACCCCGTTGCATTATTCAAGTGCTTTACTGGAGTAACAAACTGGATATGACTGTTCTGAGTTGGGTAGCAATCATACCGTATAGTTTACTACTTTACTTTAGGCATTCTAATTATGAATCACGGAGAATATGCTGCATAATGCATGCCTATGGACGATATGCTGAAACAAAATGCATGCCTTACTATGCTTTGGTAATAGCAGTAATAAAACTTCTCTATGTAAAAGCCTCCCTCTCTCTCTCTCTCTCTCTCTCTCATGCACTAAAGTCAAGTTCACAAGATCACTATTTAATTGTTTGACCGAGGCACTGTTCTACAGGTTCAATTCACTTTGTTTAATTCTCTTGATAGGTTTCTTCTTCACAGCCTACTGAGAATGCAAATCAGTTTAAGACCTGTCGATGTGGGGAGGGAGACCCGAACTCCACATCTGAAACTGGTGACAGCCCGCCGACCTCTTGTCCTAGTTGCCAGGTTTGTGTAATCTTACAATTAAAGGCTTTGTGCTGCAGTAATGAAAATAAAAGAAATGGCCTTTTTATGATGTACCGTGTCCTATAACTAATACGCTGCTCAACACGTGACTTTATACAATTTGATGTTTTCACAAGTTATCATCACTGTGCATGGCTGCCACTGATGCTTATCTGCAACTTGGTTGTGCCTCAGCATATGGTCAAAGTGAAAGTTATTAGAAACTTATCTTATCGTTGCAAAGTATACTATTATTTAAGCCATGATAGACAGTAAAAGTAGAGAAATATACCTGGTTATGTTCTCCATATCTTTGTAAGAAAATTTTTTAGGACAATGATAAACATTTTCTAGTGCAGGTTCTTAAGAGTGGACATTTACTACTTTCATCTAAAGGTATGCTTTCCTGCAAATATGTATGATATTGCATAAACTCGGTGTTCTCCTCCCTCTCCTTTAATATGTTAAATAGTTTATTTATGCTATCCCTTTTTTGGTGCCAAATGGTCATATTTTGTTTAAGCGTCAAAGCTTGGCTGCCCCACTTAGTGATCTTCCATAGTTGATCACATTTTACTTTCGAGATAAAACACTACATATTAAATCTTCTATAAACAGGAATTGGATGGACATCATGGAAAAAGCGCTGGTTTATTCTTACAAGGGCATCCCTAGTGTTCTTCAGAAGTGACCCTGTAAGATATACTGCACTAGTTCCTTCAATGTTCCTCCTTTTCCTTAAGTTCTACTGTATTATCTGTACTTTTTTGTGTTTATTTACATCATTATTCATATGTCAATCTGCTCTAGTAGTGCTAATCCGCTTCTCATGAGGAGATCCTAGCAAATACACTCCCAAATTAACAATGTTAAACCTGCACTTTATTAATGAGATAATATTTTTTCAAGTTTTACTTTGGCTGTAAGTCTCATTTTACTTTGTTAGTCACTACCAGGTAGTGGCTGGAGATATGCTAGACTGACTGAGTTCTGTTTTTATTGGGCCCTCTCATTACGACTATACCATGATCATTTACCTATACGCACAGCTACTTGTGATAGGGGCATATTGTTGCTCAGATGCCACTATAGATTATCGAATTGACATTACTCTGCTGCGATTGAAATCAGAATACAATTATCATTCCATACACATTTTGTCAGGGGAAACATTCTGGTGATAAGTGGGATAGTTACTTTTCATCCTATTAGTTGGATAACAAAAGTTGCACAAAAGTATTTTTTTTGTATCAAGCCATAAGTACAATTGCTAAAGTTTGTTTTTCTTTCCATTTTTGAAGTTTATTTTCTTGAAAAATTAACACAGTACTCACTCCCAACCTTGTGCTTTAATTTCAGAATGTGCCTCCACCCAGAGGAGCTGAACCAATTGTTACACTTGGTGGAATCGACTTGAATAGCTCCGGAAGGTATGCAACGAAACTGAAACTTTGACGAAAGGTTGATGATTCTTCAATATTGTCTGATAAGCTTATAATATTGGGGAATGGTTAAGTGTTGTCGTCAAAGAAGAAAGGAAACTTTTGACAGTGTTCTTTCCTGATGGCCGTGATGGACGAACTTTCACTCTGAAGGTTAGTTGTCCATTTCATACAATGTCTGGCATATCGCTTCTGGTGTTCCAGTTGGGTTTGGTTATTTGTTGCGGTATGAACAACTGAGTGTGGCTGGTAGTGACTGAAGTAGCAGTAGTGATGGTTACTTGGTTAGATTTAGGGGAGGGCCATGCTAGTTCTAGTTCCTTAGGAGCTTGCAGGGGTCTATGCCATCACACTGTAGAAATTGGCTTGTTTTTGTTCCAGTAATTCGTTACCGGTACCATACTTGTATGTTATACTTATGAATTAATGGTATGAATTTCCACCAAGCAGGCAGAAACCACAGAAGATCTAAATGAGTGGAGAAATGCACTGGAGAGTGCTCTAGCACAGGCACCCAGCGTAGCAAATACAATGGGGCAAAATCCAATATTCAGTACTGATGTAGCAGCAGAACCTGCTGAAGCTCCAGCTGAACAGTGTAAGCTGTGTTAATTTTCACACTCAAGCAACCATACAACCAAACTCTTAATAGTTCACAAGGTGATCCTAAAAACGAAAGGCCATCTAGAGAGGCAAATAAATCAAGTGCCACTGACTCCAGGGTAGTGCATGCAAGGGCGATGATCAACTTAGAGACATCACTGCGCTAATTGTAAATAGTAGAATGGAACTCCTGCATTTGCTGATAACTGAACTTTTTTTGTGGGAGGGAGAGGGATGGATCCTTACATTTCATTATGCTAAGCAAGTTCAGTTGTTTGTGGTGCAGCGGAGGACAGTTCTGTTATTGGCAGACCTGCAGAATTTGCACTAGTAGATGCTGATGGTAGTCCATCATTTCTGGAGAAGGCCCTGAAGTTCATTGAAGATCATGGTAAGTTCTTTTGCTTATTGCGGTCATTATGCAATCTTGCCAAATTTTACATTATGGTAATATGGTGAGTAAAAGCATAAATGGCTTTAAATCATTCTGCACAGTCCTAACACACACACACACACCAAAAAAAAAACCTTTATCTGTAGGGGTCAAGGTAGAGGGCATCCTGCGTCAGTCTGCTGATGTTGAAGAAGTCAAACGCAGAATTCGGGATTATGAAAAGGGTGATTTCTTTGGACTGAACCTTTTCTTTTCTTATCTAGGATAACTACTTTTGGTGTTTGGCAGTCTTTAGTTCAATTAATAAAATAATCTGTCTTCTTCACTATGTAAGACTGCTTTTTCTTATCTAGGATAATTACTTTTGGTGTTTGGACTGAACCTTTTCTTTGCTTTGACTGCTTTACCATCTTTTTTTGTACTATTTAAGACACATTTATTTTTTTTAGGGAAAAACGAGTTCTCCCCAGAAGAGGATGCTCATGTTATTGGTGACTGTATTAAGGTATAAATTTGGCAAGTGTTGATTACAAACTCACTAAAAAGAAATGCTCTTCACTGATATTTGTCTGGTTTTCCTTTGATACAGTATGTTCTTCGAGAGATGCCATCATCTCCGGTTCCTGCATCATGTTGCACTGCCCTGGTTAAAGCATACCGTAAGATTAATTTGAAACTTTGTTTATGCATTCAGTAGTTATCTTGTATTTCTGAATTTATCAATCAAACTGATATATAATCCCAATTGATGTCATAATGTAACTGCACATAATTAAATCAATATCTGCCCTTATCTACAGCATTTTAATATGTTAGAATCATACGATGATCAAGACTAGTGTTATACAGGAACTGACAAGGCAAGAAGACTTGATGAGATAAATCGGGTGATATATGAAGTTTTCCCAGAACCAAATCGACAATTGTTGCAGAGGTATCTAACTTATATGCTTATATCATATTTTCTTGCCAACCAAAGCTTTATACTTATTAACATATTAATTCCTGTGGTGTCGTAGCTGGATTTTCATTCTTGATGGGGGTTTCTCATCCCTTGATATCATTATAATCAATTTGACTGAGTTATATTATCCTGTAGAACTGTAACAAAATTATTCCAACAAATGGGCTCCAGACTAATCAGGTTTCTTTCAGGACTCTCAAGATGATGCAAATTGTTGAGTCACACAAAGCTGTGAATAGGATGTCTCAATCTGCTTTGGCAGCTTGCATGGCACCACTCCTTCTTCGACCTCTTCTTCTTGGAGAATGTGACATAGACAATGAATTTAGTATGGGAGGGGACAGTTCATTCCAGCTACTTCAAGCTGCTGCGGCTGCGAATCATGCACAAGCTATTGTTATTATTATGATGGAGGAATTTGATCAGATATTTGATGTATCCTCTTTTTACTGAATCCATTTGAAGAACTTCCCGTAGTCATTCATGAGTTATAATTCAACTGATTATCATACAGGACTTGGAAGAAGGTTCCTGTTCTTCAGATGCTTATACCGAGTCTGAGGATGATGATGTTGATAAGGAATATTCCACAGATAATGACATCCATGACGACGATGGTTCTTATGATTCTGGTGAAGATGACATTGAAGAAGACTTGGACTACTCTGATGACAGTGAACATGAGATCAACGCTAATGTAAAGGATGGCAAGGTACTTCACTGATCATTGTATGGATTCCAAAACATTATAGATGAGATATTCTCCATGCTGGCATTGGAAGGTCCTTCAAGACAGATGCTAGCTTTTTGCAGCCTCTCATGATATGATTCTTGTTTCAATGTGCTATATTTTATTATTTCAATTTCTGAGGTTACCCTGTTTTTCTTCCTTTTAGCATGCATAGATTAGCTCCTTGGCTCATATGTTGTCCATTAATATAGGTGCCTAAGTTATGTGTGTGGTCAAACTTTTCCACTTTTAAACAGTGGTATTTATATTTTTATAAAGATGGTATATCTATAACTGCTTGTATTTCTCACTCATATTTGGTCCCCATATGAGTGAGGAGCCTGTTGGGGACCCAACTTATGTTTCATCTCTATAATACAATTATATAACTGCTTGTATTTCACGGAGACTTCTAAGTGCATCATATACTGCAAATCGCTTTGCGGTGTTTGTAACTATATTCTTAACAAGAAAACCTTGGTCACACTATGCCCTTGGATACAATATTGAAGAATAGTTTAGACTCCTGCTTCAAAGCACATACAAAGTTGCAAATAACTTTGCTCATTTGGTGTAGAACACATGTATTTTTCAGAACTGCAGCTTTAGGTCTCTGACTTCAATTTTTCTTGGTCCATAGGTTAAAAGCAATATCTCAGAAACTGCAGGTAATGACAATAACCAGTATCTTCAACCTCCTATAAGAGCAACAAGAGTAGAAAATGGTGCATCAAGGGAAGACACTGATCAAATTTCTTTTCCGCTTAATTCATTTTCCATAGAAGGCGCACAGGCAGAGGACAATAGTCAATCCAACCAGAAACAAGAATCATGTGGACCAAATGGATCCAAAGATCGTATACTAAGATCAACTTCTCGTTCATCAGCTTCCAGAGAAAAATCTATGGACAAGGGCAAAAGAACCTTATGGGGCCGTACTTCAGTAAGTGAAAGTGTTATTGGTACAGTTCTTCATATTAATGCTGGTAGGATAATCTTACAATTTTATGGGAACACTTGATATACAGGCAAGAAAAGACCTGTCAACAGAGGAGATTGAATGCTGCAGCGATGATGAGTAAGTGGTCTGGGCACCTTTGGCCTTTGGGCATGTCCTATTTTATTGAAAGAATTGGAAACGTATATACTTTGAAAGCACCACAATCTTTTTCCAGCTTTTCTTTCTCAATACATCATTTGTTACTTGTGATATTGGTCTTTGTTTAATACTATCGCAACTTGCCATTTGCCATTCGCTTATTCACTGTGAAGCTATCCTTCAGTTCGGTGTTTGCATGTTGACTTCAACTAGTAAAACTATCACAAACAAAACTTAACAGCAGTTTGGAACGAAAAATAAATAAAACATGCAAGGAAGCTTTCACAATTTCTGGCTGACATTTGAGTTATTTTCTGATGTGGCTTCTGAACAAGGACCCTCATTGAGAAACTTGAGAGCAGCAAGATTGATCTCCAATCGAAAATTGCAAAGGAGGTAAAGCCTTTTCCCCTAGGATCACATGAATTGGGTTAAGTGGTATTGTATACCTCCCGATGAGATGATATTGTTCCTTTTCTGTCATAGGCCAAAGAAAATGCAATCCTACAGTCAAGTCTAGAAAAGCGGAAAGAAGAGCTACATGAGCGCCGTTTAGCACTTGAAAAAGAAGTAAGAACTGAAGGGTTATCTTTTCTTTTCATTTTGGGTCAGTAAAACCCAGGTAGCTTTGGATCACTTTCTCTCGGTAAGAGATCGTTGTGCCATCAAGAAGAAATAAAGGCCACAGTGATTAGATAAGAAGCTTTGCAATAAAATAATGCTGAAAGTGTTCAGTATGCAAAATTATGGCCATGTAGTATTTCATTCCTCTGAAGGTGTTTGGGTGTGTTTTCACAGAGTAAGTCATACATTTCTCTTTTTGACAGCAAAAAGTTGTTGATTCAATAGGTTGAAAGCTTGAGGGATCAGCTGCAGAAGGAGAGAAATTTGAGATCATCCTTGGAGTCTGGGGTGATGAATTTGCGAAGAGACGACAAGGTAGTTTCCTAAAGAAGTGATTAGTGAGTTTATTCTCAGTTCCTTTCTTCTCCATGATTTAAAATGTTTACTCTGTTAATTAAAGACTAAGGCTGATCTTGAGGAAGTTACGACTGCTGAATCTGATATTATGAACTTGAAGCAAGAGGTTTCTGATCTTCATGGGCAGGTTAGCAGCCAGCAGCTGTGCTGTGAATCATGCAACAAACGGCTCCTAAATACAGACAGGCTTGGCAGGTAAGGTTTTGGTCTGTTATTTTCTCACTGTTTGGCATCATTTCGGTTGTAGACTTGTACTAAACTGGGACCCCTTTCTCCAGACCTGAAAGCTTATCAGTGGAAGCGTCACCGACTGTTGGGAGTGATTCTGCATCTGACATTGTAAGAGTGCCAAATTCCTTTCATTCTGCTTTAACATAAGTGGGTGGAAAAATTGTTTTCAGGTTAAAAAGAACAGAAAACATTTCAGGGTGATACTGAGCAATCAAGGAAGCAAACCGCGCAGGATTCGCCTTCTTCAGCAGCCAAGCCAGGTCATGAGGCGGTCGGGAGCATCAGCCACAGGGCTCCTCAAAGAAGGCAATCGATTGCCAAGGAGGGCCAAGATGGGTCCTCGTCATCATCCTCTCATTCGAAGTGGAATCTTGCGCAGAAACAATATTCAAATAGCCCATTGATAAGAGGGCTTCATGGATCCAGCAGACTAGAGGTTTGTGCTCGAATGAGATGAGACCATGCTCCTTTCCTTTGTTGTCGACTGATGAGCTAGTGGTGATGAATACTCCTATGTTGTTGCTGATCAGGATTTCGGTGGAAGCATACCACCAGCAGCGTCAACGGCATTAGTAAAACTGACAAACCGGCTCAACTTCCTGAAAGAACGGAGGGCGCTGCTGGCAAGCGAGATGCAGAGCTTGGATTTGGGTCGGCCCCCAGCTGCTGTTGCTCCAGCAGCCAAGTCCCCATCACCAAAAGGCCATGAAAGGAAGAAGAGTTGAGCCTGATGAAGAAGAATCGATGTTAGTCTATCCCTGGTGTGCTCTTATGAATGCTAGACGGGTTAGTTAGCCTATGATTGAACCACCAGTGTAGTTTGTGTGCATCCCATTCCCATCCTCAGTGCTGTCTGTACATGTTTCCACAAATTCTGCTGCTTCAAACTTGCAGATACATATAGATATGGATTTAACGTCTCTGCGGCTAGGCAGGCTGCTTTGTTGAACACGCCATGCTGAATAGATCGTTGCTCAAAGCACTTTGCACATACATATAGATATGGATCTAGACATCCCGAGACATTCCATAGCTCAAATTGACTTGTCTAGAAACATACTACAGGTTCACAGTAAAGCATGGATAACATTGAAGGTACAACAGAGTGCAGACATAGCTCCCTCTAGGATAATCGTAAGTCTCAACAAAGTGCGGAGTTGCCTCAGGTCTAAACTTCTCCTAGACGATAGACGAATAGATATGCTGCTGCTACAGAGCTTTCATCAGGATTTAGGCATGATATCCTGCCACTAACAAGGTGGTGGCTCCCTCTACTCTGCATCACTTGCCCTCCTCGATGATCCTGACGGCCTTGTTCGCAGCAGCCATTTTCTCATCGGAAATGGCTCCACCCTCTGGGAGATCAAACTTCCTGCGGCTCAGTGATCTCTGCTTCCCTGGGGGTTGAGGGTCCACAACTTCCAGCATTGCTTCAAGCTCCTCTAGCATAGATTTCTTCGCGGTCCTCACCATGTAGTCAGGTCCCTGGATTCATGGGCAGGCACCAAACAAAGCTGGTCAGAGTCTGAGACTAATGTCCAACACTTCAGAAACAACAAAGCAACCCAGAAAGAACAGGAATTATGCATGCCAACCAACATTCACTTTTACTGGGGGTTATATGGAACCCAGGGATAAAACGAGATACAAGCAGGGATTTTATGAACAAAACAGTTTAGTTGCTTGGCGAGTACATGTTTAGTACAAAAGAAGGATCAGAAGGAAGCTGAGGAAGAAAAATTGACATACATTCAAGTTAGGAAAATGAAACAGAGAGCTAACGTGATTGTCTCACCTAATTTGAGTGCAACACTACTGCACACAAAATTTTATGAGACAGAGACAGATGCCTAATGCTTTTCATCTTTTCTTCACTACCATAGCATTCCCTTTTAGATAGACTTCAACCTAGAAAAAGGGACTTGAGAAGTTCATGCGGCACAGGGTTAACGGCAAAGGGTTAAAATGCTTGAATATCTAGAAACAATTTATTTAGATGGCTTCCCTTTCATTTATTTTCCATGGAAAACTGAAAGCCTACAACATGAACAGTAGAGAAGTTCTAAAGGAACAAAATAACATGGATTTCTGCTTACTAATCAATCGAATACCAGTCATATAAATGTTGTAGTACTATGCAAAGTTGGCTTCACAGGAAATATGCAGCATTGCCTAAGAATATTAATACTAAAGGTTTCGACCTCACAGCATCAGTGAATATACTATCCAGAAAAAAAAACTGTCACAAGTAAATCAGTTTCTGTATGTTTTCAGGCCTTGGGCAGCCATTTTGGATATTCTAGCATCTACATCTAAAGTAAGCCTATATCTTAAATTCATTACAGGATCGTATGTGCATACAAAAACATACACAAGATGATCCCCGATAACTTTTTAATCCTTGTACAATTGATTATATTTTTCTAACAATGTGATAATATTACTTATACGGTTTAACCAATAACTTCAGATACTAGCGCAGCACTGGAAACTTATCCTTAAAGAGATTTGACAAATATATCACACCCGCAAACAATGCAACAACTCAACTCGCAACCCAACAATGTAACTTTGGAAACACAATCACCAAACATGCAGCTCACCTCGAGCGCATCGACAGTGATGAGCAGTACGATGATCTTCTCAGAGAACCTCTGGCGCTCTTCATGGTCATGTGCAATGCGGTGCCTGTAGGAGATGTTATAGAACAGGGACCTGAGCTCCTTGAGCTTGGCTTTAGCCACAGCCAGATCGCGCAGGCAGCGAAGCACCTGGGAGCGGTGAGCAAGATGAGCCCTGTAGGTCATCTGGATGAGCAATGCAGCATCCTGTGGGGAGAGCTCCTTCCTCTTTCCCTTGCCGTTGCCCTTAGCAAATGCCTTCACTCATGAGAGAGTGGGGAAAATGCAGGTCAGTAGAAGAAGCCAGGAATGCAGATCCAGAACGGTAGAACATCACCAAACTCTTCTAAAAACAACAAGCGTCTATGGATCTCTTAAGTCTTAATCCTGCTAAAAATCTAACCTTTTTCTTCATATCAAAATAAATAAATAAAAAGTAAACCTTTCTTGGCCCCAACCACCGTCCAAAACCCCTGTGAGGAGCAAAACCCCACCCGGTCACTACTCACTAGTGAGGGAGAATGGCGAATGCAGAAGAAAAGGTCTGACCTTTTTGATGGCGACGCATCCAGCATCATTGTCATCGGAGATCTCCTCGATCTTGACGGTGGCGAAGGGGCATTTCTTCTCCTTCTTGACGGCCTTCACCTCCTTCTTCTCCTTCTTCACGGTGACCTTCTTGGTCTTGGTCTTGTCAGCCGCGCGCTCCTCCTCTTCGTCGTCGCTGTCGCTGGCGGTGAAGTCCTCCTCCCAGGTGTAGGACTGGGACCAGGGCTCGAGACATCCCTTCCCCTTGACCGCGGCGCCCCACTTGAGCTTTCTGGCACCGGCGGAGGAAGATCCGCCCTTGGCCTCCCACTTCCACTTGCGGTCGAAGCCGTCGTCGTCGGGGGACTTGATCTCGGCCTCCCACCTGAGCGTCCGCTCCCCGGCGCGCGGCTTCTCAACAGAGGTCCACTTGACCTTGCGGCCGCCGGCGTCGGTGACGTAGGTGCGCTTCCGGGTGGCGGGGGGCTCGGGGCGGCGGCGCGCGGTGGCGACGGCGAGCTCGAGCGCGGCGACGCGGTCGGTGAGGTCGCGGAGGAGGAGCGGAGTGTAGGGGGACGGGGTGGCGGGGAAGGCGAAGAAGGGGTCGAGCGCCGGTGCGGAGGCCGAGGGCAGGAGGAGGTCGTCCAGGTCGGGGAACGGGGACGGGTGGTCTAAGACCCCGTCAAGGAGGAACGGGCAGGAGGATGAGGAAGGTGGCGGCGGTGGGAAGGGGAAGAAGGGGTTGTCGAGGAGGCGGAGGAAGTGGCGGTGGGAAGCCATGGCGAAAGCGACGGAGAGGGGTGGGGGCAGAGCAGATCAGATGGCTCGGGAGCTGGGAGTGAAGTGGGAGGAGCGGAGGAGTGGACTGATCGGCTCGGCAGCCTGGGAAGGAAGGAATGCAGAGGCGACTCGACGGCGATGGGGGATGGGGCCCGGCCCGGCCGGCGGATGGGTGTGTGCGCTGCACGTGACGTAACGAGGCAGCCGGCAGCAGTGCAGGATCCAGAGGGGAGGGACAGAGTGCGGCTCCACCTCGACGCGGCCACGCCACTCCAGTTTTGGTTTTGTACCCCACATCCCACGGTTTTGGAAATCCCGGCAACCGGCCACGGCGGCGCCGAGCCGCCGACTTTGCTCACGAAGTCACGAATTAGGGGAAGGAAGGCATTTTATAAAGTGAATATGAGCATGGAAAAAGAAGGCATTTTAAGAATTGTATTGGAGCACTAGATAGAACTCATATCCACTTTATAAGATGCCTTCCTTTTCCATGCTCACACAAAAGAAGGTAGTGGCTGCTACCATAGTGATCCACAATTTCATACGTGAGCATGCTAGTGGGAATGTGGACTTTGCTAAATTTGATCGAGATCCGAACTCTGTGCCAACTATCCCAGCAAAATACAACAAATATGCCGTGTCTCGCCATGCTTCTGATACATCAACTACGGAAGCAAGCTTTGTGACTATGGACACATTTCGTAATAGTTTGGCTACATCCATCGCATTAGCTTGGAATTAATGTAATTATGTTCTCAACTACGGATTTGTATCTCGGATTATTTGGTTGGACTTGTATGTCGAATTGTTTGCTTTGATGGATTTTTCGAATTATTTAGAAGTTATTATTTTGGATTATCTTGTAAGGTGTTGGAACTTTAATTCAATTCACAAGGTTTATTTGTTGCTGGATGCATCAATGGACAAAGGACAAAGTGGACAAACCACACTGACAAAACACAACTCTAGAGCTCTGAGTACCATTTTAGCCAAACACCTCTAACAGACAGCTCCAACTGCACTCAGAGCTGGCTCCAACTGGATTTCTGGAGTGGAGCTGCTCTGTCTGGAGTTGGAGCCATGCCAAACAGGCCCTAGAGCTCAAAAACTCTATAGAGTTGGGCTGCTCCAATGTTTTGTGGAGTTGGGGTGTTTGGCTAGCTCCATTTGACTTTAGCATGGAGTTTGGCTCTGGAGCTATGCCAAACAGACCCTTAGAGCTTGTTCGCTGGTCCGAAAGCTATAACTAAAAATACTATTCGCTGATTTATTATAAGTGAAAATATATTAGCGGGTCCGAGACAAGCCAACTGAGGTAAATTTTCCGTGCCGCCTTCTTTACGACGGAAATACGTTTTCTACGGACAGAAGCGACCTCTTGCTTATATGTAAAACAGACAGGTGGGTCCAACTTGCAGTCACAACTCACAAGCGACATCGCCCGCTCTTTCTTCTCGCGCGCGACGGCGCGACCAAACAAACTCCTCACTAAACCCTAGAAGCTCCCGGTCGCCGCCGCCGCCACCACCGCAGACGCCGCCGCCATGGATACCCTCAAGCGCAAGGCCCCGGACGGCCCCGAAGCTGCCGACCAGGCCTCTCCTCTGAAAGCACCGCGCGTCGTCGCCCCCACCTCGGAGCCTCCCGCTCCCACCGCCCTCGCGACCGCGGAACCAGTCGCCTGCGTGCACGACGTCTCCTACCCCGAGGGCTACGACGCGTCTGCCTCTACGTCCCGCGCCATTGCCGGCGGCGCTGACGCCTCTGAGCCAGCAAGGAAGTTCCCCTTCCAGCTCGACCCCTTCCAGTCCGAGGCCATACGCTGCGTCGACAATGGCGAATCCGTCATGGTACCCTATCAGCTCCATTTTTTCTTCTTTCGGCGCGTTTCGTTTGACCACCTAGCTCGGTGCATGTGTCACATTTGTATCTTTTTTAGTTCAATTCAAATGACCCCTCTGGATTGGATTAGGTAGCAACCGCCTCAAATTAGGTCCACTAAAGGAAGGCTACCATTTTAGCTTCTCAATCAGGTTTAACTTTTTAAAATACCTATCATTAGTACCGCATAAAAACATGCCTCTCATTGGGCTGCTGTTGATCCGGTCTATTGCTGATGGCCAATTAACATCCGTGGTTGCTGAATGCTGATAGTAAATTCTGTAATTCACAAGTTCTCCCTATTGTATGATCTGTATGATAATCAGACCACACCTCGTAGTCCAACTATTTTCTTGCTAAACAATCATGCTTTGTGCTTCTGTATTTATACGGTCAAACCAGTTCTCCTTTTCATCAGCTAAGTCGTTTGTCACTTATAAAAATCTTTCTCTACTTCCCTTTTGGGGATTCCCAGGTTTCAGCTCATACGTCTGCCGGAAAGACAGTGGTTGCGTTGTATGCAATAGCAATGTCTTTGCGCAACCAACAGCGGGTCATCTACACGTCTCCAATCAAGGCACTGAGCAACCAAAAGTACAGGGAGTTCAAAGAAGAGTTCTCTGATGTTGGTCTCATGACAGGGGATGTCACGATTGAGCCTAATGCCTCTTGTCTGGTACTACCTCCTGTCCTCACTACTCTTTCAATTGCTTGTATATTTATGATTTGGAACTTAAAAGCAAGCCTTGACATTGCAGGTCATGACTACAGAAATTTGGCGGAGCATGCAATACAAGGGATCTGAGGTCATGAGGGAAGTTGCTTGGATTATTTTTGATGAGGTGCATTACATGCGGGATAGAGAGAGAGGAGTGGTCTGGGAGGAGAGTATAGTGATGGCTCCCAAGAACTCACGCTTTGTCTTCCTCTCAGCAACTGTACCTAATGCCAAGGAGTTTGCTGATTGGGTAGCTAAGGTCTGTTCCCAAGGTTGCCTATTTGTCTCCATGTTTCTATTGCCATATTGCCATGGCTTTGGCTTTTAAAATTGTGTTCTTTTTAAAAGGCATTTGTCGATAGACATGGTCAAGCATTCACATATGCTTTAAGAACATATGCAATTTTGCTAATAGTGGAGGTGGTTCTATTTTTCAGGTACATAAGCAACCCTGTCATATAGTATACACTGACTATAGACCTACACCTCTTCAGCACTATGTATTTCCTTCTGGAGGGGATGGATTATACCTTGTAGTGGATGAGAAGGGCAAGTTCAGAGAGGACAGTTTTCAGAAAGCATTGAATGCCCTTGTCCCTGCTAGCGACAGTGCCAAGAAGAAGGAGAATGGGAAGTGGCAGAAAGTTATCATGGCAGGGAAATCTAGCGAGGAAAGCGACATATTCAAGATGGTGAAAATGATAATTCAGCGCCAATATGATCCTGTAATACTTTTCAGCTTTAGCAAAAGGGAATGCGAATTTCTTGCTATGCAGGTATGCTCTTTTGTAGATTATTTTTAGTCAAATTAGTGAACAGGAAAATTCTGTGGTCTGTAGGAAAAAGAAATTGAGTTAATTCTGTTGATTTTGACTATCTTTCATTGTGTGATAGATGGCTAAGATGGACTTGAATGAGGATGACGAGAAGGCAAACATCGAAACAATTTTTTGGAGTGCTATGGATATGCTTTCTGATGATGACAAAAAACTTCCTCAGGCAAGTTCTCATTTGTGTATCAGTTTCTGATCTCAAGCAACTAACACAATGTACAGCGGTATACATTTCTATTTGTAATATATAAACCAGTAGCAGTACTGGTAGGCAATGCTATGGGTTGATAGTTTATCTTAAAAACTGAGCCACTGGAGCTTTAACAGGTTTCAAACATGCTCCCCTTACTGAAACGCGGCATTGGCGTGCATCATTCTGGTCTGTTGCCCATTTTAAAGGAAGTCATTGAGATACTCTTCCAGGAGGGCCTCATTAAGGTTAGCACGTTTCATGATGCCTCAAGTTCCTGTTATTTCTTAGCCTCATAAGTAGGTTATTGCTAGTGGTATTTGAACACTCATACAGAATTTTATTTCGAGCAATGATAGTAAGACATAGATGTTCGTAACTTCTTATATACATTTTGCACTTTTACATCAAGCAAGAATTTCGTGCATTAAAAGGTTAGGCTGTATTTCTTGATTCCTTCTATACAGTAGATTCTGCTTGTTACTACTGTATTCTAGTTCCATATGAAGACACCAATTCGATGTGAAACATGAAATGGATAGATCAGATTTTGGGTGATTCTAGGCTTCTATGTTCATTTGCACTTCCAAATCTAAATAGAGAGGGCACGAGGTCTGAAATAACAGATTTACTATACGATTTTATTTAGTTATTTTTAGATCAGAGTGGTTCTCATCTGACTAATGTCATGGCTTATCTTTATACGTTGAGAAATGTGTTCACATGTTTTATTGTACATATTCTCCCTAATGATGCTGCGCTTCCACTGAGCATTTTATATATGCTTTCTTTCTATCTTTCTTAAGACTATGCTGTGTGTCGTGCCTTTTGATTTCTTCCTGAGATTAAAACATGGTGTTATAGTGTTTGTTTGCCACAGAAACATTCAGTATTGGTCTGAACATGCCTGCAAAGACTGTTGTGTTTACCAATGTGCGAAAATTTGATGGAGACCGATTCAGATGGTTGTCAAGTGGAGAGTACATCCAAATGAGTGGCCGTGCTGGTCGTCGAGGTATTGATCAGCGTGGTATCTGTATACTGATGGTAGATGAGAAAATGGAACCTTCAACTGCCAAAATGATGCTGAAAGGAAGTGCTGATAGTTTGAACAGGTCAGTATCATTGCATCCTGGTTTTTCTGGCACATTTAGAACAAAGAAGCTTTAACAACTTAATCCAGTTTGGTTGAGTGGTATGCATGAAAAAAAAATCCGGAACACAAGATTAGGGCTGGGATGGACGAATCCTCCCAGTGTGATAAAGTTCTTGGTTAACATTGTTCTTATATTCTGCAGATAATGCTAGCCATTTGTGTTATGCCTGTTCCTTAGCATACCAATGCTCAAATTCAGATCTGCCCTCTGTTTCATTCTTTAGCGTCAATATGTTTATTGTCGTTTTTTAAGTGTGGAATTATGTTCTTTTCTGCATGCGTTCACACAACTACCTTTCTGTTTGTTAGTGCCTTTCATCTGAGCTACAACATGCTGTTAAATCAAATGCGATCTGAGGATGGGGATCCAGAAAAGCTCCTCCGGCATTCATTTTATCAATTTCAGGCTGATCGTTCTCTCCCTGATCTTGAGGTATTTGCTTTTCTTTGAAATGGAGAATTTTCCTTATGCTCCTAAGTGTTTTTCGTGGTCATGACATACATTATGCCTTTATCCTTGACAGCCATGAACCACATAATTCATCCATTTATTAACTCATCGCTCATTGAAACTTATAATATTACACTATTTTCCTGTAGCTGCACCACAGTTCACACTTCATATGTTTCTGCGAACTTATTTTAATGGGCCCTTTAGGTTGTAGTTTAGCAAGTGTCTTAAGGGAATAATCACTTGGGGAGTAAAGTTGATTGTTATACTTTCTATAAAGGCCAACAACAGGCCATCCTTTCTCCAAAGTTTAAAATATTCCTTCACACCCCATTGTGGTTTAGTTTTTTCCTATGTATGATGTTTCATGTTAAAAAAAAAGACTTGAGCATTATTTGATACATTCCAGAGTGCTTCAGAGATGCACCCATGCAGTAAGATCACTTTTGGACCATTACAAGCCAGCTTAATAATTTGTGCTGGTAGCCTGATAGACTGAATGTTGGCATTGCCTTTTGGTCACCATAGGGACTTTTATAAAAACACACACAGAAACCCCATCTAAAGCATTTCTTGAAACTTACAATAGCACCCCGTTTGAATTTTGTGCAGAAGCAAATCAAGGAACTGGAATCAGAGAGAAATTCGATGGTCATTGAGGAAGAGGAGAGCTTGAAGGATTATTATGATCTCTTACAGCAGCACAGGAGTTTAAAGAAGGATGTCCATGATATTGTCCTCTCTCCAAAACATGTTCTGCCTTTCTTGCAACCTGGAAGGCTTGTCCGCATTGAATATAGTACAGATGAGCCAGCCAACTTTTCCATTGATGAAAATGTCACATGGGGAATTATAATAAACTTTGAAAAAGTGAAATCCCATGGTGAAGGTACATAAGTTAAAACAATAATCTCATTTCAACCTATTCCTCTAATATGTTTTTTTGATTTTGTTTATAGGTTTAGAATAAATACAGAATTATTTACCTACAACTTGTTTGGTAATGCATTCCATGACAGGATTCATGTAGTTATACGTTTTGGGAAGGGATTTCAGGCTTAAGCAGCAGATATTCCTGCTCACTGTTCACTGCTATGTTTTTCTGATAATCTAGGTTCATTCATGGTTGTCCTATGATCTGCTCATGTCCATGAGTTTTGCCAATTGTGGCATGGGTAACCCTTGTCAGTTTGTCTAGGTCTCTAGCTTTGATGATGAATTGACTGGCAGCTTCAGAACTACACATAGGACTGAGAAACCATTCTGATCCCAAATGAGAGAGACTTCACTTATCCTGAAAAATGTACAGACATAGTTTACCTTTCTTGACAATCTTATCTAATAAGCTTGATTTTGGTTTGTTTTGCACCAACTATTCCTGTGGCATAGCTTCATTAGCTTGAATTGCAGAATGTTTGGTGGTTTTTAGCCTGTGACTGTATGTTAGGACCTCTCTTTTATGGAGTGGATTTTGTGCATCTCTGATTGCCAAGCACTTGCAGCAAGTACACCTGGTTTTAATTCCTGAAACAGTCAGATTAGTGATGTTATTCATCTATGCCTTTAAAAGTCACTGTTGAAATGGAAAAGTAGCTGTTCACCTTACTTTGGTTTTGCTCTTCCAGATAGGAGACCTGAGGATTCTGATTACACGGTTGATGTCCTTACCAGATGTTCTGTAACTAAGGACAACAATGGTAAGAAAACAATGAAGGTTGTTCCTCTGAAAGCGCGTGGAGAACCAGTTGTAGTTTCATTGCCACTTTCACAGGTTATTTACTTTGCACATTTCACCGCTGCTGATCATTTTATCTCCTTGCTAAGCTGCCCCTTTGCTAATGATGGGGTCCAACTAAATAAAACAGATTGATGGACTAAGCAGCATACGGATGTACATACCTAAGGATCTTTTGCCTGTAGAAGCTCGAGAAAACACCTTGAGGAAAGTTGAAGAAGTCCTTTCAAGGTTTGCTAAAGATGGGGTGCCTCTATTGGATCCAGAAGAAGATATGAAAGTAAGAAAATGCTTAGACATGTTGTCAGATTTGTTCTGTTTATGTTTTTATAATAAAACCTATTCTTTTTAGGTACAATCGAAATCATTTCGGAAAGCTACCAGACGAATAGAAGCTCTGGAGAGCTTGTTTGAGAAGCACGATATCCGTAACTCTCCACATATCCAGCAAAAGCTGAAAGTCTTTCATGCTAAGCAAGAACTATCAGCCAAAATAAAGTCCATAAAGAAAACAATGCGATCTTCCACTGCTTTAGCTTTCAAGGATGAACTCAAGGCCCGGAAACGTGTTCTTCGCAGGCTGGGGTATTGCATTTTGTTCTGACATAAAATGATTCTTTTTCAGATTTTGCCGATTTGGTTTAAGATGAAGTGGCCTACTTACATATATAATCCTTGATCTGCTAAACGTATAATATTTCTGTCAACAAAATTGCTGCTGTGAATATTTTTTTTCTTTTCGTGTGTGTATACTATAGAAGCATATAATACATGGGCATCTGATATTCGGATGTGAAAAGACAGACACAGCACATAACTAGTAGGATATTTTTACCAAATTAGAAGCATCTTCCACTGTCATGTCAAATTTGGTTTGGTTTTAAATAAAATAGGAATTTTTGTCTGTTCTGTATTGAGTTCTAAAAATCTTGCTGTCAATTTGAAAGATAATTTTATCATCTGTTCTTGTTTGTGTCCTCAACCAAATTAGCATATGCCTGATGTTGCTTCTGTAAGATACGTAGTAACATGCTGCTGGCTACGTTACACGAGTACGGGTACGAGTATCGGATACAATACGTATCGGATACGCGGATACGCACTTTCTAAAAATAAAATCCACTAAAATAGTGTATCCGAGTATCCGTATCCGCGTATCCGACGAGTATCGGATACGGATACGTCACCCCTCTTGGAGTATCCGTGTAACATAGGCTGCTGGTTTCCATGTGAATGTTAGAAAATTTTATCATGTATATCAGATAATCCTACCAAGCTTCCACTTAAGAAGAGACATCTTTATTTCAGATATGTTACGAGTGATGATGTTGTGGAAGTGAAGGGCAAAGTGGCCTGTGAGATAAGTTCAGCTGATGAGCTTACATTGACGGAGCTTATGTTTAGTGGTGCTCTGAAGGATGCTACAGTAGAGCAGATGGTGGCACTGCTTTCTTGCTTTGTTTGGCAGGAGAAGCTCCAGGATGCCCCAAAGCCAAGAGAGGAGCTTGATTTGCTCTTCTACCAGCTGCAGGAGACAGCAAGAAGGGTTGCTAACCTTCAGCTTGAATGCAAGGTAGTTAATGGTACCAAACCATCATATCAAATTGCTACCTTATGTTCGAATTGGATCATGATGCTGAAACCTCGTATTTTTTTTCTCTTGTCGATGATGACAGATCCAAATTGATGTGGAAAGTTTTGTGAATTCTTTCCGACCTGACATAATGGAAGCGGTGTATTCATGGGCCAGAGGGTCGAAGTTCTACCAAATCATGGAGATGACCCAAGTGTTTGAAGGAAGCTTGATCAGGGCCATCAGGAGGCTGGAGGAGGTTCTGCAGCAGCTGATTCTGGCATCCAAGTCTATTGGGGAAACCGAGTTAGAAGCAAAACTCGAGGAGGCAGTCAACAAGATCAAGAGGGACATAGTGTTTGCAGCATCTTTGTACTTGTAATGTCTAGATGGGTCAGGGGCTAGGTCAAAAGCTCATAGGGAATTAAGCGCTCTTAATTTGCTGCTGTTGTCAGAGTGCTGTTGGCATGATGAAGCTGCCTGATTTGCTGTTAGCAGTAATGTGGCAGTGAAATTTTGTTAGGGTTAACCATGCAGGGTCTATTTGAAGGTCAAGAATTTTTGTAGGAAGCAATACAATTCTGGCAGAAATTCAACAAACTCACAGTAACTGCCTTAGCATGTACGATAAATAGCTAATTATTTGTTAGGAATAGTCCAGGGATGCAAATCTGTATGCAGAATTACAAATGTACCGGATTGCAATATATACGTATGTGTGGAGTATAAACAAGTGTAAGATTTAGTGCTTGTGTTGTATTATTGTAAGTGCAATTCAAAGTCGGTCGATGGAGATGTCCCTGGATGGAAACTAGAATAATACTTGTCTTTCTCGTTTGGATGTTATTGGCCGGCTGAGGGTCACGGGCAACAGTTTGAACCTTCTTGTCAAGATAGCATTTTTTGTTTGTATATTTGCCATGGAGATGGAAAACGAACGAGGATAGCTTGGAACTGGTCAGCCAGGTCAGGTGAGTGAGAGATATAGCTACTGTGATATATAAACGGCCTGTTGCCAGTAGTAAACATGACCACTTGTTGATACAACCGGGATTACATTTTCACCTGCGCGCGACAGTTTGCTGGACGCATGCATGCATTCATGATATGGCTAGTCGGCTAGGCCTACTTCATTGAACTTCTACACTTAAACCAGAGAGGTTACTATTTCATACTCCCTTTGACATCAAATATTCCTTCCGATCCGTCACTAAATCAAACAATTTTCAGAGTTGTCTTAAATCAATTCTTTTTAAGTTGAACCTTATTATATACAAAAAGAGCATCAATATTTATGACATCAAATAAGCACTGTTAAAAATATTTCATGATATATTTGATGATACTAATTTAATATCATAAACATTGATGCTTTTTCTCAATAAATTTGATTAAATTTGAAAATGTTAACTTAAGAAAACTCTAGAGTTGATTTATTTGGCGACCGAGGGAGTGGATGTTTAATCAGAAATATAAAAGAAAATAATAATATTGTTTGCCACTTTCAAATATTGTTATTTGTAATAACATGTGCTTCGCTTGTATTTCCATGAGTATAATATTTTGAAATGACGATTCTTCTTTTACAAAAAAAAAAAATTGCTTAGGAAAGAATGGATGCAATAAATTTGTTGAGGCAAATAGCGCAAAAACACGTTTCGAGGTTAAGACAGATCATGGACGGCCAATGAAAGAAAATGAATTTGGGCATGGCGTGTTTTTCCGTTTACGACAAGCTAGGCTGATAAGCACTAACATTAACGCAAGTGGTGAGCAAATAATTGACAGTGGATGTATATATTGTACAATAGGGCAAGTGGGCAACACTGAATGGTCATGCATGTGATCCTAAACTATTAGTATATATTTACACAATAAATTTGATTTTATCTGTGTATTATTCTGCGCAATTATCTGTGCAATTTAATCGATAGCGTAGTCATCTCTTGACCACAAAATCGGCGAAACAGCGGCTGGAAGATTGCACGAGCGAGATACGTATGTCTGGCTGCCGGCCGGCTGCATACATACATATTGTAGTATCTTACGCAGTAGACGACACATACATATATGATTTGCTAGATATATAGAGAAATGATTAGATCAAACGCAAGCTTAATATACACTACTACATAATTCTTTTACTACGGCGGACAAAATCACTTTATCGAGATGAGCAAATCGACCGCCTTGAAGAAAAGGTCATTATTAATTAATGTTAATCGAGACGGTCCTAATGCCCGTCTCGATAAATCGATCGGGAAAAACAAAAAATAAAAATAAAAACCTAGATAAGCCTGCTGAATCCATCCATGGCCCACCGAGCCCATCCTTGGCCACTGGATCTGTCGTGCGTGCCGCCGCTCGTCAGGGCCGTCCTCCACCAAATCCACCACGTCGACACCACCAGATTTGCTCGTCGGGCCGCCCATCACCGGATCTGCTTGTCATGGCCTCTCGAGCGCCGCTGCAGCTGGATCCACCTCCTCCAAGCACCGCCGCCGCCACCGAGAGAGCCCTCCCCGAGCACCGCCGCAACCGGATCCGCCTCCTCCAAACACCATTGCGGCCGAGAGAGGCCTCCCTGAGCGTTGTCGCCATGGATCTGCCATGGAGAGAGGGTGAGGTGGATCTGAGAGAGGAGGGGCACGGAGGTGCTGCCGCCGGGACGTCGAGAGAGCAGAGATGCGGCGGGCCTCTGCGTGGGGAATGGCAACCGCCGCTGCCGCCATGCCATGGGGAGAGTGAGGGGCGGGGCGTCACTGCCAACACGGCCAGTGGAGGGGCTTGGGGGGGGGGGGGGGGGGACGCCACCCGGGGGGGGGGCGGGGGGGGGGGGGGGGG
>Ga0182004_10000063_pt1 | contig 39342 bp, 29 predicted proteins | sample Sormic07211540_1_FD_120479 | JGI IMG/M metagenome (GOLD analysis project Ga0182004, IMG submission 120479) | Endophyte microbial communities from Sorghum bicolor roots, Mead, Nebraska, USA - 072115-40_1 MetaG | ecosystem: Host-associated > Plants > Roots > Unclassified | place: USA: Nebraska...
ACCTCGCCCCAACCCACAAGACGCCCGCCAGCCCCCCCAAACAAAAAATTTTTCTTCCCCCCCCCCCCCCCCCCCCCTCTCCGACAGTAACCTTCTACCTGCATTATTCATATCAAAACAGCTGCAACCATGACGGCCGGTACTAAAAAAAAGTTACAAGCTTGACGAGGACTCACGATCAAATCAAGGTATCGAGCCAGATTGAGCCCTTCGCCCTTGCTGACGAGAGGAGGTGGAAACGGGAAGAGGACGACATGAGCAAGGGACGACATCATCCGGGAATTATCTAGAGATGGACTTATCATGCATTTTATAGGAGTATTCTCTAGTGTGGATGATTTCGTCCCTATTGTAACACCTAACGTGTTATATAAGACCACTAGCACTAACCTTGCAACATTAACTTAATTCTGGTAAGAACTCTTCATGTGAGATGAAAGGTTAGCCGACATGCAAGACTGAGCTAAATAAAGGGCTATAACAGAGATGTCATGGACTGTGTGATGCAAAAAGCTTAACAAGGTGAAGAGATGGAAGCAAAGATGAGAGGCAATGGAGTGAAAGACAACGTGAAGGCAAAGTTATGTGCATAAGGCTTTGTTTTTCACCTGCCACGAGATGATTAGAGAAGTAACAATGGCTGAATCGATATGATATATAGTTGTATTACTAAAAGGGGTAGTTTAAGTTGCAAATGCTTCGCTCAAAAAAGTTGCAAATGCGGTTATCTAGTGCTACTCTAAGTGATCTAACTTTGCATGTGCATTGGGATCGAGTGGCGAGGTTAGTACAAGTGAAAACCTTTGAAAAAAATATTTACAAAATGCTAACTCAGAGCTAAAGGTATTGGTCATCATGTGGGAGACCTAATAGAGTTAGCGATTTGGAAAGGTATGAGAAAGGAGTTTGGTGGAGTGTTTTTACACTCAAAGGAGCTCTCTGGTGGGCACCAAAGAGATATAGCGCAGAACAACGATCCACCTGAGTTGTCTTTCAAACACATGCATCTTATCTTTTGGTGTGCACTAACATTTAGAGCTTTAACAACTAGTTTGAGCATAGTGGCAAGTTACCATTGGGGGAGCTCTGACGGTGAACTCTAGTGAGGCACTAGAGCTCTCTGATGAGGTCGAAAAGGTTCAATGAGTTTCCAATGCCTCTTTTGGCATGTGGCTATACATAGAGGGCCTCGCTATGCATGGCATCCTAACTGATATCTACACACGCGCGCGCACACACACACACACACATATTAGAGCTCCAGATAACCCTCTACTTCCATTTGCTTGCTAGTGACTGCATCTTTAGAGAGATTGGAGTGATTCTAGTGCATTTATTTTGAGGGATTGCATTGAGTGGCACTAGAGTTCAAGTTTGTTGTGAGATTTTCTTGTTACTCTTGCTGGTGTAGTGGGACTATATACGAACACTCAAACTGAAAAGATTGTGAGGTGCTTCAAAGTGATTTGTGTCGAGCTCTTGTGTTCATCCCCGTCGGAGTAGGTGAAGGGCAACTTTAATGGATCAAAGGTGTTGAGAGTGCCTTGTGATTGAGGTGACATAGATACCAAACCCTCAAATGGAGGAGGCAACCTTGCGTGGTTGAGTCTTTTTAGAGAAGCATTGATCCTATGACTCACCTCAACGTGGATGCATATTACTAGTAAGTCAACGAACTACGAAAAAAAATCTTATGTCATTCCTCATGTGCCATTGCTCACCAACTCTTCCATTACTTGCTATTCAATTCTAGTGTCATATAGTCTGGCTAGTTTACTTCTTTGATACTAGAATTATGTATATGTTGTTGTTCCCCCTAGGATAGCAAAACATTAGCTAGAGTAGAATTGTTAGGGTCTTCTTTGGTACTAACCTTTTGTCTAGTGTTTATTATGAGCTTGTAGAAATTTTAATTGGCAATATCATTCCCCTTGTAGCCGCCACCTAGATCCTTACATCTCGTCTTGCTTCATTTGCGTGCCTCACCTGTGCGGCTGTGCCATATACATGTCCTCGCCTTTGCTTAGCCCATGGGCTACCACCGTAGCGCCCTCTCTAACCACAGGAAAAAAGGACAAGAGGGAGAGAAGATGATGGTCATGCTAGCATGTGGGAGGGTCTGTGAGAGGTGGAATGCACTCTGGCATGGGCACACAGAGTGAGGTCGATAGGCAATGTGTGCATGGGGCGTTTGACATGAGCACGAGCGAGAGAGGCATGTGACGCGGTGCTAGTTGGAGGAGAGAGGAAGACATTGATGAGACAGAGAGAAGGAACATGTGCCATCAAAGTGGCAAGTAGGAAGCAACCAGAATATCCAACGTGTCCCTCAACTAAATATGATGGTTGTACTACATACTCCCTCTATCTAAAATATAGTACGCATTGACAGAGCCAAGGGGGCTAGCAGCGGCCGTTAAGGATGCAGGTGGGGCGGCAGCGGCTAACCCAACCCATGTCCATCAAGCCGCAAAAGCTTCATGGGCTAATGCGGCGAGCTCGCAACCGCTCGCATGATATACGCGGCAAGATGCGGGTTATGCTAGGCCACTTATCTTCGTATCCAATCTACGTGACATGCTGTACTTGATGCTGACGCTGCAAGAGATGTTGTTGTTTGCCGCAGAGGTCTGCTTCCCTCGGCGCTGTTCGCAGACTGCAAGTGCGCTCGCGTCAACGCACTCAGCAACCAGCTCGGCCTTGCCCGAGCTGCTGACACACCATGATCGGCGATGAGAGGCACCATGGGGTCCGGAGGTGAGTGCCGACGTGTGTCGATCGAGACCGACATTATTCATGACCCCATCCTGTTGTTCCTCAACGAGCCATGTCTAGGCTGGATTGGGCCAGCGCATTCATGGTGATGCAGGTGCTTAGCCGTTCGCTGAGTTGGGCACACCGGCCGGCCATAAGCCGTTAGTACTAGCATAGCCCCAACGACGCCACCCCGCTCGCTGATTTTAACATCAAGTGGCAGCACCAACACAACAGCGCGTTGTCCGCTGCCTAGACAAGGACAACAAGCTGATGCCGCTGGAGCTGACCATTGCCAAGAGCATGTCCCGTGGGAAGCTGGTGGCCAGGAGCGACGACCCGCGTGGTGTGATGAGCGAGGTTGCTGACGTTCACGAACCCACCATGGACGGAGGTGTGGGTGCTCATCAAGCGTTCCTTCACCAACACGAGATGTGGGTTGCCGTTGGTAATATGTGGGTCAAACGCTGCGGCCCACTGTATCTAAGTGGGTTCAGTTTACGGGCTCGTGTGGGTTGATGACGCAGGTAACCCAGTGGGTTGGAGCGGCAGCCTGTCCCACCTTGCATCCTTAGCGGCCGTGCCCCCCCCCACAACGCAATAATTTTTTACTCCTTATTTATATTATAAGAAATAGATAGTAGAAAATATTAACATATATATATATATATATTTAATATGTGATACTTTAATTAACTAGTTAATGATATTATTTGTACTTTAGTCTCTTGTTATATTCCATATTACTTGTAGTATCTTATATAATTAAGAAGTAGTCTTTCTGTTATTTTCTCTATCTCCTTTGTTCTTATAATAACACTCTAATTAGCAAGTTAAAAATAACTATGCTTTCTTGTTTACCCTCCTTATAAATTGATCTCCATTAACACCTATATTATTTGAAATTAGTATTCCTATTATTAATGATTCTTTTTCCTAGCCCAAGAATTAGATTGATCGTCACATGAGGTTAGAGACCTAGGGATAATTAATTCTCTAAAATAATTTAAATATTTTTTCTAGTTTTAAGTTTTCTTTCGTATTATAACACAATCCTTTTATTTGGTTGTTATGTATACTTTGACTATATATGTATTTTGTCATGTATGATTATTGTCGGTTCGAATGGTCCCTCTTTATGTTTAAATTCTGGCTCCGCCACTGACAGTACATTGTGAATTTTAAAATTTCTACTAATATATACTGTATTTTATGTAATGACCACGCTTTATTCAATAACATTCTACCCTAAAACATAGTACATTGTGTCTTCTAAAAACTATACTGAAATATAATGTGTTTAGATGGGCTAAAGAGTGGGCTAAAAATGAGCTCAAATTAGCTAAGTTTGACTAGTAGTTGGCTAGTAACTAGTTGAAAAATTATTCAAAAAATTAGACCAAATTAGCTCCCTGCTTGGATGGACTAGATCTATCTTGGGCTAATTTTTAGCTGGCTAGCTATTAGCTACGTGATCCGAAGAGGACCTATGTAATGACTATGCATTATTTGGCAAAAATTTATTAAAAAAGAAAATCATGTTTTTAGGAGAAAACTTCTTAGTTGGAATAGTCCATGGGTGCAAGCGTTATTTAATTGTTTTTTAAATTGTCTTAAAATTTTTAGAATATATTATATTACAGGACGAAGGAAATAAATAGGTCACGAAAATAGCTGGGTGATTGCATGTTAGGTGCTACCCATAGTAGATATAGAATTTTGAATCTTTTTAGGTAGAAGTCTCGTTTTAATTATTATAATTCACTCTCACTTTATTATAGACAAAACTTGTGTAAATTTGAAATACATTTCATTATTTTTCATGAAAATATGATAGTTATTATTCATTTAAATGAGTAGATATGTATATCTATATCCATATCCATATCTCTATAAAGCTAATCCTCACTAACAATTCTATATAATCCCATAATGATCCACGTTCTAAACCATTCGTTTCATGTACTGTGACTAGTTGAATTTGTTTGTCCATTGATGTTCGTTATTATATATTTTGAATTGAAAAACTTGATATAAAATAGAAAGAAAACAGTTACTCCCTCTGTCCCTAAAAATGCAAACCTAGAGTTTAAATTTTGTCCCACAAAAAATACAATCTTATACACTCTCCAATCAGATAAGATCAGATAGGACCTACTTGCACCCTCTCCCCTCGTTTCTTTCCACATCGTATCTACCAGAAGCTTCTTACTATGGACTGTGCCCTAAACTCAGGGGCATTTTGGTAATTTTGATAGCTGCATTGGTATGTGTGCCTGATCCTATGATTACATATTTTTGTGAATACTGGTCTCCATTCATTCAATTGGGGCAGAATTACAATCTCGAATCATCAGGTGCGTGACACAGGCTGGGGCACATGACGACCACCCGAACCGTGTATCACCTGCGACTTGCTTAGCTATAGTATGTGCTACCTCATTACAAGAGCGAGCTATATAAGTAAATTTGAATTCTTCAAAAACACTACTCAATTCTCTAATCTCCACCATGATTGCCTCAATGCTAGACCGTTGGTTTGGGCTAGCCTGCCATAGACGCAGCATCTTTTGAGAGTCTGTCTCTAGCCAGACTTTATGGGTGTTGATATATCGAGCCATACAGAGGCCATCGCGGCATTGCCAGTGCCTCAGCAGTAAGAGCATCAAGACAGTGGTCATACGATTGAGCACTGGGCCGAACAAAAATTCCATTTTCATCCCGTAACACAGCACCGTTGCCCCGATCATAGAAAGCTCCATCAATGTTGTATTTCAGCTAGCCTGCCCCCGGTTTCTCCCACCGTGGAACTGCTTCTTTCCTTGCAGGATTTTGATGGTTCCCCACCTGCTGTAGGTCAAAAGCAAGATCAGTTACCCATTGGACAACAACCTTAAGCGGCAAAGGTTGTTCCCTATGCCTACTTCGGCCTTAGTTCCGAAAACTGAAAAGTTTTCGAAACTGTAGCACTTTCGTTTGTTTGTGGTAAATATTGTCCAATCATAGACTAACTAGAGTCAAAAGTTTCGTCTCGTGATTTACAGTCAAACTGTGTGATTGGTTTTTGTTTTCGTCTATATTTAATACTTCATGCATGTGCCGTAAGATTCGATGTGACAGGAAATTTTGAAATTTTTTTGGATTTCGGGGTGAACTAAACAAGGCCTTCTATTCCGCTGCATCCGCAGCACATACATCCCAATCAATATTATTGAGCTTATATAGAGATCACCTTGTCCTTGATCAGGTCAGGGCACTCCCAATGCAAGACTCTATCATAGAGTCTAAGACAATTAATTATATATTATTTATGGTATTTTGCTGATGTGGCACCGTATTTATTGAAGAAAGAGGTAGAAAAAATAAAACTCCAAGTCTTATTTGACTCCGAGTCCACATTGTTCGAGATAATAAATAACTTTAGACTCTATGATAGAGTCTGCATTGTGAGTGCACTCATGCAATTTTTTTTTGACGGAGGGAGTACAATGAACCACGGCTCCGGGACCCACAGGGATCAAACCTCACCAGCACCTATAGACCTGCTCCACTTCGGTCACGCATGCACCATCAATGTTCGTCCGCCACGCTTCCACTCACACCTCGCCACGTGCCATAGCAACGCCTAGAAAAAAAAAAACTCCCCACATAACCTGCTCCATACACTGACATCCGGCACCGGCCGTTCAACTCCCGCGCTCGGTCCCACGTGTCAAACTCACATCGACGCGCGTCCTGGGGCGGCCCACCTGCGTTAGTCCAGCGCCGTGAGGAATTCCAAATTCGGGGAGGGTATAATAACGGCCGCGCGAAAGATTTGATGGGAGATTTCTTTCTCATCTCACAATAATAACCATCATCATCGGGGAAGCTTCTATTCCGAGATCCCTTGCCCTTCTTCCCCTTGTCCCATACTCCCATCCCGTGCTTCCATTTCTCCCCGACTCCTCCGGCCGAGTCGGCACATGTGGGCCCCACCCGCGGCGTCGCCGACGACGGGGGCGATCCCCTCGCTCCGGCCGTCGCGGGCGGCGGAGGTCCGCGTCCTCGTCACGCTCCGGCCTGGCGCCGCGCGGCCGCAGGATCAGCCGCGGCGGCGGCTCTGCCTCGCGGTACCGCCGCCCGCTCCGGAGATGGCCTCTGCGGCTGCTGAAGGGGATGGGGAGGGGGAGGAGGAGGAGGACGTGGTGGTGGTCGTACAAGGGGGCACGGAGAGGAAGAAGGCGGTGGAGATGGACGCGGCCGTGAGGCGGGAGCTGGCGATCCGGAGGCTGCGGGAGGAGGCCGCGGCGGAGGCGACCGAGGCGGGGACGAGGAAGGGGAGGAGCAGGAGGGATTTCGCCGTGTTCGAGACCGCCAGGGGCGACGCGCTCTTCACGCAGTCTTGGACTCCGGCCGCCGCCGATCGCCTCAAGTATTCACACCTGCCTACCCCCAGAAACCCGCGATTATTATCATTAATTATTATTATTTTCTTTGAAATCATATAAGTGTGAGCTGTGTTGGAACGTGATGAAATCGAGCGGTTGGGTATTCAAACCTGACGTGCTGAGACAATTAAGGACCGTGTAATTTTGGCGGGATTGATTATTTGATAGATGTTTTGGTGGTGTTGATAGCATCGAGCAGGTGCATAATTCGAAGCCTTTTGTTTTTTTGTTGTTGTCTGCATTAGGGGAATCAGTTTGTCTTGTAGCAAAGGGGTAACGGAAAACATGGCTACGTTCTACTAGTGCCGGGCCATAAGTTTGCATGTCTCTTCTGGAGCTTCTTCAGGATTAGATCATGCAAAAGTGGGTTACTAATCATGCAAAAGTGGGTTACTACAAGGAAATGATGTTGGGGACTGAATTCTATTGGACCCACTTCACACCTAATGGTTACAAGATTTGTTTGAATGCTTGTATTGGTAATGACGGAAACAATCCTAGTTTCCTAGATGATTTGATTAGTATCAGCTCTTTTTTGAATTGTGTATTGTTGGAACCTTTTCTAGTGATGATACAGATACAACAATGCACTAGCAAACAAGACTTGATTTACAAATACCAAGGCTACATGCCTACACGTATGCATGCTCTACATATCAAGTCCTGCATGCTCTGTATGTTTGGGAAACCTTCAACCTACAGGAGGCATATTATCTTGAACTGTACATGAATGATGAAATGGTTACCAGTTTAATATATGAGATGGCACACTAGTACCTTGAATGCCTCATTTTTTTATTCTAGTAATTAACTTGTCTTTTACTTTTTTTATGCTTCTCAAATATGCAGGGGCGTTGTTGTACTGTTGCATGGTCTAAATGAGCATAGGTACAGAACATATGCTATACATGTATTCCATATTTCCATGATTGTTTTACATAGTGGCTTTTGCTGATAGCATTGATCTGCAGTGGAAGGTACAACCATTTCGCAAAACTGTTGAATGATCAAGGGCTTAAAGTTTATGCCATGGACTGGATTGGTGAGTTACTGTCACATATTAGTGCTCAATTGTTAATTTGGTACAATCTGTGCATTGCTTTGAGTGGTCTCACTAAGACCATGTAAATCAGTTGCCTCTTAAGCCAATCTGAGATTCTTGATTTTAAGACCTTCAATCTAGAAATAAGGTCTTACTCTTTGAAAGGTTTATTAGGTCCACAGCACCGCAAACGTGGCAGTGATATTTTTCATAATTTAGATGGCTAAAGATTACTCCATTAGTCCCTTTCCAGTTACTGTAGTGAACTTCAGAATCATGAGGTAGCTACCTCTGTTTAATTCTGCATGTCACATTGTGGTAGGATGCCTCAATGAAAGCCTCTCCAAATGTTTCTTATACTTTATTTTGAGTTAAACGGACTAACAGAGCAGTTGAGTTGAGCCAGGTTGAGTCTGACTTGGACTTTATTCTGAATATCTTCTATAAATGATACAATGATCAGAAGGTTTTCATATTTAGCAGGTCTTGGACCTTTTGTTGACTCAGTATTGCATGAGCTACTCTTAACTAGTCCTTTCTCTTCTATGCTACTTCATGGAGCTGATTTTTACTTTCATTTCTGCTCTTGTTATGCGTATATCCGGTAGTTGTATGATTTTCATCTTGTTGTATTTTGTCTCTGAAGGACATGGTGGAAGTGATGGGGTTCATGGATATGTTTCGTCGCTTGATCATGCTGTTGGTGACTTGGTACTGTTTCATACATTCAGAATATGTTCATAGATATAAATTTCAAGTTGCAGTTTTTTTCTTGCAGTATTTTCTCGATCTATTTTTGAAGTTCCTTCCTGTGCAGAAAGAATTTCTGGAGGATGTTGTATTGGAGGAAAACCGTGGTTTGCCGTGCTTCTTATTTGGGCACTCCACTGGTGGAGCTATTGTTTTGAAGGTAAAGCAAAGCTGTTTGATTTAATTGACCTTTTCAGTAAGACTGTAGGTCACATAAGCAGGATCTTAATTTCAATAAATTTTCCTTTTTGCATGAATGTCCAAAGGCTGTGCTGGATCCTTTTGTAGAACTTCATGTAGAAGGGGTGGTCTTAACGTCGCCAGCTATTCATGTTCAACCATCTCATCCAATCATCAAAGTAAGCAGTAGATGTTTGTCTTCAAAGAAACTCCCCTTGTCGTTATTTTCTGTGTATAATGCCATCCTTCTACACGAGTGCATGAGGGAGATTGTCTTGCATGTTCGATTTGTTCTTCAGTTTAATGATCTGAAATGAAATAAACACGTCTTCTTACCATTTTGTCCAAGGCAGAATTGAATTTCCAATGGCTCATTATCATGCCTGTTTCTTTAGGATCAAGAAAGCATTTTGTGTTACACAAGAATTTCTGTTTGACTGCAGCACAGAACCCATTCATTTAATGTTCTTCTTTAGGTCATATTTATGTTTTGATCTGGATGATCTGGATATTAGTGACTACAACAGGAACCTCAGTGGGGCCTTTTCTTATTGTTGGACTCTGAAATGCTTATATTTTGTCATTTCTCAAACATCAGGTTGTTGCACCAATATTCTCCATGCTAGCTCCAAAATACCGAGTCAGTGCTTTGCATAAGAGAGGACCTCCTGTTTCACGCGACCCAGAGGCTCTGAAGATGAAATATTCAGATCCCCTTGTGTATACTGGACCAATTAGAGTCAGAACTGGCAATGAAATACTCCGGATATCGTCATTTTTGCAAAGAAACTTGAGCAGAGTTACTGTCCCTTTTCTTGTTCTCCATGGTACAGCTGACACAATAACTGATCCGAGAGCATCGGAGCGATTATACCAAGCATCAATGTCAACAAATAAATCAATAAAATTATATGATGGATATTTACATGATCTTCTCTTTGAACCTGAAAGGGATGATATTGCAAATGATATCATCAATTGGTTGAGTGCAAGACTTGATGTTCTCCAGGGATGGTGAGGTGAATCAAGTATCAACTACAAGGTGCTTCCTCTTATGTAGTTACCAGCGGTTTTACTAGAACTGTATACATGGCATAGAGTGCAGAATAGTGTAACTGTAAACGAGGATGTTCTAGGAATTAGGATGTTATCATTATGTTCTTCACAATCATTTGTTGTCTAAATTTCTGTTGTATAAGTTCGGAAAGAGCCTACATGAGATGTAAATAATATTAGGGTTAAGCTGAAAATAATGTATCTCCTAATACACAGTTAGTTCAGTGCCACTTTAAAAGAAAAGGCTTGGTTCACATTTTTTTTTCTGGACTGCCCTCGGTCATTTTCTCACATCTTTTTAACTTCATCATGTCAGATTGGCGAGATGAATATTTCAGTAATTAATATTGTAATTTTTAAGCATAGAAGCCAAATTATATGTCGTTGATGTTCACTTTTACTGATATGTAGCTTTTGCTCGGCGTCAACATTCAATCACAGTTGATTGATGTTTGGTTGATGCTAATAGTAGTCCGATGAATTAATTCTGTATGGCAAAAGTTGCATCGGATGTTTTTTCTGCTGAAGATGTTAGTATGTTACAAATCTAGTAGCACTTTCATGGACCTATATTGTACTTCCTGCAATAAAACATATAAACCTATCTAGATTTGTCTTAAAGTCAGACTTTTGTAATTTTTATTTTGAGTAGCAATATCAATAAGCATATATTATCTTAAATAAAAGAGTTTGTATATTATGGAAGTATTTTTATAATGATCTATTAATGTCAATCTTGTTTTGTCAAACAACTTAGATATTGATGGTTGAAAAACTTAAGACAAACCTAGATCGACTTGTATTTATGACATATAATTACTATCTTGTTTGTTACTATCTTGTATATATGCTGTTTATTATAAAAAAAACTTTTTATTTCTTTTTTTTTCATTTTGAAAGAAATCACTGCTTTTTAAATCACCTTTTCTGTAGCATAATTCGTTCATCTGGTCATGAGGTGGATTAATGCTCCATATGTTGTTACATCTTGATCTCACTACGAAAAATAAGACATGAGGTAGAATTCTGTCTTGCATTGGTTTTGCTTGCTTCAGTGTAAGTTTGTGGAGTAGGTGTTTCTGAAACCAAGGGTAAGGATGATGTAGCCTTGACATGCCACTGAAAGGTGATTTAGAATAACAATTATATGTTTTCATTAACTGTTTTTTGTCACATCATGTTGTTTTATGCTGTCCGTTTTATTTCAAGTAAGCAATTGATCTACTTCTTTGCTACATGCTTGTTCACATATTCAGTATACTGGACTTATCTCCTTTTAGTTCTTGTTTTATGCATTTGTGTGTAATACTACTGTTGGAGGCAAAGATAATGTAAATTCAATCTTTACTTTAGCCTTGACCGCAACCATGCTTTTGATTATGCTCCAATAATTTGAGGTACCTTTTTTTTTATCATCTGCTCCAACTAAGCTAGACTGCCACTTTTAAAATGTATGTAAATAGTTAATTTGGCATCTCACTTCTAGCAAAGATGATACTTACAGGTAGTTCCATGTTATAATAATATACCTTTTTCAGTTTCTTTTATATCTTGCAAGTTGGGTTGATCAAAGCTTTTCTGAAATCACCTAACCAAAAAGTTGTATGTATGAAAGTGTTTCCCTTGGAAATTAATGTTTTTACAATGTTTGTCCAATGGATATAAAATCAAGATTTTGGCATTTTTCTATGAGGTCAAGGTTACGACTACAGTATTATCTTATTACCTTCTTTTCATTTTGTAGTATGTACCTTCATAGTCTGAAAATGCATTTGGTTCAATAGTCCTCCCTCTGTTTCTAAATGTAAGTTTTTTTAGCCTTTGCAAATTTTCTCTAAATATTGGTTGTTTTAGAATTTTGATGCTTCTTGTGCCTTTTTCTTCCTTGTCCTTAATAATTCCTGTCAATGGCATAAATTGTTGAGTCATCATTTGTGATACATAATAAATGAAGACACTAGGTCATTTAATCTACTTTGTTACTTTATCCATGACCTACTTTTGGAATTAGAGACTAGAGAGAGTAGTGTTGCAAGATTTGGCAGAAATAGAAAAGAGTGAATATAATAATTTGGTGATCCAAGTCATCCCCAAATGTTTGGTTGTTCCTATTATCTTCTAGAAAAGGTATGCATCAACTTGCATATGTACTCTGAACTGCTCATGACCAATTAGTGACCATATATACTTATTAAATTATGGAGGGTGGGTATTGATATGTAATCACACTAGATATTGTCCTTTGTTACATGCTTGTATGACACCCTGTGTGGCTATTGCATTGCCATATGTAGAAAAATGCTGAGAGAAGTATATTACAAAATTAAAACATCATGCAGTTAGTTTGCCAAAAGGATATCTGATTGGGTTCAGTGCCAAGTGAGGCAGTCATGGTGTTGACATTATTTATTATCATGAACCAAACGCCACTCAGAAAATGATGTCTACACATTTTTTTCTCACCATTTAAAATCGACCTAGCAATTTTATGCAGCCAAATCATCTTTAATGTTGTATGTAGAAACAGTTTGTTCACATGGGGTTTTTAATATACTCCCTCTGGCCACAATTACTTGATGCTTTGACCAAAATCTGGTCATTTTTTTAAACTTCGACCATCAATAGTAATAAAAGAGCATTTGTTTTCAAAACAAATACATCATAAACATAGATTTATCTTGCAGAGCGCATTCATAATCCCGGTACTCATAGATTTATTAGATATTAAAATCGTTATAAAAAACAGTATCTAAGTTACAACTCATGGACCACTAAAAGTAAATGGCATCAAGTATTAGGACCGCGGGCGAAATTCAGCCTCTTATCTTTTGCTACAGTTAATGTGTGCACAAAATTGGTACTCTGTATTATCATATTGGTTTGGCTAGTATGAATTTCTGAACACATTTTAGAGCTCTGTTGTAGCTAACATAGAGTACATGGGTTCTTTGTTTCTTATGGTTATGGCATATCTTTCCATCTTTCTCTAAGCGGGGCCTGTTAAGATTCACTTTATTGTTCTAGCCACAAAATTGGTACAACTCAGGTGTGTTGTACCACTCTTATGCTCTCGACTTTATAAAGTTTGCAGGTAGTTTCATCATTTAAATGCCATTTACCTGTGATGTTTTCATGAGTGTATAATATTGTAGAAGGTTTGATTTCTGTATGTTTAGCATGACCAAATATAAAACAAAAAAATTATGAACTGATTGAAGTATGGAAAATTGGAAACTACTAATCGAACTCCGCGCTAAGCGCATGTGAATCCGTATTCTGCAATGATAGGAAAGAAGTGCAGTCATGAGTAATCCAAATTGTGATATCAAGGATGTTGTGATTGCAATTTTACTCATGTAGTGAAGTTCACATCTAACAGTTCTAGTGATCTTGTGGTTGGTCTTTGTTGCATTCAGGAAAGAAACATCGCTGGATAAATTTTGTCATCCTTTAACTGATCATGATTTCGAAGCTAGTCTCATATTGGTTGATAAACAGCCAGTAAAGTGTAATACCAAGTTCTTATGTGTTAATGAGACACTTTTATTTCAGTTGAACTCCTAACAGAAAGCAATTACAACGTGAGCCATCCTCAGAGAGGCGAGGATCGTATTTACCCAGCATCAATGAAATGAACTTTTTTTTCAATAAGCAAAAAGTTATGGACGTTGTAGCAGTGAGTCTGCCGAATATGCAAGTAGTAAGTCGCCAGTCTCAATACATAGTTTTATGGCACAGTTATTAAGACTATAAACTAGGTAACCGAGCCATAGGAGTTTCATGAGGATGAAATGAAACTCCTTTATTTAATGACCCTGCCAAGTCAGCAATTTTATTTATGTGACATCTTATTTAATGTGCATGACACTCTCATGAAACATGCATTGAGACTGGCCTAACACCAACCATTTTTGGTGTAAGTGCCCGATTTTGGCTACGCTGATCATTTGCTTCATGATGATCAAAGAAAAAAAAAGAACATGGACTTGTTCCCTTTTAAAAGGCAATTACGATTGATTTACCAAATGTCATATTATTTATCCGTTAAGATATGCAACTTTCCTTTAAAATGGAGATTTCTGTAGCTCTGAGTTCAAACTCCCTTCAATTCGCACTAGCATTATAAGCAAAACTTCTATTAAAGAACACCACGACATCTTTTTTATTTGCAAATAAAACACCACTACATCTTGGACATTGATGAGACAACAAACCTAAAAGAATATGAATCAATTATCCCCCTCTCAGTTACATAGATAATTACGTTAAAAAAAGTTACACAGATAATTATCCCTCTCTCAGTTACATAAATAATTACATGTGGTGCTTACATCATTTGAATGTATCCTTATGTTACGAGTGATAATTCCTAATTATTTCTAGATCGCTCTTACTTCTTGTTGCTAATTTCCCAATATTTCAAGGTTCCTGAAAAGAGGCTAAGACTTGGTTGAGGAAGAGGTATGGTCATGCATCTAACCATACAGATTCGAGTACCTGAATTTTGGTGTCTATTTCTTCTTATCTTAATAAAAAAAACATTTTGATCCTCCTAGCTTGCCATTTTTTTAAACTCGCGCTAGGCGCTAGCACAGATGGAATCTGACTGTTGACCAATAAAGCAGTAATGCCCATTCAGGAATCTTGCAACTACAGATTTTGCCAGTGTCGTAGACTTCTAGTTCCCACAGCTGTGCGTGGCTGCATGCCAGTGTGTAGGCATGTCTACCAGAGAAATGCACGGACAGAATTTCTCCTGCTGTGACGTGGGACCATTCTACTACCTGCCCTGGCTCCGTCTAATGCTAAAAAAGAACGATGGTGGTTTCATGAGACTGGTTGCTTGTCTATGTAGAAAAATGTGGCAAATGCCAATCTGAATTTTCTGGAAAAATGAACGGTGGGCACTGGTCTTGCCTAGAGGTGCTTTGCCTGTCTCTTTTCTTCTCCCTATTTTCAATCCTTCTTTTTTCCCTGGACAGAACTTCTGTAAAATCACTAGTTTAAAGTCTCCATATCCCTGGGGAAAAACATGTAGAACCGGATGGAGGTATTTGTTTTTCATTTGAAATTTCTAGTAGTTGGCCCAGGAATTCACCATTTATAAGAATGTTCCTTTTCCGGTTCTGAGGATAGAAGCACAACCTGATAACCATGAGACATAATATCTTCATTTTGGGGACTCGGGGAGAGGTAAGCATACTATCACACTTGTGTTAAGAAACTGCTCATAATTAAGCGCATTAACACCCTAGCAGAATTGTTTTTCAGGTCTATAAAGCCTATGCTACCTACAAGATCTATCCATGCAGTCAACCAACGCAGCAGAGAAGCCGGTACAGCCTTGAGATCTCTGTGAATTTTCAAACAATACACACATGAAAATAGGGACAAGAGTACAAAAATTCTTGCAAAATAAAAGCACAAGTTGCATGATTGGATTGCCAAAAACCCAATGGTAGCACAAGTGCATAAGATACAGATAATAATAACAATATATATTAGGTAGACAAGTTGCACAAGTGTGCCTTGTCTCTTCCCACCCAGCCTTTATTCAACTGAGGATGGTTGTCTTACCCAGCCAAACCATATCAAGCATGACAGTGTAGCTTGCCAATCAGAACACTCCGGACTGCATACTCATATTGCTTCTTGTACCATTTGATAGAAAAATAGTCTCCCAAGTCCTGATGTTAATTTACTCACATTGCTTTCTTGTATTTGGAATGGAGCCATGGCTTTGTTATGATCAGAACCAGCAGTGAATCAGCTGGTCCATAAAAAGCTTGACATGCACTGTACTGTGTGAATGTTTTGAAGATAATTATTGGGCGTGATGAAGCCCTCTGCTTGATATGTCAACATCACAGTTACTGTTTTCTCCCTTTGTTTCCTTCCTGTTTCCTTAGTTATATAACATGCAGCACTTTGCCATGTTTGGTTATTGCATGGTCGTGCACGAATGCTCCTGCATGCTACTATTAAACAGGTGGGCGATCTCCAGTCTATACTACAACATGGGAGAGAACAGAAAGGTGAGACCAAGCAGACATGCACCTGTAGGTTGTAGCTACTCGTTTTCTTCTCTGTTAGCAAAGTTGAAGCATATAACATATATGCTGTTCTTGTTCTAGATCACCCGGTCAAGGCTAGTGACAAGCAAGCTTCTGCACCGCCAGCACCTGCATGGCCATGGATCTGTCTCTGAGGTATCGAGCTTAGTGGATGAAACCTTGGGGAAGAGGCCCTTGAATGGGCAGAAGGATACACTTGTATACAGGTAGCTTTGCACTACCTTGCATTTCAGTACTCGAGTGTGTTCCTATTCCTACTTCGTAGCATTTCATTTCTGATCTTTATTTCTTCTGGGCGTATGAAGTGTGTTTGCTAGTACCTGGAATGTCGGTGGCATCACACCATCTGATGGCTTGGACTTGGAGGATTGGTTGGATACAAGAGCTAACGCCTATGACATCTATGTTCTCGGGTAACCTATTCAGATCAACCAGTTATGATTTCTTTAAAAAAACAACCTGTTAACTCATATATGTTGTCAAAGTGACGTTGGTTTTGTTCCTGCTGATTAAGATTCGCTCCAATGATGCTTTAGGTTCCAGGAGATAGTACCACTCAATGCGAGAAATGTTCTTGGTCCTAAGAAGAGCTGTGCATCTGCAAAGTGGAACTCGCTAATCGGGGAGGCACTTAACAAAAAGGAAAGAGAAGAAAGGGCAAAGTTGAACCAAGATTCTACAAATAGCGGTGCGAAGGAAGGCTCTATGCAGGGAGAAGGCTTCAGATGCATCAGGAGCAAGCAGATGGTTGGCATATTTACGTCAGTATGGGTGAGAAGCAACCTTAGGCCACTCATTCATCATCTTGATGTTTCATGCATTGGTTCGGGCATCATGGGCTGCCTAGGGAACAAGGTAAGCATAAGATGCATACAGAAGCACGTACTATATATAATCCATATATACAAATGATATGACCATGCACATGGATGTGTGGATTGCAGGGTTCTGTTTCGATCCGATTTGTGTTGCATGAGACGAGCTTTTGCTTCGTTTGTTGTCACCTGGCTTCAGGTGGCAAACAAGGGGACGTGCTGCTGAGGAATTTGGATGTTGCGGACATACTTACAAGGACATGGTTCCCTGGACTTGCATCTCAGGAATTGCCAGAGAAGATCCTTGATCATGAGTAGGTGTACATTAGCTCAGCTCAACCTCAGCTTGAACCTCAGCCTCATATTTGTTTCAGTTTTCTCTTTTTGGCCAACAAGTCAACACACCAGCTCCTCAATATGTCTACAATAAGTCAATAACAGTGCTTAAGCATCTTCTAGAACATGGATTCTACTAGTGATCATTATAAGTGATCTCTAGACTTATGATTTAGATCTTATTTTTCTCCGATGATTATGGACTTTGTTCTTTAGTTTGATGTGACATGTTTAAATTTTACTAGATGTGCTTGTCTCCTCTGTAAATGAAAACAAAAGGGGTATCCCATCTGAGAATAAGAACCTGGTAACAAGGTACCGAAATGGCATCGGGCATTCGGGCATGATTGCATACATGATACATCACCCTGTGCATCACGTCTCTATGGACGATTTATCCAAACGTTTTGTTGATGGTACTGCTATATTTTCTTTCCCATTTATGCAGTCAAGTAGTTTTGCTTGGTGACTTGAACTATAGAATATCCTTGGAAGAGGCCGAGACGAGGTCACTGGTGAGAGCCAAGAACTGGGCCATCTTATTGGAAAACGATCAGGTCTTTTCTTCACCGAGATATCTTCAACTTGCCATCTTAATCTATTTTCTGAATGTTTAATAACATTGCAGCGTCTCTGTCGTCACACGATTGCAGCTATTGTTCGAGTTCTCAACAGGGCGGCATTTTGAGGGCTGGCAGGAAGGCTTGATCACGTTCTCCCCCACCTACAAGTACCAACCCAACTCCGATCAGTACTACTGGTGCTTCGACAGTGCGCGGAGCGAGAAGAAGCGCGCTCCGGCATGGTCAGCTCAACAGTCCCACACAAGTTTCTTTTCGAGGGAAAAATGCTTTCTTTTCGAGAACAATCAAAAAAGAACAAGCAAAGCCTTACGCACTGAATCCTGCAAATGGGCATGAGTTTGTTGAGTGGTGAACGATAATGTGACCTCAGAACGATCGAGGTGCTTACCTTTCTTTGTGCAGGTGCGATAGGATTCTGTGGCGAGGCAAGGGCCTGAAGCAAGTCCAATACGAGACGTGCAGCTACAGGCTATCGGACCACCGGCCGGTGAGAGCGGTTTTCCACGCTGAATGCGATGTATTATCAGAGACAGAGGGGATGGTGCAGAAGTAAACAGCCAGGCTGCTGCGCACAAAACTCACCAAGCGAAGCGACTGATGGTCTACGAAGAGAAGCCATGCTCTGTTCAATGAGAGTGATGGCATGGACGATGCGACGCGAGTGTCAAATCGAGAGAGAATTGGACGCAAGATTGGACCAAACGAGTAACCAAGAGGAAAATTCTCCTTGAGATGAATATGAAGTTTTTTTTACTCGAGAGGATTAGAATTTTCTGAACGCTGATTGAGTTGTGTGCTGAAGAACTGCATGGACAGAGTACCAGGATCGGAGAAGAGGTGCTGGTTTTTTTTTTGGATTTATTCTGTTGTTGGTGATGTTCAGATTCTTTTTCGCTCGTTCAAAAACTAGTTTCTTCTGGGTTTTGGGCTTGTATTGTACCTTCCATCATTAACCTTCAACTGAAAGAATATCAGCGACCCTACTGTCCTCTAAAAATGGCATCTGTACAGTCCCCAGTTATCAGGACCAGAGACCGGACCGGACATCAAACTGATGCTCTCGGTTCGCTGGTTCAATGGTCCAACTGCTAAAAACGGTTGAACCACCGGTTCAATTGTTTTGAACCGTTCTAATTGAACCGGCCACAGATACACACTCTGTTGCTTAAAGTGATTGGAGGTTAGAGTTTATAGCGATGTTTAAAAAGTCTAATATGTGCCAAACTCTAGTTGGTTCGCCCTCTGTCCAAGAAAATGTGCATCTCTCTTGTTAAGAAGCTAAATTTTTTAAAATTTAATTAACTAGATTTATATAAAACAATATCAATATTTAGATCTACAAATAAATTTATTAAAAAATAGATTCTACAACTAATCTAATGGTACTTATTATGCATTATAAATGTTAGTAGTTTTTTTAAAAATGATATGTGTATTTATTTATTTTAGATTTAGAAAGGAGGGAGTATTGTGGAAGTACTTTGTGTCAATTTGGAGCACGCGTGATGGGAACATTACTTCGGGATATCTTTCTATCAATTTGGAGCATGCATGATGGAAATTGGAAATATTACCGGGGAATTCTGAACCAGAAAAATATAAATAAGTTGATCTGCTTTCTACAAACAACCAGACAATGGAGATTTAGAGAGAAAAATAATCATACAGTGGAGATGCCATGACTTTTCGACCTGATTGGTCTAAAGTGGGTAAAGCACCTGTGGCATTTATTTGCTCAAACATTTCATCTGAATTAAGTTTTACAACGGTTGGAAAACAATAATTAAGTTTCGTCTGATCATATATAATCTATCTGTTGGCACTTACGGTTAGTCTAATTTTTGTTCACTTTTTGTGTGTTTTGCTATGCGGCAACCACTGTCGTCATGAGCAACTTGCACTGTCAGCGAGATAACCTCCAATAATGATAATGAAAGATGTGAATTGCACGAGAGGTCACAAACTCAAACTTGACTCCTTCCTCCATTTAGACGTCGATTTTAGTCTGATGGCACACTAAAGCTAGCTGATTTGTGCAGACAAGTACAATTGGCCGGCTAGTTAACAGCGAAATGACATAGCAAAGATTTGGTAGGATAAGCGACTGACCTGACTCATGTTACTGTCAAAAAAGTTAGCATACCATGAATATGCAAAGGCCTCCTGTACTTGATACAGTAATGATGGACTACTACTTGCTAAAGTTGAACAAAGAAATGTCACCATCCCATTTCAAAGATACGAGTAGCTGCACTATTCAGTAATTTATTTAGCATGTCAACACTACACTTTATCCAGGTAAAAAAGATGTGCAATTGGATGATAGCTTCTTCGGAGACGTAGGATTTACCGCTGCCAACCACAAAACTGGTGTTCCATTCATCCATAAAAAAGGAAAGCAAATTAAAAGGAGATGGAAAAAGAATAATTGCATACAAATGATAGCGAAACAAGTGAAGAGCACAAGAGGATATGATCCGAAAATGTCATCTCTTTTCGTCCCTTTATTATCTATCCATACTTCAGCAATCTTATATCAGCATTACCCACTCCTTAACTATATTATATCCCTTGGGGTCACCTAGGACAGGTGATTAAGGAAGTTACCATGGTTCTATATGTGGCCCTTCGGTATATATATAGTGGGGGTGATTAGCTACGTAACAAGTGATTGTTGTTGTGCAACATCATTTTTTTTATTGGATCAAGAAGCCAAGTGGTATTATCAACAAGGACTGAGATGGACCAATGCTGTCACTAACATAGTAGTGGTATTGCTTTCAACTGAAAAAGTAAAACACCCTAACAAAAAGATATAGAAAAGAAAAAGCACGCTAAATTATTTGTATGGTTGGATGAGATCACGACTACTAGAAAAAAATGCTCACAGAGGAATGTTAGTATTTTTGTGATCTTACTATTCAAGTGTGGGATTAGGGCGGTCTAAAAATATACATATAGATGATATTTTTTAGGACTTTAATTTTATCATGTACATATTTGCCAGGAAAGAACCCTGCACTTATATGCATATATCTCCCTTTACCAGTCCAATGCTAGAGTCTACTTGACGCTAGTATGAAAACTGAGGATACAGAAGTCCAAAGCTGAGGGCCCCACAAATGCTACCAAAGATTTCAGAAAATACTGCAATGAACTTGAATGCATCTTTCAGAAAACATGCACACTGTCCAATAGTTTGCAAGTGGACATCATGGACTAATCGGCGTTGGGAAGTCAAAAGATGGAGTGGTTCTTTTGCCCTATTTCAACATCATCGTAAGTCTGTTTGCTGGTCTGAAAAATCATGACTGAAAATAGCTGGTCTAAAAAGTCATGACTAAAAATACTATTCGCTGATTTATTGTGAGAGAAAAAAATTATTGGCTGACAAAAAAAATACGACTTATAAGACAAACGAACAGGTCCCACCCAAAAACTTTGGATCTCAACATTGAATATTTGGACACATGCATGGAACACTAAATATAGATTAAAAAATAACTAATTGTACAATTTACATGTATTATGTGAGACAAATCTTTTGTCTAATTGGTCCATGATTGGACAGTAATTGCTATAATTACATATATGCTACAGTACTTAAAAACTTTTTTTGCGAACTAAACAAGTCCTTAGCGAAAGATTCATATATCAAAGGCGATTGACAAAAGACATGGAGAAAATAATCTGATTTGACCAGGAAATTTTTGGCTTCTCGAGTTTGAGACCACAAAACAGGAGCAACAGTATCTGAGGCAGGGTGTGCCACAGCCATGAGTTTCATGTGTGGTGAAGCTTCAAAACCATTGATCAAAGAGGGTCTGAACTGAAAGCACTGTCCTGGATTGGTTGACGTTTATTTCTTCTCTGCCGAATATTCAGCAAAAAGATACACAGCTTGAGTGCTTGCCTTCCATGCTTGTGATTGATGATAGAGATTGCATCTTGTTGGTATGCTCAATGCTCACTGAAATTTTGGGATGTGGCACAATCTCTTAGAACCACAGACGTTATGCCAGAGCAACGATGAGAAATGCCAGAAGAAAGGGCGTGAATATTCCCAATTCACCAATCAAGCAACATCAGAAATTATTAAAAACATTTGTTCCCTTTATTTACATACTAAAAAGGTGTAAAATATACAGCAGATGTACCCAAAAAAAATGAAAAGGGGCATTTTCTTCACCCTTTTTAATGTTGTACAACAATTCTCATGCTACCAAAAAATAAGCTGAATTTGATTATGCTATGCATTATATACATGGGTATAACTATAGGAGTTGATGTTAACAAATTGCTGCTGCTGAAGATTGATGGGATTATGGGAAAATGCTTTGACATAGCCACTAGCCTACAACAAGTACATTACACATGTTAGTTCAATAGATAGTAAGCTACATTGGATGGGCCTCTGCTCTTAAATTCCTCCCCACAGTAGTTCAGTTTGTCCATATAATTGAGATGTTCTACTCTTGCTTGCCAGGGGTAGCAGTGTTCAAGGACATCTCAATTTCCTCAAGCGAACGTCCTTTTGTTTCAACTATGAAATTGTAGGCAAAGACTGCTGTCAGCAGGGAGACCGCACCAAAACCTGCATAGACTGCTCCAACCCCAAACTTGTTCACAAGCTCCAGAAAATATAGTCCAACCAGAAAGTTACATATCTGAAAACGATGCAATATGTAAGTTAGATTAAAGGTGTAGGCAGTGATAAATTACGTTTTTATATCCAGTGAGAATGTGGAGTGTGCATACAAACTACAAAAGTAGTGTTTTGATACTTCGGAAACTGCATACCCAATGCACAGTAAAACTGAAGCCCATAACTTTTGAGCGTGTCCGAGCACTGCTGAGCTCTGGTATAATGATACCGGTAACTGGTCCAGCACCAAGTGCAAAAGTAAAAATGTACCTGCAAATGAAAAATAAATCTCACAACTAACAATCTTTTTAAAATTATAATCAATTTATAAACACAAATTTCACAACTCGAATTTCTAGTAAATATTCTGAATTAGTGGTTTCATTACACACTAACAAGGTGGAAGACCAATAACTATATGAATCAAATTCATTTATCATATCATGAAGCAGAGAATGTGCTAGAAAATATTTCACATTGTTCATGAGGTAAGTAAATGATTTGTATACATTGAGAAATCCACAGATGTAATTTCCACCAAATTTCTAAGCAAGCCTTCTGCTAATGAAGAACAACAATTGAAAATCTCGAAAAGAACTAAACAGAACTGCTATCACACTCAACATAAAAAATAATGTCTTTAGTAAAGATCTCTCAAGTTATCATATTGCAACATGTGTTCAGTTCTCAAACTTGAAATATCTGAGAAACAACATATCATATTGAGCTGATTTAACCTTAAGCAGTTTGTTACAGACAATAGAAAGTGAAAGTACGTACAAAAGAGTTCCAGCGATTGAAAGGCTGTGGGCAACTCCTTCATCAAGCGGGAAGCTAATACCATATACTATAAGGAACATTGCAAAAGCCTGCAGAAATAACAGGATATAATAAATTAAACTGTACTCAAGGACAAGAGCCCATCGACATGCACAAGAAACACACGCATTCATGACTCCGTCTCGATAACAATATGGACAGAAACCAGGCACTTCCTTATACTCTCCCATGACAGCAGAGAATGCAGAAACTTCGATAAGAAGGATAATTAGTTAATTAAGTATTAAAAGTTCTTCTAATTACCATACAAAAGGCTCCATAGCACATACCATTCCAAGGTAGCTTCCTATCAAAAGTTTCTTTCGCCCTTGCTTGTCCATCAAATTTGAAGCAACTAGTGCCCCTAAAAAGTAAGAATGGTACATGAGTTTGAGAACAAGTCGCTATAGAGCACAACATGAATAACCAAGTTTACTCACCTCCAAAGTTGGTTATTCCAACATATAAACTTGCTAAAGCACCACTTGTAATGCCAACATCACGGAATGTCAACGATGAAAAGTAAAGAACACCATTTATTCCAGCAAACTGTTGCAGAAAGAAAAGGGACCCTCCAATCAATGCAACTGCATATACATTAGACAATAAGCTCTTGACAGCATAAAGAAAATTAATATACAACTGACCAAAAACTTCAGGAACATGAAGGTATTGTGGTGGTGGTGCTAAACATGCATGTTTCAAATACTATGACAGAACATCAGCAATAACTCATCACAGCAAAAGTCGAGAAGTAAACTTAGTGCCCAAATAACAGGCCATCCATTATGAGGCCTTGAAGTGTGAAAGAATCAGAAGAATGTCTCAGGTGTAATCCAACAACCAAGCGTGCATGAATGCAAATGTATGGACATACACACACCCAAACATGCACTCTGCCAATGTAGTTCACAAGCATTTCATTTGGTTCCTTTACACCAGCCAAAAGAAAAGGTTACATCCTAATAAAAAGAAGTACCTCTGTTATGTGGTTCCACCAGAAGGTCTGACCAGCTGCCCCGTGAATCATCATTTACCACAACGGCTTTGATCTCTTCCATGGACTTCTCAACTTCAGAAGGTTCCCAAAGGCTCTCTACAACCTTTTTGGCATCATCGAACCTTCCAACCTACAAGATAGAGCTTTCTGATGCTAAAGGTCTTGCACAACAAAATGGGACCCTATCAATTGAATCTTAAAGGAGTACCTTGGCAAGCCAACGCGGACTCTCAACAGCAAATTGCATCCCAGCAACAATAAGAACCCCAGGTACACATGCAGCATAAAGCATTGTTCGCCACCTACAGACAGAAACATAAAATTTTCAGTAACACATGAATAATCTGTTAACTAGACAATGCATCTGGATAGTAACTAGTTCAGAGTGATGTAGTGGGTAAGTTAAAGTTCATTATGAAAGTTAGCTAAGTAGCTGACCCTTTAATTTGTTCTTTTAAGAAAAATAGCATAAACCTTTTTATTTTCATTACTATTTCCTCCACTTAATTGATAACCATTTGTTCTGAGCGAGTCGTACATACACCCTAGCACATGGTCACAGTCCTCGACAAGGAATCCCTTGAATGTGGCCGATTTACTAGCATTTTGTAGTGGTTCTTGCATTGCTAATAAGTTGTTTAACCATTAGCATGTTGTATGTATATAGAAAAAAAATGATTGGTTTAGATCGATATTAACCTCCAGGCAGCGCATCCGACCCCAAGCGTTAAAAAATTGGACGCCTAGAATCGCTGCCTAGGCTAGGCAAGATCCTCAGTCGTCGAAGCAAACAGGCCCCAGTGCATAAACCCTTGTGATCATTTTGCGAACTTTGTGTAACCATTCCACTTCAAGAAAAAAAATTATGGTGCCCATGCCAGCAGTTTCGTGAAGTATAATCCTAGCGTGGGGAAATTTTATATGCTGGTGCATTCTGAAAGCAGAATAAAGGAGGCCATGCACATGCTATTCCGTGGCATATTCTGTACATATATATATCAGGTGTCACAGTTTGCATCACATAAAAAATTGCCATCTCCCATAATTCCATCTTTTTTACTGTGATATACCATCACCCCTGACTGATTTTTTTAAAGACCATAAAATTAACATGACAAACTCAAGGCTTAATACTATACAGTTGCATAATCATCCATGCTCCTGAAATTTATTTCTAACTTTCCTTATCATATCTTGGTTCTATTCTTCTATTCGATGAGGAGTTATGAATAAAGGATTGATGCATCTGCCTTGATAAGTACATCTGTTATTTTTTTTCTATTATCATGTAGTGCAACAGAAATAAATTTATACAAATGATGACTTACATCATTAAGATGCAGAAATGCCAACAAGAGATGCCTCACCAATGTGGATCACTCTCAGAAGGTATCCCCAAAGAAAGTGCAGCAATTATGCCTAGACATGTTCCAATTTGACACAGAGTTCCCAAAGTGCCCCTATATTTTGTTGGAGCAACCTAGAAAAAGCGTATAAAAGGGTTGAATGGATATAGAGCTATCAAAATCATGACAAGAGTATTAGGAAAATATCCATAGATTAGATAGAATATAAATGCGATGACCAATTGTGAAATAATAAAAGAAATCACCTCAGAGATGTACAATGGAACAAGAACAGTGTTTACGCCAATCCCGATGCCAACAAGGAATCTTCCCAAAAGCATCTCATCCAAAGAATCAGCCTGCGCACTGTATCATAGCTTTTCCTTAAGGAAAAAACCATGTGATAGCTTAATATACAACAAATTGTAATGCATGAAATAGAAATGCTGTTGAGAGGAAGTAAATACTACACTGGTCAGCAGAAACTATGCAAAGTCAGGACTTTAGGAATATAGAACACGGTAAAGTGGAAGTAAATACCTAAGGAGAGCTCCAATAATCAATGGAATACTGACGATCTGAAGAGTCCTTTTGCAGCCAAACTTATCTACTAATGCAGATGAGCCTAAGCTCCCAAAAAAGGCACCAACAATGAATATGCTCACCACAAGACCTTGGAGGAACGGATTTCCTTGAAAACCAAGCTCTGTTGCAATGTCCTCTATTGGGCCATTCATGACCCTGCAACCATATCATGCACCAAGACTTAAGTTCAATGCTTTAACAAGCATATGTGCAACATAAAATGTAGAATACATTGCATGGCACAGCCCACTAAAGAGCAATATACCTATAAACTATGATAATCCAAGTCCATTTTCTCATTATTACAATTGGCATATCCATCTAGTAGTGCAGGTGGCACTTAAAATGTTCTCAAACAAAATGGATTTAGGGAGCAGTCATCCATTCTCTAATGTAATGCCATGCAGTGGTGGAATAAGCACTAGTGATCAATTGATATAACTCCTAAACGGAGGCACCGATGCAGAATCAATTAGCTTTAGTTGAAGATAAATTAAAGCAGCACACTGCACTGCACGCACCCAATGTGGTAACCGAAGAGAAAATTTGCCATGGACGCGGTGAGCACGTGCGGGAACGCCTTCAACCACCCAAGATCACCGCCGCCACCTCCGTCACCACCACCGTCACCTCCCCCGGCCCTGGCATCGAAGCCTATCACGACGAAATGAACGCCCGTGTCAATCCATCAGCGCCAACAGCGCGAGCAACCAACAATCCAGCAGGCGGCTGAGCTGCCCCCACCTGAGACGGCGCTCTCCTCGCCCGGCTCGGGCGGCTCTAAGGGCGGCGGGGGCGGTTTGCTCTCGACCGCCGCGAGGCGCGGCGGCCAGAGCTCGAGGCGCCGTGGCAGGGCGTGGAGCGCGGCCGCCCTGACCACGGGCGGCCGCGCACGCCGTGAGGGACCGGGCCGCGGCCGCGGCAAGCGCGGTGCGGGAGAGGCGGGCAGTAGCAGCAGCGCCGGGGCGAGGGGCGTCGGCATCGCGGCGGGGGGCGGAAGCGGCGATTCGTCGAGCAGGTCGTGGGCGCGGCCGCGCGGCAATGAAAGCTGACAGACGAGAGCGCAGAAGGGGTGAGTGCCCGATTGCGTAGGCCGGCTTGTGACTGGGAGCGTGCCAGGTGTCAGGTCGCCTTTGCTCGGCGACTCGGCGTTGGTGCATTCGGTTTCAATCAAATGAAAATAAAGGAAGCCAAAGCCAATTATATCGTGAAAATTTCTAATTAATTATGGATCTATTTAGCACAACTCATAACAGTGTTATTTTTTTGGCCATATCCTCATTTTAAAAAATAAAGTTTTTTTTCTTCTCCTCTCACAAAAAGTTATGATAAAGCTAAAAAAATTGTTTATCCTAACTCTCTCTCTCTCATTTCTCGCTCTTATCCATGCATAAAGTTGTTGATGGAGCTATTTTGTTAAATAACTTTTTCAAACAGCTTGACTTCACCTAAAAAGTTACTCCTGAAGTTGTTTTCTAAAAAAACGGGGTTACTAGTGAAGGAGTTATGCCAATGAAGTTGTTTTCTAGGAAAAAAAAACGGAGTTACTAGTGAAGGAGTTATGCCAAATAGGGCCTATAAATATGCTAGATAGTTGAAGTTTATTCTTGCCCAAGAGTATACCACCATTTTGAATCCACTTGAGTAAGCAATATTTCATGAGTTTGGATTTACTTTAGTCATTTTTTTACGAGCATTTACTTTATTCATTGGTTTTTTTCATAAATATAAACATCACTCGAGTGTTTTGACAACATATAGCAATCGAATTAATCAAGCTATGATCCATCCAAAACATCTTCCTCCAACCTTGAAGATGGCTCCTAGCTTGAGGACTTGTCAATATCGGTTAGAGCATCTCCAGCAATTGTTACTTAAAACAAGAAACCAATTTATATATTTAGATAGCCATATATTCTGATAATTCCTATTTTTTTATATTTTCTCCAACAACAATATCTAAAACAGACCACCCAAATGTATTCTAGTAGAGAATGACATGTATATCCTCTCTTATGTTCTCTTTGCCATAGACAAACTCGGATAGCTTGCTACCTCGCACCTGAGAGGTGTGCCGGTGTCGGGGAGGTCCACCCATGCCAAGCCGAAAGGTCCGCCTATGTGAGACGAAGGAGAGACAGCACGCCCAACGTCCTTGCAGTGGTAGGGTAAGGACGCACCGAGGCAGAGACACCACGCCAGGTTAGGGATATGTCGGTTAGGTGCCGCGCTGGGCTGGGACGCCAACAGGGCGAGCCAGGGAGGGGAGGCATCGAGAGCGGCCATATGAGCTCGCGTGGAGAGGAAATGGCTGAAGAAAAAATTTGGGTGGCTGAGTAGGGGGCCAACAAGAATGGGTATTAGGAGGAGAAAGGTGCCAACAAAAATAGAGACCCTAATAGTTAGTCCGCTGGAGCTAAGATTTTTTTTAGTTCAACTGTCCAATAATAGAGCAGAGGCCTTCAAAGAAATATGAAGAAAAAATAGGAGCGGCATTGGTGACAAGAACATGGGCAACACAATGGAAATTAATATGACCAAGTTAAGGTGTTTGCATGTGGTGGTGCGGTGGTGAGAACCTGCAAGAAATGAGGGAGACGAGCGGGATGGAGGTGAGAGCATGGCAAAGAGTAGTCGCGTTGAGGAAGAAAAATACGAAGAAGTCAGTGTGGCCGTGTGGGGAATGGAACCTTAATTTAGCAAGTTAACAAAAGAAATTGCAACCTTAATTTTTATCCAACAGTAATAACTTTCTAAAAATTATAGTATGACCCATCTTTAATTATTCTTTGGTTCATTGTGTTGTTCAAAGAAAAGAAAATTACATCTACTTTCATCACCGCATTGACACGAGCACCAATTCGATCCCGTGTTTGGTTCAACTAGCTACGTATGGCCGACAAGGTGTGCCTAGCTCCATGCTTTCCGCCTAAACAGTGAGCACACGTGAAGATAGCAGGTCATGCACATGTGAAGGCATCATGCTATGCCTTTCAAGTAGAGATCAATAAACACTGACGTTAACATACAGGGCGCGGTGATGGAGACATGTACATATCAATAGCAGCTAGACCAAAGGGCGGTGGAGACACACATCACGCTAACAATATATCTCACGGCAAAATCAAACTCTCACTCGAGAAGTATTGTGAAAACAGGTCCACAGAGGAGAGAGAGATATATATGAAGTTCTCTTGACTTTGTAAATTTATGAGCTTTTTTACCAAACTGTTGGAGCAAACTTTTTTTTCTTTTTTTTTCTTAAAAACTAAAACAGAGAGTTGTTTTATAAAACTCCTGGAGATACTCTTATACCAAGGAGAATCAAAAGCTCTAGAAATGGAGATGGAGCCATTACCTGAAGTAGGATTGAAATATGAGTACTTGGAACAATCATGATTTATCTACTACTAATAGTCAGTGCTGACCTGAGACAAAAACGGTTGCTGGTTGTTCTATAGGGCACAAGTAAATGACTGCATATGAAACAAAACTCTTGCCATTCTTTCAAAAAGAAAAGAAAATGATTGCATATATACTAGTAGCAGATTTAAAAGGCATCATTTCCTGCTTTCTGTACTCGTCGCATCGATCCATACGGAAGCTATAGAACAACGTTAGAAGCCGGTAGTAGAATATCAGAGGAAGCCAAGCAATGCTATATGAGAAAGAGGTAATTAAGCTGCTCGATTCATTCTGGAATCATGCTTCCATAATAGCACGTGCAAAGCCGGTGCTCCCTGTGTGTTGCAACGAAATGATCGTAATAACAACACATCGTGTCCGTGTCTAGAGGCACCACCGTCAATTAGCAGTCAAGATGCTAGGACCTTTTGTAACCTTCTCTGCATACATGCATGCCTATGAAGTTGACCGCGCGGCTCCGGCCAGCCGTGCAGCTAATTATCTTGCTAATAGACAAACGTTCAGTCATCGCAGCCCTGTTTGTACAGTGATTACAGCTGTTGCTGCATGTCCCCCCTCTCTCTCTCGTTACTGTAGCTAATTAACATGCAGCCGCAGCACAAACAGCACTACAATAAGCGCAGCCGTTCTGTGATCGATCGCTATTAGCTTTCGTGTCTAGGCACGTTTTTCATTAAGCAGAAAGGAGTTTTGCTATAATACATTCAGTTGACGGTAATCCAAGGTTATTATCGAGAATCCCAGACGAAGCAAGGAAGCTGACAATCACGCGGTTGTGTCTACATAATCAAAAAAGTTCATGACGTAGGTAAGCACCTAAAAGTTCAGAGAGCCGCCATTAGCGACCTGTAACCCGCCAAGCATGCACTAGACCTGGCAGGCTTACTGGGCACTTCGTCATCAAAGTTCTCCTTGACTTCCTCTTGAATCGCCACTTGCAGCCTTGTTGGTGATGTTGCAGGTCTGTCGAAAGTCCTCGCGTTTCTTTCCAGATCATCCACCCGATGAGGAAGAAAAGAGCGATTCCACGGCGAGCGAGCGAACTTATTAGGGACAAGCTTTCTATAACGAATCCACCACTGCATAGTTGGCTCCTCTTGGAGCACAGTAACATCGCTATTAGCTGATGGCTCGTGTCTGGTATATATCCTCATTCTGTGATTGATTCAGAGCAATCCAATCACCTGACTGTACATGCATGTAGTGTGTAGCTGTACTGCTGTGTAGGTGATAATTTAATTAATAAGCAACAACCGACACAATTTAGCCATGATTAGCCATTCGGGTTTGGATGTGGCTATCAACTGACGATCATGATTTGGCAGCAAGAATCCGTGACATGATTGCTAGGGTGATGAATGAATCTTCCAGACGCTTGCAAGCGGTCGGATCGGAATCGAAGAAGCACACACTGTTCTGTAGAGGTAGGCCATGCATGTGTGTCCACGGTCATTCTCAAGTTTGATCAAATTTTTATGATATAAGAATAACATTTATGATACCAATAAATATTATTAGATTTTCCTTCTTCATTAATTATAAAAATATTTTTATAGCATAACTATTTGATGTCATTACCTTTCTGTGTAACTTAATTTGAGAAGAAAAATAGAATGACTGGACTGGACTAGCTGACACTACGTACCGTGGAGACGTTGACGTATATATATATGTATGTACTCTGATCGTTTCTCAAATGGCACATTCTCACTTAGGCCTTATTTATATCCAAAAACTTTTTAGATTTAAATACTGTAGCAGTTTCATTTATATTGAATAATTATTGTCTCATCATAAATTAACTAGACTTAATAGACTATTATGGACAAATTGCAATTAGTTATTTTTTTTATCTATATTTAATGTTCTATACATATGCCATAAGATTCGTATGATGGAAAATCTTGAAAAGTTTTTGAATTTTGGGTGACTAAACAAAGCCTTAGGCCTTGTTTAGATGCACTAAAAAATCTAAAAGTTTACAAGATTCTCCATCATATTAAATCTTGCGGCACATATATGGAGCATTAAATATAGATAACAAAAATAACTAATTACACAATTTATCTGTAAATCGTGAGACGAATCTTTTAAGCCTAGTTAGTCCATGATTGGATAATGTTTGTCAGATACAAACGAAAGTGCTATAGTGTCAAAATTCAGAAAGATTTTGGATCTAAACAAGGCCTTAATCACATATGTTCATCTATGTACCAATACTACTCAATATGTTTAGTTGAGTCGTTAACCATATTAAAGGCTATGTACTGGGTAGGAGTATTATAAGTTGGTGAAAAAGGTGACTACCTATACTGCTAGAGTGAGGCTAGAAGTTTGTCAGTTTCCATGACTTGGATCCGTGCACGGATCGTCCACGCATGATGCATGCAGTGCAAGGCTTGATCGAGATTGTAGCTAGCTCCCGTCAAATTGAAATTTTCCTGTTCCTGTGGGATGGCGACCTCCCAACAACGCATCAAACCTAGGCAGCAACTGGAAGGCGACGTGTCACCTAATTAACTTGTGCATGGCGAGCTAGCTTATGCATGCATGGTCAATTGATCAATTACGTAGTGCAACGCAGCGTGTATATATATATATATATATATATATCCTAGCTAATTCCATGCCGATGATCAATTACGCGCACAGTGTGATTAATTCTGTATGAGAAGAAAACTAAAACAAACAAGTCTTTGCTGACCCCTAGCTAGCTAGCTAGAGCCTGTGATGTGGACAAACAGACAACTGGTATTGTTGGCATGATCTGTGCGAGACGCTCGCAGATTTCAATGCAGCAGCCAGCAGGCATCGTTTTCATTATTTCTCCCAGTGATGAAGTGGCACCGGTGACCGACGATCGTGGAACGTGTTTGATGCATGGGACGACTCGGACATGCCCTAGCTTGTCTGTTTTCTGCTGGGTGCTGCTGCACGTATTGACCACGGCACATGGACATATATCTATATATATATATATCGTTGATCGTTGTGGTTGGTTTGACACCGATTGATATTGATAGGCGTAGCTAGCGATCCCTCTGTTTTCATGAAATAGAACAAGGCACACCTGCATATAATTCCGATTCCGAATTTCATCTTTTTGGGTCCATGCAATTTTATTCTTTGTTTTTACGCCGGCATGGGCCCGGCACGTACGACGCACGGCACGGCTGCGTTAGGTATGGTATAGGCCTGGGCTGGATGGGTGACCGGCCCATCCGCAGTAGCTAGGCTTCGTCTTAACCCCCTTGGCCCAGCGACGCGGGACGGCACCACGTGGCCGGCCTATGCGCCAGCACGGCCACGGCGCCTGCTCCCTCCTGCCTGCGCGGAAGGCGGCGGCCACACCGCTACCATGGATCCGTCGCCAGAGTAGCTAGCTAGCTAGCTAGCGCCAATCATTCGTGGTCGTGGATCCCAGTTCGTTCGATGAAGATGATGATGATGATCCCTCCAATGCATGCAGATCTCCGTCATCAGGCCCACGTCGTCTGCTGCGCGCCAACCTTCGTGGTCGCATCACTCTCTGCCTGCTGCTGCGCCGTTCGTGCACGGGCACAGCATTTAACTGAACTTGCTAATTTAATCCAGTCTCTCTTCTCCTCTAACGACCCCACACAACGCACACAGATATGATGGCCGAAATGTGAGGTGAAGAAGTAGTACAATACAATCTTAAGGGAAACATAACTCACTGGTCCAATACAAACTACTGCCCGTCTATCTGTAGCTTTCTCTAACATTCTTGTAGTGTTCTTTTTAGTGTTTGGGTAACCCATAGTAATAAAAAAAAAAGGACAATTGGCTCTCGCATGAATCGTATTCCTATAGGTCATCTTTGTGGATATATATACTCAAAAGAACAGGTGTCCACTTTGCTCATTTAGCACTATCGAATAAATTAATTAAAACTACACGGATAGAATACACTATCGATTAAATTAATTAAAACTACACTTTGCTCATTAATTCCTGACGGATAGAATACATAACCCATGTGAAGAGAAATTGAAACTGCCCTTGTAGCTTCCTGCCTCTAGTCCGAGTACTATTCGGATCGAATGGCTAATTGGATCTGACGACTGTACCGTGATCAGTGGACCGCATTCTTGAGTCATTATTTGTACTAACATGTGCACTCGTTCACTTGTCTAAAAAATTATGGTTGAAAGTATTATTCATTGATTTGTTACAAGAAAAAACAGGCTGAGTTCAAGCAAACAGAGTCACTTAAGTATCTAGGACCGTATATACGGAGTATATGCTAATATTAATATGCATTGTTTTTACTCAGTTGCTGCAGCGTTGGCGAAACGAACTCCCTTTTGATGCAAGCTCTGCTCGGAGCTTATCTGTATGTATAGTTTCGGCCCCATGACTCGAGTCAGAACAATGTTCTGTTTTCCGTTTACAAGTTTACATGAATGAAAATGGAGTTGATCTCGTGTTTAAAAAAAGTACATTTCATTTCCAAACCACCGATGGTATTTGTTCGTAGTTTTTCCGAGCTAGCAATGCTGGAGGTAGGAGTCAAGTCAACCTAAACTGGTCCTCAGCCCTTCCGAAAGCGTTCTGCGGATAACGCCGAGTGCGGGTTTCACCTTCCAGCAGCCTCTTTCTCCCTCCGCCGCCGCCGGTCCCCTGTCCTCCTCGGCGTCCTCGCCGGCGGCAGGACAGGTGGGCCGGCCCCTTCCCTTGATCTCCTATTCCCTTCTTCCTCCTCCTTGTAAGATTCTCTAGCCAAATAAAGTCTTGGAGAAAGATGGAAAAGAAGCCGGCCAACGAGACATCACCACCGCCCGCGACCCCGTCCGCGCGGCCGCCGAAGGAGCTCATCCGCCCACGCCTACACCGTCCACACCATCCCCACCACCCCCTGCAACACCGCCCCCGTCGTCGACCCCGTCTCCCGCGGCCACCGCCGCGTCCCCGCTCGCGCCGTCGTCCTCCACCCCGACGAACTCCTCCGCGCCCTCCCCTTCCTCCCAGGTGAAGACGCTCGCTCCGTCTCCGCCATCGGACAACCCGTCTCCGCCGTCGAAGCCTGAACGCTCGATTCCATGTCGCTGGTCTCCATCTCGAGATCCAGATCTCGTCCGCCGTCCTCAGCTTGCTGTGGGGCCCGCGTCCTTACAAGTGGGACCCATTGCCTGTGAGATGAGACCCCCCGCCCATGATGTGGTCTGCATGCATCGCGATTTGGTTCCCAACTCAGACCGCATCCTTATCTGTGCATCTCCATCTTTTCTCCTTCCTAGTTTATGTTTTTATTTTTCTTTATTTATTACTTTCGTACCTCACTTGCATGGCTATAGGTCTTCATTCGGATAGAGACTCTCGACTCTCTTGTCCCCTTCTTAATAGTGCCTGCATAGTGTCTGTGGTCCTTGTTACCTTTATTCCATTTAGACAGCTACTTCTTCGGCGTTGGATCGACGATGATGCCTCCATCTGGGATTTCGATTTAAGCTTCTTCTACCTCCGGCAACGTCAACAACATCATCTCTCGGTTGCCGGAACATGTCTTCTTCGATGGCTTATCCGATTCCCCTTCAACCGTCGCATTGCGCGGTCAATCCATCTGGGTGCACGCGCCCTGGACGCCTCTACGTATTCCCCTCGCTGGCATGCAAGTCTACCTCGACGTCCTAGTCGACGCTCCTGTCTTTATTTCTGGTCACAGAACCTTGTTGTATCAAGGTATCCCTTTCTTGTATTACGTTTGCTTTAATATATATGATATGTTGTTGTCAAAAAAAAGTCAACCTAAACTTTGCATATAAGAGAGAGAGAGAGATAGTAAAGTCTGATCCACACCCCAGAACTAGTCACCGAATTTGAAAAACCCTCTCGAATTTGAATACTAGACAACATACATATTACTCCCTTCATATCCATAAAAGAAAGTCGTTTACAACGACACAGTCTCCAAAGTCCAACTTTAACTTCTTATTTTTATAAAAATATTTATCAAAAAGTGGTATATGCATACTTTTATGAAAATATTTTTCAAGACAAATCTATGATTTTCACATTCCAAATTCAACAACTTAAAAGTTATCCATGATTTATATTCTCAATGTTTGACCCAAATCTTATCCAAAATAACTTTGTTTATAGATATAGAGGGAGTATAATTTTGAAAACCAAATAAACTACTTTTGACCACTTCAAAGTTAATTTTTGGGTGGTTTTGCTAACGAGCAGTGAGCCCACCTACCATTTGGTCTATCTTCTTCTTGTATAAAAAAAGAATAGCTTTTTCATACGAAGTCGTATAAATACAAACTTTATATCAGAGTGGTAGAGCTCTATAGTCAACACGCAAATATTTATTTTATGTTATAAGATTTTCAAATTGAACTTTTTTGAATTTTTCAAATGACCTTGGATATTGACACATAATCTATACCAAAGTTGTAGTTCCCAGCAAGATCTATAACTTTTTAGTTGGCAATTTTTTACCTGAGATGGTTTAGATCTCCTATCCCAATTATTGTTTTAATTGCTCTAATTTTGAAATTCAATTTTTGAATTTTTAAACAACCTTTGATGTTGACGTGATATGATCTATAACTTTGTAGTTAACATCCTTTTATTTGAGATCGTTTAGAGACCAAATGATGGCCTATTTGTCATGGCTCTGCTCTAGCTCCGATAATAGCTTCTGCAGAGTAGTCGTACTATACACTTTAGTAGAATTTGAGCTGTTTTAGGTCTAGAGGAAGAACTACAATTTGTGACTCCTCATGAGGAGCATTTGAGGAGTCATATCAAACAAGCCATTTGCCTAGTTTCAAATTTAAGGGATGCATGTTGCTTGTCTGTTATTGAAGTTCAAGTGAGTCTTTCAAATTCAGCGATTAGTTAGGGAAGTTAATCAGACTCTACTCTTAAAACAAATACGGTATAAGTACATAGTATCGACGAATTAAGGTACAGCCGCTCCCCGCACACTACCAAGCTTGGGTATGCCATCTACTATGCAGCGCTGTTTTAGGCCTTGTTTAGTTCCCAAAAATTTTGCAAAATTTTTCAGATTTCTCGTCACAACGAATCTTTAGACGTATGCATGAAGTATTAAATGTAAATGAAAATAAAAATTAATTACACAGTTCGGTCGGAATTGACGAAACGAATCTTTTGAGCCTAGTTAGTCTATAATTGGACAATATTTGTCAAATACAAACGAAAGTGTTAATATTCATATTTTACAAAATTTTTTGGAACTAAACAAGGCCTTAGGGGAAGGATCGGTTCAAAATTAGTTGCTTGACATCAATGAACACTAGAAAAGGAACAATGGGTCCACAATGATTCATCTGATGAAATAGATCTGACAAAATGGTGAGGAAAGTACATGGTATCGGGGCAGATCACATCGATTCCATGTTCCCAACATAAATGCTGCATATGCATGGAATTGTAACTTTCTTTTTCTTTCTGTCAATAATATAGTATACTCTTATGTACTGTGTGTATCAGTAGCCACACTATAGACGAATGTGTAAAGAGCCATCCAATCATATATAGAAATAAGTACCCTACAACTCTAGCTGTTGTTTGGTTACAGAGGGCATTCATTAACATGTTTGTTTCCTACTTTCTGTAATAGGTGTCATTTAATTCCTCTGTTTTCATGTATGGAACATATAATCAATCATCCTAACTCTGTTTCTAGTGTTATCTGATTCCATTTCTACTTGCGTTACCACTCATTGAACCAAACAGTACTCTCTCCATTTTAAATTTTAGGATGTTTTGGTTTTTCTAAAAAACATTATTTTTACTAAGCAACAAAAACGGTATATTTAGAAAAACTAAAGCATTTTATAATTTAAAGCGGAGAGAGAGTACCTTAGTAGTGTGGTTATAAGCACATGATTGTTTTATAAGCAGGCAGAGAATGTATAAGTATGGGTCAGTGTGCTTGGTAACTTTTGAGCATCTCTAAGAGATTAGCCAAATCGTTTTGTAAAGCTAAATTTAATTATTATTGAAAGAAAACCGTCTCCAACAGACTCTGTAAATGACTCTCTAAAATTAATAACTCTCCATCCCACCTCTCTCGCTCTCTATTTTTTGGATAGCCTACCTTACAAAGTCTGTTGGAGTACTTTAGTATTTTATTGTCAAATTTATTTTAGAGAGTAGCTAAATCAGCAAATTTAGCTAGTATGTTTAGACCAGGTAGCGTGCCCGTGCGTTGCTATGGGATAACTAACAATTTATACTAAAAATACATAGATCGCACAATAAGATTTTAATATCAACATTAAAATAACATTAAATGCAAACTACAAAGTTTTATGAACGACGTCTCAGGCTCACAAACTCTACTTTATAGAACTTTCTATGTGTTTATTATAAAAGTTTGGTTGTCCCGTAGCGGTGTTTTCCAGCGTGCTGTCCCAATAAAATTTATGCGTCTATTGTATTCTTTTGAATGATAGAATGAAGGTGTTTTTAGTAATTTTTTAATTTAGAGGGTGACTTCTTGTTGCTGTTGGTCATATTGTAGATAATGCATCAATAATCTTGTTAGATATGAGATGGCCGTAGTGAAATCATATATAAGTAAATTTGACCATCGTGCAATATGGAACTGCACAGAATTGGCGCTAATGATTCTTGCCACAGCTCATGCGGGCCAATATGGAAGTGCACATAATTGGCACTAATGATTCCTGCCACAGTACAGGCCTCTGGTGGACTACTATATCTCTAATTACATAATAAAGTCAGACTATGAACAAGTCACTGTTGATAGTGATCTAATTGGAAAGCAGTCTGATCAAAACATATCGAGAACTTCTCAATGAAGTGCAGGTAAATAGGCTAGCAGTTTGACAATGTTGTAACAATGAAAATATGCATTCCGTTGCATAGTTGCACTATACTATAGTGGGGTACTTCAAATCGTCTTCTCATTGTTGGAATCACTCAATTTGTTTCAAATGGACACTTCAACAGGAGTACAATGCTTAGATTTATTTTTTTTCCTGAAACAAAACCCATCTTATTTTCAAAGTAAATCATGATTAACACTATTTTCTATTTCAGAGCCAAATGTATGGTTCTATTATTAGTTCATATAAAGATTTAATCGTGCATTATAACTGCTATCACAATAGACAGGATTTTGGCAATTTTTAGCATGACTTGTCGTGTCATGTATACAGTCTGACCAAGGCCTTGTTTAGTTCCCAAAAAATTTTGCAAAATTTTTTAGATTCCCCGTCACATCAAATCTTTAGGCGCATGCATGAACTATTAAATATAGACGAAAATAAAAACTAATTGCACAGTTTGGTCGGAATTGACGAGACGAATCTTTTAAGTCTAGTTAGTACATGATTGGATGTAACACTCTAGTGTTAAGCAGACTAAAATCCTGACATGTCATCATGAGCATTGCATCGTAAATTTGTTAAGCACACACTGATGCCCGAACTTAAAATAAGTTTAAATTTGGTTGGATGTGCTTAAGAATTTAA
>Ga0182004_10000064_pt1 | contig 39074 bp, 30 predicted proteins | sample Sormic07211540_1_FD_120479 | JGI IMG/M metagenome (GOLD analysis project Ga0182004, IMG submission 120479) | Endophyte microbial communities from Sorghum bicolor roots, Mead, Nebraska, USA - 072115-40_1 MetaG | ecosystem: Host-associated > Plants > Roots > Unclassified | place: USA: Nebraska...
GGTATCCTAATTTACGTTGTTATGGCAATTGATCTTCCGCCTTGGGCTCTCAAAGCCATCGATAAGATTAGAAGGTCCTTCCTTTGGAAGGGAAGAAGAGAAGCGAATGGGGGGTCATTGCGTGGTTGCCTGGCCCAAGGTTTGTCGACCCCGGGAATTAGGCGGACTGGGAATATCTGATCTGAAAACTTTGGGGATTGCCTTGAAAGCAAGATGGCCCTGGCTGCAGCGGAGTGCTCCAAGCAAACCTTGGGCAAATCTGCTGGTCCAAGTCAGCAAGGAGGTCGCTGGGCTGATCTCGGTCGCGGTTCGTACAGAAGTGGGGAGTGGCACTAATACCTTTTTCTGGAAGGATAAGTGGCTGGATGGTCAGGGAATCCAGGAGATTGCTCCTCTTGTTGTAGCTCTGGTTCCCAAAAGGCGATTGCATAAACACACTGTTAATGAGGCCCTTCCTGAGAACAGATGGATAGAAGACTTACAGGGCGAAGTTGACGCGGCTGCTCTAACTCAGTATGTCCATCTCTGGGATATTTTATCTGGGGTGGAGCTGAATGAGAGCATTCCTGACAAACATGTATGGAGCCTAACCTCTTCAGGCCAGTACACAGCAAAGAGCGCCTACACTGCCCTGTTTAATGGAGCCATCGCTTTTGAACCCTTTGAGAGAATTTGGAAAACTTGGGCGCCCCAAAATGCAGATTTTTCATGTGGTTAGTGGCCCATAACAGGTGCTGGACTGCACACAGGTTAGCAAAGAGGGGCCTCCCTCATCCTGATGTGTGCGTCCTATGTGACCAGCACGAGGAAGATCTCCATCATCTCCTTGTGGGCTGTGTATTTGCAAGAATTTTTTGGTTCACCTTCCTTTCTCATTTTGGTGCTGCAACCCTTGCTCCAACACCCGCTGATCAGAATTTCGAGTGGTGGAGAAAGATGGATGGTGCTGTTCAAAGTGACCTAAGACGGGGCGTGAATTCTCTGGTAATCCTAGGTGCCTGGAGTATTTGGCGGCACAGAAATGATTGTGTTTTCGACAATGCAACCCCAAATGTTAACTCAGTCCTGCATCTGGCCAAGGAGGAGGCTGGTCGGTGGAGTGCGGCAGGGGCTAAGGGGATTTCCCTAATCTCTGCCCGAGCTTCAGCTTAGTTGGGGGTTCTCTCTTGGTCGCCCTTGTATTTCTCCCCCGGTGACTTAGCTGTTTTGTTTTGAGGCTGTGAGTGTGTGTTTGTGGGGTTTTGCCTCTGTATGGGTTTAGCCCCTGTAAGACTTTTTCTCTTATTCTATTAATATAATGATACGCAGCTCTCCTGCGTGTTCGATAAAAAAAATATTTCTTTAAATGCATCAGATTAACCAAATGTCCAATAATTGAAAACAGCAAAAGAGTTCCTACACGACCCAAGCCACAGCCGCAATGGAGTGAAGTGAAATGTTCATGTTTCACCAAATAAGTTGGTGTTTATGTTGAACCACCTAACTCCTTGATGGAATAACACACTAAGGTTTCCAACTTCAAACCAAGATAATAACACTTAACACCTAATCAGCACCTGAACCTAATTCATATACCGCCCAGCACACATGGTTCAAATATCAGCTTAACTCAAATCAGTAACCAAAAGTGTTTGAGAAAAAAGAAACAAATCAGTACCCAAAAGAACTCTGGACTGGCTGATTTTTCGCCTGGTGTTGATGCTGATTTGTTGTGATAGAAAAACAATGTTCCATGGCTGAAAAGTAGTGCTGATAAGTTCAAGTGAACAGGCCCTAAACATGTGAACAGCTCTAAATAGTAAATACCATCAATAGCTGTGCAACCCAAACAAGAGTGCAAGGGAACTCCAGGTCATTTCTAGCTGAAACGCACCAATTCCATGACCTATCCTCCAATCCCCTACCAAACCAAGTGAGCCCACCAGCTACCGCCAATACCGCAAGGCAATGCAAACTACAATAGCTAAAGGCCTCGACCTAAGCAGAGTAGAGCAGAAGCATCAGCGATGTCAGCGATTCTGCACCTGTAGCATCCGTGCGAATTCCTCATCGGACTTTTCCTGCGCCCTGGCCGCTGCGGCGGCGTCTTCCTCCTCCTCGCCGATAGCGAGGAGGCGCAGGCGCTCAGAGACGGTTTCCAGATCGGTGCCGTCGTCCACCACCAACCCATCCGCCTCCACCACGATCTGCAAGCACGCACACCGCATCAGGACCGAGAAGTGGGGAGCAGTGCAGGCGTCAGCGGCGTCCGGATCGCGGCAAAACTATGGGGTCGGGTGGAATGGAATCGGGACTCAGAGAAGGGGTGCTGCCGACCTTCTGGAGGTCGGGCGGGACGGCGGTGAGGGAGAAGATCTGGAGGCGGAGGACGTCGAGGCCGTGCTCCGTATCGTACTCCACCTCGTGCTCCTCCTCCTCCTCCCGCTCGACGGAGCCACCGGCTGCGGCGGCGGGGCCATGCCGGACCACGAAGCGGCGAGCCACCATCGCGTTGCCTCCGCTGCGCCCGCGTGGACCTGCGCTGCCGTCCCGCCGAGTGTTTTTTTTTTTTTTTTTTGAGTCGCGTCCTGCCGAATCTACCCCGCGCGCGACTGGTGACAAACTGACAGGCTCGTAGGAAAAAGTTTGATACTTTTTTTTTCTGTGTTTAGATTTCGTGGAATGAAAAATACAAAATAACAAATAAATGATCAAATGTAAAAAAAATACCAATTTTTTTTATAGATGTGTTTATTTCCGTCCAAAATACCAAATTTTTCACGGTCCAAAATATATGAAGCTGCTTTTTTAGGGATTTTTGGCTATAGAGACCAAAATCCAAAATGCAAAATGACAACTATTTTGTCAAAAATTTTGGATGGTGTTTAGTTTCATTCTACTAGCCTTGTTTAGTTCCCAAAAAAATTATAAAATTTATCAGATTTCTCGTTACATCAAATATTGTGACACATATATAGAGCATTAAATATAGATAAAAGAAAATAATTAATTACACAGTTTATATATAATTTACGAGACGAATCTTTTGATCCTAATGAGTCCATGATTGGACAATATTTGTCAAATACAAACGAAAGTGCTACAGTGCTCATTTTGCAAAAAAAAATGGAACTACATTAAATCTTAGGCCTTGTTTACTTCCCGAATTTTTTTTTGCAAAATGGTACTGTAGCAAATTCGTTTGTATTTGACAGATATTGTACAATTATATGCTAACTAGGCTCAAAAGATTGGTCTTGTAAATTACATGCGAACTATGTAATTAGTTATTTTTTATTTATATATTTAATATTTCATACATGTGCCGCAAGATTTGATGTGACGGGGAATCTGGGACATTTTGCAAAATATGTCGGGAAGTAAACAAGGCCTTACGGCACATGTATGGAGCATTAAATATAAATTAAAAAATAACTAGTTACACAGTTTGTCTATGATTTGTGAAATGAATTCTAATTAGTCTATAATTAGATAATAATTATCAAATACAAATAAAAGTGTTATGATACCCAAAAATAGGGAACTAAACAGACCTTTTATCTTCTTCAACAAGTTGATTTGGGTTTTGATCTTTATCTTATTCAAAATGGCAGCAATTTGAAGATAAGTCTCTAGAAGAGAGGATATCCAAATTTAAGTTGTATTTTTTAGACACACAAAATAAGTCTTTTTCTATATAGGTACTGACCGATACAGTCCCGTTTTGCATTTACATTATTGAGAGTCCCGTTTTGCATTTAGCCTTGTTCAGTTCCCAAAAATTTTGGGATTTCAACATTGTAGCATTTTTGTTTTTATTTGATAAATATTATCTAATCATAGAGCAACTAGGCTTAAAAAATTAGTCTCGCAATTTACAGACAAACTGTGCAATTAGTTTTTTTATGTATATTTAATGTACCATGTATGTGCCGCAAGATTCGATGTGACAGGAAATCTTGAAAATTTTTAGAAAGTAAACAAGGGCACAAGGCCCTAGATACCCTTATATGAATCATCTGTTCAAGACAATTAAGCATTTTGGCCCGTTGGGCGTTGGCGTTTGGTAGCGTGTACTCGGGCTTGTTTAGATGCAAAAATATTTTAAATTTCGCTATAATAGTACTTCTGTTTATTTGTGACAAATATTGTCCAATAATAAACTAATTAGGATCAAAAGATTTGTCTCGCGATTTACAGGCAAACTGTGTAATTAGTTTTGCTTTTGTTTATATTTAATGCTTCGTGTGTATGCCGCAAAATTCGATGTGACAAAGAATCTTGAAAACTTTTTAGTTTTTAGGGTGAACTAAATAAGGCGACTATCTCCAACAAATATAAAAAAACAAAAATAACCCGAGATGGGTGAGATGAAATAAGTGGCACTGCAGGTCATACCTATCTTTTTCTAGCAGGAGACGCAAAAGAAGACCTATCTTACAATTTATATCTAAGTTTTTATTTCTATTTTTTCTGATAAAATAACTCCGTTTTCACTACTAAAATAGATAAATAATAAATACAGTCTTAGGGTCTTTGAAATTTTCATTCTTCCTTACTCCCTCCGCTCCATTTTATTTGGCGCATACACATACCAAGATTCAAACTTTAAAAATGTTAACCATTAGTTAGACTAATAATTATTAACTATTATAACACAAACTTTATATAATTATATTTGTAAGGAATTATACTATCCAATAATTATAAGTTTATAAGCATAAATAATATAATGTAATGTAAATAAATGGTCAAAATGCAATCTAAAAAACCGTGTCATTCTAACAAGCGCCAAATAAAATGGACCAGAGCAAGTAATAAACAAGTATTTCCATTACTAAGTAGTTAGCTTTAGATTGAAATAAATTTTTATTATGACACGAATTAACTAACTATTAAGCTGTAAACTAATCTTGAGCAGTTTGTCATCCAATTTAATCGAAATAAATATTTCTCCAAGCTGTCCACACATAAAAATGCAAATATCTAAGTTGTCTGCATATATCAGTGAAACTTTTGGTAAAGGTTGACATGTGAAAGCCGAGACATGATGATAACTAACCCCTTACCAACTTTAATAAAATACTAAAATTACATATTTTTATGGATCCATGAAACATGTCATATAACATGATATCTAACTCTACGAACACATGAATAGTAACAAAACTAAAGTTATAGTATATTTGCGAGTAAATATTTTGTGCCTTACAATAATAAAAGAAAAGGTCTATCAAGACTGTATTTTAATTCAATACATAATTCATATGAAATTATTATTGTCAATATTAATTTATATTATGCTTGTCATGGTCATCATAAAATAAAGATATAATTTAAAATTTTATAAATAGACAAAAAAAAGATATGTAGCATTGTGATCCTTGCTTACATTAACAAGCCTGTTCATTTGTGATTGCTGTAGCAACCACTCACAATATTAAAAGTAGTATCTATACAAATTAAGGTGTCCTGGGTGCTGTTGTGTAAGGCTAGTCTCAGTGGGGGGTTTCACCAGAATGTTATGCACATTTTATTAGAGCGCCATGACAGCAAAACTGTACTTTTTGCATGAAACAAAGAGGAGAGAGAAGGAAGTAGTTTCACCATGTTGAAACCCCACGGGGCGTTGTTTCCCATGCGTTGAAACAAGATGAAATCCTCACTAAGAACCAAATTGTTTCACCATTTTGCATATGATCCAATCATTTTGCAGCAATTAAATGTTTTGCTTAGCTTTGGAAACAACAAAGCGAAATGCTTCATTGCTGGGGTTATTTTATAGATGATTTTATTTCAATCTTGATAACGTGTTGCTATGTGAAATCGTGCAGTAACACTGTCCATTGAAGCGGATATATTGGATATTTAATAGTTTTTTTTCTCTAATTACAACGCATGAATTTATTATAAAATTTAGTTAAATTTAAACTTATTTAACTGACACGAATCATGCAATTATATTTTGGTTTATATATGATATAAAAGGTAGTAAAGCCCCACCTACGGCTACGGCTACGGAAGCCGTCATCTTCTTTTAGCCAATGTTCAAAGAAGGGACTCGCAAACCTATAAAACCCCGGAAGAATTCGCGAGCTTCCCACGCAAATGATCCATCCGCTCTACCCACCAATCCCGCCTCCCCCGTCCACGGCAGCGCCTGGAGCGGCGGGCCGCGCGCGGCCACCCTCGCCGTCTCCACGCCACCGCGGGGAGCGCGGCGCCCACCCGCGCACCGTGCGCACCCTCCCCCACGTGTCCCCTCTGCCGCCCGGGGGCCCCGCCTGTCACCCACCGTCCCCGGGGTGGGCAGCCGAAAGCGACGCGTGAAGCGCTCTGCCCTGCCTGCTGCCCTCAGCGTTCGCCTCTCGTCACGCGCCCCCTCCACAACCCCCGATGCGATGGGTGCCCCTGCCCCCTCGATAGCCGCGCCGCTCTCCTGCCCCCGTTCCCCATTTGCCTCCTCGCCCACCTCCCTGCCCTAGCGCCGCCCTCCCCTATTCGACCCAACGCCGCCGCCGCCGCATAGGTCTCGCCGACGCCTCTGCTCCGCCTCGCGGCCTCCGGAGGTGCTACTCGCGCGCGATCCGCCGCTGCGTCCGTTGCTCCGGCATCGATTCGGCGGCGCGGGGAGGTGAGATGGATCTCTACCGCGCGATTTGGCGCTGTTTTTGGGCGGGTTTATGGGGGTTTTGTGTGGAATTTGGTTGTGAAATGGTTTGCCGGTGGATGGAGTTTGGGGTTAGGACGGAGATTCGGATTTGGGCGTGGGTGGTGGCTGTGCCGTATGAGCATGTGAAGCTAGTTACAGGCGGCGAGCTGCTCTTGCAAGCTCTGATGCTTCTGCTTCTGCTGACAGGGTCCGGTTGGGTGTTAGTTAGTCTATCTGTCTGTCTTTGCAGCTCTGTTTCTTCTGCACTTGGGTAAAAATGCTGTGAACTCCAAAATTAGGGAGATTCAGTTCAGAGGTGAAGATCAGGGTGGGTGTCCGGTCTGAAGTAGCAGTGGACTTTTGATGCCTCTGTTTGTCGTGATCTGGTTTCAGTGATAGCTGTATCGTGTGCTAGGTTATGACAGTTTATCATATGGGCTTTAGAGAACAGCAAGATATGGAAAGTTTGTGGTAACCACTTAGGTATTGTTTCGCTAGATGAGTAATGCAAGCTAGCTGTGCAAAACTGATCAGTAGGGGTTTATAGTGATCTTCCTTAATTGGTTTTGGCTATTTATGTGTTCTGCCTTTGTATGTTAAGTTCCAATTTGGGTATTAATTAATGTGATTATATTAACAAATTTATAAGCAACAACCAACAAGTTCTGGCTAATCTTGTTTCTGTCGTTTAGCATTCACACACGTTTATTTCCTATGCAATGAAAATTTGTTCATTTAAAGCTACTATGTAAATTGTAGTTTATTATGTTCGCATTTGCTCTTCCACAACAATATTCTCTAAAGAGAAAAGGGAACTTTCGATTGAACCAATAGCCAAAGTAAGATGAGTATTTGTTGCAATGCGCCTTTCTTTGTCTGGGACCTTGAGTAGAACTGTTCATTGACATCTTAGTACAATGTTATGCCTTAAAATGCCTACTGCTCTAATGCATCAGCACACCGTAGTGTTCTTATACTTGATTAAAACACACTTGATCTCACTTGAGATCTGACTCTTGTCCTGTGATCGCATATGTATATTAGATTACAATACACAACGGTATGACAAAAAACATGTTTCTCCTCATTTTGGTTGCAGTATGTCTCTGGTGCAAGTGTGCTGAAGATGAAGGAGAGGAGCTCTTTATGTGAAAGCGCAGCCGATGGAAACTGGGGTTTGAAATATAAAAGAAAAAGAAGCAAATTAACAAGCCCATCTAACGAGAATGAGGCCACCTCACCAACATCAGACTCTCCAATGAGTCATGCTTCCACCAAAAAGAAGTTGAAGCATGACACTAACATTTCTCCATCAGCCAAGAAGATAAGAGGGCACGATGGGGTAAATTTCTTAATAACTTTTCATAGTTTACCTTAGTCTTTTGTGTAGATGTTATTTGTGATCTTTTTGATACGATGTTGTGTGTCTGATTAATATACTGTTCTACCTTTATGTGCTGCACTACTATAATACGAGCAGAAGGCTTAAACAATGATTTAATAATGTAGCCATTATAGAAAAGACGTTTTTTCATGGAGCACACATAGTATTTTTTTTGTTAAACACCTGGGCTTCAGTTAGGTCTTCAGGAGTAGCTTTATAAAAGTATAAGCAAGCCAAGTGAAAGGGAACTTACATGTTTTATTAACATGTGAACTCTCTCACAGCTGAAATAGTCTGTCAGACTCCCATGTACAAGAGATATGACTGAGCCCGGAGCTCCTATGGTGCTATTTGTTTCAATATACATGCCTTCAACTATACTGAACTAACACATCTAAGTAAATTATGGTACATGGTTGTGGGGAACTTCTTAGCAACTGCAATTGAAAAAATGTTTATGAATAACAGCTGAGCAATTACATCTTTCTCCAATTATCAACAATAAATATAGTACTCACTCCATCTCAAATTATAAGGCATTTTTTACTTTTCTAGATACATTGTTTTTACTATGCATCTAGGCATAGTGTATATCTAAGTGTATAGCAAAAGCTATGTATCTAGAAAAGCCAAAACATCTTATAATTTCGAATAGAAGGGGTATTTTTTTTAAAAAAATTGAGGTTTTATATACACTAGCTATTTATGAATTGCTTTGTATGTGACCTCTGTTGTGGTTTTAAAATTTGCTTATTACTTTACTTTTGTTCTTTCAGTATTTTTTCGAGTGCGTAGAATGTGATCTTGGGGGCAATTTGCTATGTTGTGATAGCTGTCCTCGTGTTTACCACTTGGAATGTCTCAATCCTCCTCTCAAGGTTTGTATTGTGCCCTCTCGTTTGGTTCAAAAATTACAAATTTTCATTATAATGACCGGATTTTTTATCCTTGCCTTCTTCCCTCCCCAATCTAGCGTGCACCCCCTGGGAACTGGCAATGTCCAAGATGCCGTCCAAAAAAAGGTAGCTTGAAGCTGTTGGGTAATGTAGAGGCTGACACTTCTAAACATGAAAGAAGTACAAGGATGTATGCCGGTACGACATCAGATAGTCCACCTTCGCATACAAAAGTCTCCTTTAAGACCAGGAACTCCACACAAGACAAAACTGGATCAAACGAACAAGGAAAACACTCATCTGGTGGCACAATGAAGGGGGGTGACTCCGGTATGAAGAATAATGAAGTTGAGAAAAAGAAGACACTGATATTACATTTGAAGAAGCGCTCAACCAAGGAATTATCAGAGAATGCTAAATCCTCAAAGACAGAATTTGTTGGAGAACCTTCAGAAGAGAAAACTGTTAAACATGGAAGTGTTTTGAAACTGAAGAAACATCCACACCGTATGGACTTGTCTCCAAATAAATCTAAAAGCAGGAGGCAAAATAGTCAGAGAGAGAGTAAAAGATCTGGCACAAAAAAGCTTAAATATTCAACGTCCGATGATGACAGTGTTTCCTCATCAGAACCATCGACATCTCTTGATAACAGTGAGTCACCACCAAAAAGAAAACCCTCGGATGGAAAAGCACCTTCATCCAGTACCAAGAAAGGGAAAAAGAAAGTGAAATTTGTTGAGAAAAAGCACTCTGAGGTATTGAAGCTAACACTTTGCTATGTTCAAATATTCATCAACTAAATAAAATTTCCATGTTATTTGCTCAGAAATGGTCCAGATTGATTTTGTTTCTTACTGGTGATTTGATGGACAGATTAGTATCAGTTGTTCACATTGATCTGCCCCCATTTACTGTAGTGCTATGTTTTTCGTTTTCGGCATGTTACTTTCCTTTTCATTGAACTTGACAACTTCCCTGTTATGATTACTTACACCTCTCTTTTTCGGTCAGTTATAACTCTTTATAAATAAACTGAATAACTTAGGACGCAGATTCAGATTTTGATCATGAACTAACAATTCTTTGTTTTTGGGTAAACATACCATATAATGCTTTCTGATCACCTTTTTTGCATCATGAACATAAAGCTAGTTTGATCACGTTTTTTCTTTCCTTTTTAACCTTCTGTCATCATATATTTTAGTGCCACACTTCTTTTATTCTTGTCTCTGGCTGCTAGTGTGATAACATCATTAGGCATCTGCCCACCCCTGTTTAACTATTGTGTGCTCATCTGTTAAGAATTGCAATTCGTTCAAGTTTTGTGGCAAGATGAATGCCCGATCAGATGCTGCTCTCTTGTCCAATGTCCTAGCACAGTAATTTTGCAACACAAATATGCCAGGGTGACGCTCATGTACCTGCAAACATGTTGCAGGAGCAGGGTGTGGCAGGAGACAAAATAACGACTCCCCAGGAGGATCAGCAGGTTGGTTGCAGTTTACACTACATTGCATCTTTATACAAGCATTCTTAGTCTTTCCTCTGTTTTGTCCCATCATTTGTGTTATTCTCATCTGATTATCATTGTACGGTGGCCTTTGCTTAGGTCGATCGCATCCTAGGCTGTCGGCTTCAGACGAGCCAAATCAACCCAACGTCCCATGCTTCATTGGAGCAGTTTGAATCAGCTAATCTCAAGGTGGATGGTATGGAGTCTTCTAGAAATGGTACAGTGGAGGATGTATGTGCTGATGGATCAGCCAATCATAGTGGTCACAGTTTGGAAATGCAAAAGGATAGGAACAGTAAATCCCATGAAAAGGAGACAATTAAGCAAGAACAAGCAAAGAAGATATTATCAGTATGTTCTGGTGATGAGACCAGTATAATGAAAGATGATCAAGTAGACAGAGAGAATGTTTCACCTTCCAAAAAAGGTGAAGATGAGACAAGAACTGATTTGCCAGCAGAAAAGGATGATACCAAACTTGCAGTCACTAGAGCTGATACAATGGTCAGGACCAATCAAGAGCATACCGATGAAAGTAAGCAGCATGGAAAAATAGAAGAAATAACAGATAAGGACTACAACGATGCTGGATATGAGTTCTTGATCAAATGGGTTGGAAAATCAAATATCCACAACAGCTGGGTTGCTGAATCCGAGGTAAAAATATTAGCAAAAAGGAAACTAGAAAACTATAAAGCGAAGTATGGAACGAGTTTGATAAACATTTGTAAGGAACAGTGGTGCCAGCCACAACGAGTTATTGCTCTTCGTGCTTCTGTAGATGAAGTGGAAGAGGCTTTAATCAAATGGTGTGGTCTTCCTTATGATGAATGCACCTGGGAAAGAATAGATGAACCTACCCTGATGAAATATAGCCATTTGGTCACTCAGTTCAAGAATTTTGAATGCCAGGCTTTGGATAAAGATATGGTAAAAGATTATGCAAACACAAGGAACCGACAGGAGCTTAATGTGTTAGTTGATCAGCCAAAAGAACTTCAGGGCGGCATGCTCTTCCCTCATCAACTGGAAGCCTTGAACTGGCTACGTAAATGCTGGTACAAGTCAAAAAATGTTATCCTTGCTGATGAGATGGGTCTTGGAAAGACAGTGTCAGCTTGTGCTTTTCTATCATCCCTATGTTGTGAATTTAAGATTAGTTTGCCATGTCTTGTCTTGGTTCCTCTTTCTACAATGCCCAACTGGATGGCTGAATTTGCATCTTGGGCTCCTCATTTAAATGTTGTGGAGTATCATGGTTCTGCAAGGTCAAGATCTATCATTCGCCAGTATGAGTGGCATGCGGGCGATGCAAGCCAGATTGGCAAAACAAAGAGATCATACAAGTTTAATGTTTTGCTTACAACTTACGAAATGGTGCTTGTTGATGCTGCATATCTTCGTTCCGTCTCATGGGAAGTTCTTATAGTTGACGAGGGACATCGTCTGAAGAATTCTAGCAGCAAACTCTTCAGTTTACTTAATTCATTATCATTTCAGCACAGAGTTTTGTTGACTGGAACTCCCTTACAGAACAACATTGGTGAAATGTATAACTTACTGAACTTCTTACAGCCTACTTCTTTCCCTTCTCTATCATCATTTGAGGAGAAGTTTAATGACCTTACAACAGCAGAAAAAGTAGAGGAGCTGAAGAAACTTGTAGCTCCTCATATGCTTAGGAGGTTGAAAAAAGATGCCATGCAAAACATCCCCCCAAAGACAGAGCGAATGGTACCTGTTGAATTGACATCAATCCAGGCTGAATACTACCGTGCTATGCTTACAAAGAACTATCAAGTACTGCGCAACATTGGAAAAGGTGGTGCTCACCAGTCTTTATTGAACATAGTAATGCAGCTTCGGAAAGTCTGCAACCATCCGTATCTTATTCCTGGAACTGAACCTGAATCTGGTTCACCTGAGTTTCTGCATGATATGCGCATAAAGGCCTCAGCAAAGCTAGCTTTGTTGCACTCTATGCTAAAAATATTACACAAGGAAGGCCATCGTGTCCTTATTTTCTCGCAGATGACAAAACTTCTTGACATCCTTGAAGATTATCTGACTTTAGAATTCGGTCCTAAAACATTTGAAAGGGTTGATGGCTCGGTATCTGTGGCGGAGCGCCAGGCAGCGATTGCTCGCTTTAACCAGGATAAGACACGTTTTGTTTTCTTGCTGTCTACACGATCATGTGGACTTGGTATTAATTTGGCAACTGCAGATACTGTTATCATATATGATTCGGATTTCAACCCACATGCTGATATACAGGCGATGAACAGGGCACACAGAATTGGGCAATCGAACAGACTTCTGGTTTATAGGCTTGTAGTACGTGCTAGTGTTGAAGAGCGTATCTTGCAATTAGCCAAGAAGAAATTGATGCTTGATCAACTTTTCGTTAACAAATCAGAATCACAGAAAGAAGTGGAAGATATCATTCGCTGGGGTACAGAGGAACTCTTTGGGAGTAGTGACAGTGTGGATGATAAAGATAGCAATGAAGCCTCAGGTCCTGTTGCTGATGTTGAATTTAAGCATAGAAGAAAAACCGGTGGCCTAGGTGATGTTTATGAGGACAAATGTATTGGTGGTTCTACCAAACTTGTTTGGGATGAAAATGCTATTTTGAAGCTGCTTGATAGATCAAACCTTCCATCATCACTGGCCGAAGGTACTGATGGGGACTTGGACAATGATATGCTTGGTACTGTGAAGGTAATTTAATCTTTATGCCTAATTTCCTATCCCTAAATGGTGATTTTTTATGAATTTCTTTTGGTAAATTATGATATCAGGATTTTGTTCTTATCATGTGTCAAAATTGTTGGTAAATTATGTAATCTGTTGTCAGTATTATGTTACAAAGTGTGTCCACTAAATTTGGATCTTCAATTTTTTATTACATGAATTAGTACTCCATCCCGAGTAAGTTGATTTGGTAGGTACATAGCTTTTGCTATGCACTTTATATATGCTATGTCTAGATCCATAGTGAAAACTATGTATCTAGAAAAGCCAAAATGACTTACAATTTGGAAAGGAAGGAGTACATATTTACATTTTGTGGGCCCCTACGTGCTGACTAGGTGCTAGGAAACACCATGTAGCAGATTTATCCTGCCCAGGCACCTGCCTGGACCTACGTAGTCACCAATTAGATGTGAGTTGTGTGTGTGCGCGCTGCTGGGGGTGTGTTGTATGGGTGCTTTTCACTTCTTAATAGAATGATGCGCAGGTCTCCTGCGTTTTTCGAGGAAAAAAAACAATTAGATGTTAGGTCGCCACCTGACTTCTAGTGGATCACCTCTGTTAACACCCCCCCCCCTTTTGTTGTTGTTGTTGTTGTTGTATATGGTGGTCTAGGTTTACTTTGTGCTATTCATAGTTTCTCATTGGAGATCTTTCTAACACTTTTCTCTTTACTTCCCTCTGTTAAACAGTCAATAGATTGGAACGATGAGCTGAATGACGACCCTGGTGCCAATGAGGATATTGCACCTATTGATAATGATGGGAGCGAGCAAGCATCTGAATCAAAGCAAGGTGCTACTAATCGTTCAGAAGAAAATGAATGGGATAAACTTTTACGTGTCAGGTACCCTGCAATACCATATAAACTTGTATCTTTTTGTCTAACAATCCCATCATTCTGAGGGTCAAATAGGTGCAATGTGATGTGATGGTCCTAATGATGCACCTAAAAATCTTCCCTCATTTTTAAAAAGTATACTTGTCAGAGAGGAAAACAAATGGAAGACCGAATACTCCAACACTAGCATGTATAATAAATAATTCAAAAGTGTGGTTTATAAACTTCTATGCTTTATGCCATCATAATGGAAGCAAAGTTTGTGTTATTTCTTATTTAGGGGGAAAATGTACGTGCATGCACCATTCTTGATTTGTATGGTGGATGCAGTTGTGCTGAATAGACAGAATTTGGTGCCCGCATGGACATCAAAATCTCTTTGAACCTAGGGAATTGTTCACAGTGAAAATCTATCTACCTACTTAAACATAGTTTGGTGAGACAAGGAAAGGTCTGGGTACTCTGTAGCAATAATTGATCTGCTTTCTTAGTGTGCTCTTTCTCTCTTTGGACCTTGAGGGAATACTACAATAATAATGTTATTCAGATGGGAGCAATATCAAATAGAGGAGGAGGCATCTCTTGGCCGAGGCAAACGTTTAAGGAAGGCTGTTTCTTACAGAGAGACATTCGCAACACTTCCTAATGAAGCTTTAAGTGAGGTATTTTCCTGTTGGACTGACCTTGTTGTGCACATTTCTCACTTTCCATCAGGAAGCATTGATGATTCATTTACTCCTTTGCTACTAACTACATGAAGACTGATAAAAATCTCATAGATTTGTCCTAGATACTAAACACCCCCTCTGTTTTCAAATATATGGCACTTTTGACCAGGTAAATGTACCAAGGAAACCATATTGTCTTGGGCTTAAATGTGACAAGAATACCTTCTAATAGAACACACTCTCAAATATGGCGGCATCCCTCTGGTTGCATAGTAAACTCATTTAAGCCATGTGAACTTTTCTGAAAAGTATGTGTTGTCGCACAATTTTGAGGCTCATCTCACCCCTTTCTTCATAAGAGGATTATTTGGTGCCCAGGGGTGGCTGGCACCCTCGTTAGCTAAAATATCATGTTGCAATGAAAAAACACATGTATGTAGTACACATAAAGTTAAGTGTAGTTGCAACAATTCAGTTTGAAATTCATCCTAGATGTTAAGACACGAAATAGACAAGCAGCCAACTAGCACTGTTCATCATGTGCTGACAGTGACACTTGTCTTTTTTGAAACATCAAGATGATTTTCAAACTGAATTGTTACAGATAAACTTAACTTTGCCGCAAGATTTGATTTGACGGGGAATCTTGAAAACTTTTTGGTTTTTGGGGTGAACTAAACAAGGCCTGAATTGTCAAGACGCCATCCCCCTGGGCGCTATATATTCATTGTTCTTCATAATGATTGCTGTGACTAATATGTGTACATGGAATGGGAATATGTGAAGCACTCATTATTTATTGAGTGAATTGCATTGTGGGTACATCAACTTGCTCTGTTGCGATCAAGGCATTTTGTCTTGTAAGTTGCTCAAACATGTCACCTATTGAGTTGCATGCACAAACCAGTTCAACCCAAAAGCTTAAACTTATGGAGAGAGGTGGGCAATTCACTTATATTCCAACACTCCCCCTCACGTGGAGGCTCCCTCAAGCCTCAGACGTGGAATAGGAGCGTGCAACAATTATTTTATTTGATTGCGCTAACCAGTATTCAAACTCGAGACCTATGGCTCTGATACCATATTGAGTTGCATGCACCAACCAGTTCAACCCAAAAGCTTAAGCTGATGGAGAGAGGTGCACAATTCACTTATATTCCAACATCACCAAATTTGGTTTCTGTGTGTATGCCTTGGACTGGCCTACTAGGATTCACATGCATTAGGAGTCAATTTTAGAGTATAGAAGGATAGGGTTAATCGAAGGCTCATGTTTTCCTCCATAGCTCACATGAATAACGCATGTAAATTAATTTGTCCTTGTGTAATATTGCACATTCCAAAGGTATTTGTATGAATTGTTACTTTTCATTTGTTGTTGTCCTTTCATGCTTATCTTCCAACTGTTTATGATATCTTGCAATGATTTGCTGATATTGCTATGTAGGACTCTGATGAGGGAGATGAACCAAAGAGAGAATATACAGCAGCTGGACTGGCCTTGAAGGAAAAATAGTATGCCCTCTTCCCCACTCTCTCCCTCGCTTTCTGTCATGTTTTTTTTTTTTAAAAATGTCATGCGTGAGATTTTGGCCCATATGCTAGCTTGCAAAGGTGCAATTTTCATCTTCAGGCACTAATCTGCCTATGCTTTTGGCAGTGGAAAGCTTCGAGCTAGACAAAAGGAAAGGATTGCCCAGCGGCACATTATCAAAAACTATGCTGATGATAATCTTGAAGAGTTCATGACTGCATACGACTCTATTGCTAATGGACCTGCTGAAAATCCCTTGATAATCGTAGAAGATCCAAATTCTTCACAGCTATCTGGTGCGAAACGTTTTAGTGAATCAACTGGAGAAATGAGGCAATCCTCCAAGAAATCAAAGAGATATTCTGATATCCCTCAAGATATTTATGCCAGAATTCCTGGTAATGCTGCTTCATCCAAGCACCACTCAAAGGCCACCGATGTCTTCAATCCAGGGACCCCAGATCACCTGCTACCTGTACTTGGCCTTTGTGCTCCAAATGCTGATCAGGTGAACTCATACAAAAACTCACTTTGTGCACCAAGCATAAAGGAGCATAAAAGGGCTAGTGGTGACATAGTCAACAAACAACTGTCAACTTCTGCTGACCATTCTAATGAGCATAGAAATGAAGCTCAACCAGCTTCTGATAAGGCCATCTTTCCTGGTGCATCTGAGGAGGCTTTGCGAAGGATAAGTAACATGATTCCAGAAAGTTATTTTCCCTTCAGTCATGTACGTCATCTTCCCTAGCCTGGCACTCAGTGCAATTAATTGTTCATATAGTCAGTTTCTTTCTTTATCATTCTTCTTTGGGGCATTTGTTTCTTCACAAGTCAAAACTTTTAAGATAGTTTCTTTCTCACTTTCTTATTTCTTTCTCACTTTAAGATAAAGAAAGAAAATTATTCTCATCAGCATAAACCTAGTCAAAACTTTTAATGATTTTATGGGTAGTATTAATATAGCAAATAAATCATTCTCAAGAGGAGCGTACCTTTTCTTTTACCAAGTAAAGAGCGGTATTAGCAAGCAGGAAAAGTAACACTAGTTCTTATGTGCAGATTCCTCCTGTATCAGGGAAGGGGGTTGATCCTGTTGAAAATCCTGGACCCTCCATTGCGTCATTTCAAGGGAAATTGGGTCTTCCAAACTTCAGTCTGGAAGACAACACTCCACTTAAGCATATTAAACCTGTACCTGATATATTTCCTAACCTGTCACTGGGTGCTCATAAGGATTATATTCGTAGTTCTGTCCCAGAGTTGCCAGAGAGTTCATTGTTACCAAACTTCATGGCAGATATTGCTGGTACTTCGAAGCAAAAGTCATTTATGTCTGGTCTACTTCCTGGGCTGGGTCTTAGTCCAGGGCAACCAATCCATTCGGCTATGCCTGATAATCACAAGAAAGTCTTGGACAACATAATGATGCGTGCTCAGTATGCCTCAAACAAATTCTTGAAGAAGAGATCAAAACTAGATTATTGGTCAGAGGATGAACTTGATGCTCTGTGGATAGGAGTTCGTAGGCATGGAAGAGGAAATTGGGATGCTATGCTTAGAGATCCAAAGTTGAAGTTTTTGAACAACCGAACTAGTGAAGAGCTGGCCTCAAGATGGATTTTGGAGGAGCAAAAGATTATTGATGAACCTATGTCTACAGCCACCAGACGTTCTAACTCAACAGCTTTCCCGGGAATATCTGATGCAATGATGTCTCGGGCGCTGAATGAAAGTAATTTCTCTAAAATGAGGATGGAGCAGCCTAAATTGCAGTCCCACTTAACTGATATTCAGTTAGGTTCTAGTGATATCCTATCCAGATTTCCACATATTGAGGCTGCTAATTACATTAACTCAGGGGAGGGTGGCACACCTCAGATACCATGGCAGGATTTCAAGCATAGATCAAGTTATGGTGGAGATTTTCATGGCGGTGCATTTGACAAGTTGGAGAAACCTGATGTTGGACCGATCCCGCCATTTATGCCAAATCCTTTCATGACTGATAGCATTGGTTCACTTCCCATAAACAGAAAAAACAATAGTTCCATTCCACATAGTGAAATCAGATCAAGTTCTCGTGAGAACATTCATCTTTCTGGTGTTTCGGATGGACAGATCAACTTGCTTCATGAGATGCAGCGTCGTGTGAGGTCAGGCAAACAACCCATGGAGATGAATCTCAACCACATAGACCACTCAAATTCTCAGCTTGATAATACTAGTGACCTCGGAGGTTTAAAATCAAACAAGTTACCTCATTGGCTTCAGGAGGCTGTACGTGCTCCTTCATCTAAGCCACCTGAACGAGAGCTACCAGCAACTGTTTCAGCAATTGCTCAGTCCGTATGCCTTCTTCTTGGAGAACAAGAACCATCAATACCTCCATTCTTGATCCCGGAAGCCCCTCTTTCTCGCCCAAAAGATCCAAGGATTAATTCAAAGAAAAGGAAACTCCGCAAAGCTCAGCAATCTACCTCTCATGTAGAGCATTCCAAAATTGGTTCTGGTGAAGGTGATTGCATCACTACCCCTGCACCCCCATCCCTTGAAGCTATAGCCACGCCTTCTGTCCATTGCAATGATGGTGCACCTTCACTCAACTTGAACTCTGCATCGTTGTCATCTTTAGCTGGCAGCAAGGGGCAAGATGAGTTACCTCCCACATTTGAAGAATCAAACCAAACCGTGGATTGTTCAGAAGCTCTTGCAGCCAAGTTGGAGGCTCCTGAAATTGCTTGTCAGATAACTAGTTCCTCTCCAGTAGATGACAAAGCTAGCGAATCTTCTGGATCACCAGTGAAGGATACTCCTGACGCTGGAGTCAGATTGCAAGGATCAGATAACTCGGCTATGGCATTTTCTGCGCTCCCACTTGTTGATGAAGCACCTGGAACAAGCAGCAGAGCAGCTGGCATGCCTGTGGCATGTGATTGCAATGACTTGAAAGAGGATGTTCCACTAGACAACGCTGAAAGCACCGGGAACCTGGAGGAGCCGACGGATGAACTCACTCTTGTGGACACGGATGCTGTCGTCGCATCAACTTTTTTATCTGCTAAAACAGCCAACGAAGATAGAGTGGATGAAATGACCTCAGATGAGCATTAGACTCGAGCCAGTTTGCTCGACATTCCTTTCTCTTCCGTTCAGCAAAACACTGGGATTTTCCCTCTCCCAATGTTTCCAGTGTTAATGATATTATGTTGTGTAATGCTTTAGATCTTATGTTGTGTAATGCTTTAGTGCAGAGTGCAGATAGGATAAAATCCAAGGACTAGTGGTACTTCTTAGCAGCAGTAGTTGGACACTAGTCCGTCGGGAGCAACTCTTGGAAACCTGTATACAAGAAATGTATATTTTGCTAACATGGTGTTGGTTGGGTGTGTAGACTGTAGACCGTTATTCATTTATTTATGCGTATATGGTCGAGTAATTTGCCGTCTGTCTAGCGGTGGCTGTAAGAGTAGACATGATGTCATGATGATGATGATATTACCTCGCCATGAGTGGTAGCCTGATAGAACATGGAACTCACTGTCCCCAGCTGTTGTTAATTTTAACAGATGCATTTATGGCTGGCCTACGTGCCTCGGCAAAGAGAAGCTGAGATGCTGTGTTTATTTCATAAGACCAGTCTCGTAGGAGTTTGAGAGTTTCATTTGCATTTAATAAACTATCATATAAACACTTTTATTAATGTTGTATTGTTTTTAACAATAGAGATGAAGTGAGTTTTATGGAGAAACTTTCTTGACATGATTATGAAATCTTTAGAAGTTAAACATCTATAGACCATAGAATGAAACTCTCTATTAAGATTACATATTTTATTTATATTTTATTTTATTCTATACAATACTCTCTCTGGACCCATTCTCTTAGACGCAATAGAGAAAATTCTAGATACCAAGATGAATAGTGGGAGGTTGTGCACATGACTAATTGCATCAACAATTATGATTAATTGCATATCTCTTTCCTTGATGTGCTTCACCATTGGCTGTTTCTGGTAGTGCATGCCTAATGGTAGAAGAAAACTAGTAAATGGCAATAGCACGAAGCGCCGCGTGCAACATTCTGATGCATGTATTAAGTAAAACCTAATATTTGGTTGAGAGACTGAAAAGTTGCCTTGCCAGATAATCACTCCCAGGTGTTGGATTTCATCAGCCTAAGAGCATCTCCAACAGTTTCGTATTTTTTGTTTGTCATTTGTTGTAGTTTGTCAACTTCCAAAACGATATGACAAGTGGAAAAAAAGATCATCTCCAAGTATTTAACATAATTGACTTGGTAAAAACCAAAGTTATGGACCCAACTATATTTGCCGTGACTTTTCTTCCACGCCGTATCTGACCCCGCGCTTTTGGTCCCGCGCGTTTCTTCTTCGCGGCATTTTCTTGTCGCCGCGCTGCCAGTTCGCGAGCATCCAGGATCATATATGGAGTACCTTGCGATGTCTTGCAGCGCAGAAGGGCGGCGTGATCGACTTCGCCAAAGAACGACGGTGCGAACCCTTGCGACACAGAACGGTGGTGCGGAGAAGGAAGTTTGTCGCGACAAAGTACCAGACGACGGACTATATACGGCACAAAGAGTCCCCCATGCGCAGGAGTAGCGCGTGATTGGCGTTTGCCAAGCGGCCTGCGGCCTTGCATTTATGCCAATTTCTCTCTCTCAATTGCCAAGTTGCCCAAATTGCAAAACATAAATACAAAACTGTTGGATACCTCATTTCGATAATTTTGGTAAATTACAAGATTGCAAACTCCAAATGCAAAACTGTTGGAGATGCTCAAGGTGGAGATATCTACATGACTATTATTCTGTCTAATAGACGCTGAGAACCTCTATATCTTTTCTTATTTTCAATATCTTATTGATAGGAATAGAGATTTTAGTGAAAAAGCCCTCCAACTTCTTTAATTAGATCTTCCACTTTTTAGAGTGTGTAAGATATATATATAGAACTATTACTCTGTAGCTAACTACAAAATAACTTATTCTGTAGCCACTTTGAGTTACAGCCACTTTAAGTTACGATAATTAATATGTTATATATATATATATATAAGCTATGGCTTTTTAGAGTGTGTAAGATATAGAAAAGCTATTGCTATTGGAAGGTGAAAAAATATAAAGAATGATTTTTATTCAAATAGCTCTTCAAATGATAATTTAGAAAGCGAGTTTAAGAAAAAATCTTAAAAATACTCTGAATCGGACCACAGCGATAAAAGGTCAGAAGCGCGCGCTCTCTCTCTCTCTCTCTCTCTCACACACACACACACACACACACACACACACACATTATTGCAACCTTGAGCTTATAGAAATTAATAGGCACCGTTTTCAATCTAAACAGCAGGTAGTTGCATTTACACGTTCTTAGTACTACATGTATGTATCCACATTATTTTGGTGTCAGTATACATTGCTACTTCTGCAACATGTAAAGGAATGAATTGTTGACCAACCCTGAAATTCAAAACATATCCAAGGTTGGTAATACATCAAAATTTACTGAGGCTGGCTCCTGGAGAAGAAAGTTCAAGTAGGCTATGTTAGTAACTTGTAAAAGCCCAACGAATTCTGCATATATAAAAAGAGAAATATAGACTCAACAATATCACAGCAGTGCAACCGGACCTCTCGAGTCTCGATGGCTTGATTGCTTAAGAAATCGTGGCAAACCTTTATGTCATTCCACATGAAACACAGCCACGAGAGTGACTTTAAAACGGCTGCTGATAGAAAATCGAACTCAAGGGAAAGCTCAGGGCCAACGAAGAACAAAATCACTCTGAATTGGACAATCTTGGGTCACTACACTTTTATAAGAATGTCATTTGGAAGGCTAGGTAGGTGCCATCCAAGTGCAATTTTTTTTTGGAGTGACTGATACTCCAGGACAGAGCACAAGGCTGAATCAGTACAAATTTCAGACTTTGCCAGGGTGCAATGGAATGGTAGAACAATTTGGTCTGGAAACAGGTTGGAGTGATCAGGGTGAGATTCACAATGCAAGTGGACTGATGGAACAGAGAAAATAAATATCTCTAATTCCCAATGTCTTAAGTGGTTGTCCAACCTACGTTAAACAGAAATAACAAATCCTCTTTTAGGGAAAACCCAAGCAAGATTGGGTAGGTTAGAGATGAAACTTGAAAAGTAAATCTCCTGATTGTATGTTGTACCATAAAAAACAATTTTGAAACCTAAGTAGCACTATTGTATCGTACCTTTACCAATTATAATGTTAAAATGAGAATGCACTCATGATGATTCAGTAAAACTTAACTCCATTTCATGTTGGGAGGCTGTCCATCCAGGTTCGTAAGCTTCCAAAAAACCAAGTTTTGCCTTGTTTGGGAGGTCATGTGGATGGACAAATGGAACCCCTTGTGGCCATCCAATTTCAGTTCTAGTGTTCTCACATGGACTATCCAACGACTGGATGTGGCTTTCACATTCTTTGAGATTGCAAAATCTCAGCTTGATGCCTTTCTTATCTGCAATGTCCTGAACACGCTCCTTCAGGACCCTCTGTGCTTCTAGTCGAAGTCTTTTAGAAGGAGGGAGTGGCTTTGTTCTTGCATTTCCCTTCTTTTTATTCATCACAGAGTTGAATGATGCTACACCAAACAACTGAGTAAGCCATCAATACATGTTATTCAAAAAGAATACAGTTCTGTAAGGCCAGTGGCCAAAAGTTTAATAACAAATAAATCATCAATACGATAAATCACCTTCAGATTTACAAAACCATTAACAGTGAAGAGTACAGATAAAGAAAACCATATCTAGTACACACTGGTTAAGCTGCCTATCCATGGGGTTAACTCATTCATGCCAAACTTTTAAGACATTTGATATATTATTGTGTTACATACAATATGAGACCATGCTCGTATAAAAGAGTTGTCATGTTGATTTATATATAATATAATTCTACAAAGTCAGTTATGAAGCGCAGCTCTCCTGCGTTTTCGAGAAAAAAAAAATCTACAAAGTCAGTTAGATGTTTTACTTTATCACTATGCAAGAAGAAACTTTTCATAGACTAGACTAGATCACTCCAAATCTAGGCATGGCTGGTCCAGATCTCCATGTTAATATTAATGATATGCATACTATAAAGAACGGTGTCCTAAAAAGACCTCAGTTGTTCCTGTTGTAGACATGCTTTATTTTCTTTTCTTAAACTAGTGTGTTTTTACTGTCCAGGATAGGATCGAACACAGAATTGCACTTGTTTTGGACCGCATCTTGTTATAAATTTGTATAATATTGGGAACATATTCACGACAAAATGTACTGGAAACAGCAGGCGTTGGTTATACAAATGGTCACTCACAAGGCAGGCAGCACAATTGGTGTCACAAAGTAGTTTTTCTTTTCCGAAACCAAGTAACCAACAGATGGTCATGGACATAGTATCAGGCACTCTAATTTAACGAGGGAGAAGATATCATGACATGAGGCACAACAACAGCTTTTTCATGTACTCTTTCCAATCACAACTAAGCAATGTTTTGGACTTCAACATGGTCTTCAAAACAAAGCTTTGACTACTACTTTTTGTTACAACTTTTTTTGAAACATAGCGAGCATACTTTTTTTGTTATAAGAATACATGCATATCATTTTAAAATATCCAAACTCAACACATAATGAATAATACGCAACAAAAGTTTGGAATTGTTTACTTAGGACAACCCAAACATCACTTATTTGTGACTGGAGGGAGTACATGAAAAGTATATTTGCACATAGCAACGAGTCAGAGGCATTAACTTACCCGAATCTTGTTCTGTGTGTATTGATGGTTCAGTCTTAGGAAACAGTTGATCAGAAAAATGATCTGTCTGCATGAAATCATTGACTGGTATAGGGACCTGAAACTGAGCATCAACGCCATGGCCAGCAGCTCTCATCTCTGAACCACTCAGTCTTGCAACTGATCTAGGCATGAGCTTGAACATCAAAGAACATCGTCCAAACATACATCCATGAATGTTGTCAGCCTCTGTTTTATGTACAGCTGGATTTACATAGCCAGCGGTTTCCTGATAAAGCGCAAGGCCAGGATAGACAACAACATCGTGTGGACCAATATCCCCATCAACAAGAATCCAGCGTCCATGTAAGTCTTTAACATATAGGCCTGACCTATCTGGCTTAACTAGGGTAAGCAAAGTCTTATCAATCTGTTGCTCCTGCTCAGAAAACATGAGCAAGTGACCATTATCTTGAGAAGCAATGTTGTGCTGATGTGCTCCCTCAAATGATGGCCTTGAATGACAACATGCTGAAAGAACAGAAGATGATACTTCCTGGCTTCTCAAGGGTATGTTGTCAAGTATCTCAGAGAATGCACAGCTACGCAAATTCAATGAGAAACTGATTGCATCCAAGATGTCTCGAGAAACTTTACCCAGCACCGAAAATATGTCAGGCAAACCTGACGGAGGCAATTCCATTTCACCGTTGGGATCTGTTGCAGTAATACCAGGCCTGTAATCATACATTTCCAGACACATCTGATGATCAACATAGTAACCAGAGGTCTTACACCATTCACGGGAATCATCTGAGTGGACAGCCTCGTTCGAATTATACCCTCGCTGGTGGAAGAAAAAGCGAGCCGAGTCCAAACCTGACCTCAACAAGGCACCATCAGCTGGTGACAGCTGAATGATGACTGCCGAATACTGAGCCAGTGACTGCATCATTGTTGATACACACATCTTATAGCTGTCAGAAGGCAGGCCCTCAGAGGCCATGAGATCAACTAGATGCACGCGGCCAAGTGATGCAAGAATATTTCCTGCTGCATCATCCATTAGAATTGATGATGCTTGAGGATGTCTAGTTCAGTTCAGTGGAAGGGCGGTCTTGGGGCATGCGGATTCACTCCCAGTCTGACGTTGGAGTAAAAGACACCCCAATACGTCTTATAGAGTCAAGTCGATCTCGAACTTGCGTGCACTAAATAAGGAGTGCTGATCAAATAAGAACAATGTCTGAATGGACTCAAGCACAACGACGTCACACGGCTACCAAATCTGCGCGACTACCTGCGTGGAGGAAGAAGAAGATTGAGATTTGGACAGTCCGCAGAACAAAGATCTTCGACCGACTAAGGGTTCATCCAAGAAAGCAAGAGTTCCTTACCAAAAAAAGAAGAATCCACTCAGGTCAGGATGGATCCCCATTCCCCTCGGGCCAAGCAGGGTAGAAGGACTGCGGCAACTAGGCGAGAAGGATACGTGGAAGTGGCGACCTCGGTGAAGTGGAGGCTATCTACGATGGACAAGGTGCCGTGGGGAAGAGAAGGGAGGAGCGACCTAGTGCCTGGACCTGGAGGTTGGAGCAGCGGCGGACCCACTAAAAGGGGCGGTAGGGAGGTCCTACCAAACTCCGAACCCTCACCCCTCAATTTTCCGGCGAGATCCGGTCGCCGCCGTGTTGTTTTCTGTCGAGCGCCGCCTGCAGTCGTTGCAGCATCGAGCGGAGGAAGACGAACGAGGACGCGTAGTTGGGCCGGCCTAAATTGGCCCATCAACTGCAGGCCACCGCAGGCCGCTGCGGCCATCCACGCCGACGCCGGTGCGCTGCTCTGACCCGGTTGGCGCGCCAGTTGGGCCTTGTGGGTGGGTGGAAAAAAAAATCCACATTTTACCTTTCTCAATTTTTGTAAAAGTCTGTTTCTATCTATGAATTCTTCTTAAACTTTTAAAATAATTTTTTTACCTCGCTAACCATGGTTTTTAAAAGTAATTTTGTTTTTTTATTTATTTCATATGAATCTCCAAAAATCATAATAAATCATAGAAAAAATCATAAAATAGAAAATTCTTTTTTTTACTCTACATGGGTAGATCTACGCAGTAAACATATAATATAGTATGTTTTAGTATATTTTTGTTTTAGCTTTAGATCAAAGTTTTTCTATAATTAATTCATAACTGCAGTTCCTATGGTCCAATTATGGTGATATTTTTATGGTGAGCTAATTATTGTATACTTGAATTATAGTAAAAATTTCATACTCATTAAACCATGTACAACTTAGTTATATATTTTTTATTTAGGTAAATGCTTCCAATGAATATGAAAATTTTATGATAGTTTAAGCATACAATAATTAACAACATCATGATTCTGATTTGCAAGCGAGTTTAGGTACTTGAATGACATGATTGGTTTTGCGGATGTAAATAGATGATTTGTGAGTTTAGGAACTGGAATGACACAATTGGTTTGAAGATTTAAATGGGTAATTTATGAGTTTAGAGACCGGGATGACACGATAAACACATTTAATAACCTAAATGGATGATTTGCGAGTTTAGAAACTGGGATGACACAGTTGGTTTGAAGATCTAAATGCGTAATTTGTGAGTTTAGAGACTCAGATGACACGATAAACAAGTTTGATGACAGACGATTTACGAGTTATGGACCGGGATGACAGAGAAATACTAGTGGACTTTGCCCCTACAAATTTTGGAGAGACATATTACATCACCCTTACGTGTGAAGTGGCGGCCAGTATTCACTGGTGATTAGGAATGTGGAGCATGTTCGCTTGACAGAAATGACACAGCTGAAAGTATTATTCACTGATTTATTATGAGAGAAAAACACTGGTTCAATTTTTTTTAGAAAATGGTAGAAGAAAAACATAAGTACAAACACTTTACGAGAGTGACCATGCTGTAGCCGTTGAACAACTCCATGAGCCCATCTAAACTTCAACCCCTATATATCTCTATATATTTGGAGAACCATCTCATTAATATTATTTTCTTATATCTTTTCGATAAAACTACCGTATATATATTGAATTTAGATAGCGATGTAGCCTCTGCATCAGTGAAGAGCGACGATATTATGATTTTAGAGGGTGAAAAAGACAGTAAATGTTCTATAAAGTATATTGAAACCTGATAATTTTTTTCTAAATTCCGTGACAATAAAATCTATTGGGCTCTCTCCGTTAGGCGCACGTTGACGTTGCAATATTGGCCACGTATACGCCCCCTGCACGTACGGACGTACGCAAGAGCAGAGAAGGTGGAGACGGAGAGAGCGAGCGGCAGCCCAAACCGACGCGCGCATGCATCCCGCGGATTTGAAGCGTCGTGGCCCGTGGATTTCGCCGTCGTTTCGCCAAGGGTTCCCATAACGGGCGCCCACCTCCGATCCATCTATAAAGGAGACCACGCACGTCCGCGTCGCCAGCATCGGATCACACCTCACCAGTTCATCTCCCACCCCGTCGCAAAGTAAACCGCCGGCCGGGTAGGCCGGCCGGAGAGCAGAGCGATCAAGGGAAGGAATTGAAGCAAGCGCGCGGCCGCCGGCGAAGATGCAGATCTTCGTGAAGACGCTGACGGGGAAGACCATCACGCTGGAGGTCGAGAGCAGCGACACCGTCGAGAACGTCAAGGCCAAGATCCAGGACAAGGAAGGTGATACATCTTTATATGCATTGCATGCCTCCTCGATCCGTCTCTTGTTTCAACCTTTTTCTTCTTTATACATTTACATTAGGGTTATAATTTAGATAGATAGACTAACTACCCTACCAATTACCCTACCAATTTGTCCGGACATTGTTGACTGCCTTGCTGCTTGTTAATCTGCGTGCAGGCATCCCGCCGGACCAGCAGCGGCTCATCTTCGCCGGGAAGCAGCTGGACGACGGCCGCACCCTTGCCGACTACAACATCCAGAAGGAGTCCACGCTGCACCTGGTCCTCCGCCTCCGCGGCGGCGGCCGTGGCGGCTACCCCACCATGCGTGTGCCGTGGGACCTCATCAACCTTGCCCGCAAGCACAATGAGACCAAGATGATCTGCCGCAAGTACGTGTAACCCCTGCTGATATCCTTATTATATCGTCTGCTCATCTGTTTAAACGTCTGACCCTTATCGTCTAATGCTCATCTGTTTAACCTGCTAATTAGCTCTGACACGCATTCACGCAATGTGAAGATAATAATGCCGCTCAATGCATGAGACGAACTGATGGTTGGCTATGTGCTAGATTATTTTGTTTCATACATATATTCCAATCGGACACAGATTGAAAATGTGAAATATATTTTTAGCTTGATTACTTGATCGATATACATTTTCATAATTTTAGATTTTCATTCGATTGTGTACGTCTCTACAACTCATTATTCTAGGTTTATTGTTAAATGATTCGGCCTAGCTACAATGAAACATTTAGTTTGTGGAATTGTCGTCTTTAGCAGCAGCTAAATGCAAATTTTAGCTATTCATCTATCTGCAAAGTTTAGCTAAGAAGTAGAATCGATGCTTAAGTTTTCATTTTTCTGTGTCTTTGATGATTTTCAGGTGCTATGCACGCCTTCACCCCAAGGCCGCAAACTGCCGCAAGAAGAAGTGTGGCCACAGCAACGCGGTGAGACTTCTTTTTTAATTAATTTCTGCCACAGGCGTCATCATCAAATTATCATTGAAATAACAGGAACACTCATAGTATTTTGTTGATTCATTAGCGTCTTCTATAAGTTCTTACCCAAATTAAAAAGGGGTTTTCTCATCGGTCATTTCCACGGCACTCGAGTTTCCTGCTAGTTCGTATTGTGGTCCTTTCGGTTATACTATCTCTCCCCCAAAGTAAATCAACTTATAGAATCACCTTAAATCAAATTAATATCTTATGCTGACCAATATGGAAAAGCGTAACATCATTTATGCCACCAAATAAATGATATTATAAAAATATAATCTATGTATATCTAGAAGTTGATTTATTTTAGGATATATAGTAATACTTCAGCATCAATAAAATTTCCTAGTCGAAGTTTTCATTTCATACTATGCTAATACTGTAATACATACTATCTGTTGTGCTAAATCATAATTCGATTTTACAACAGTTGTGTATAGGCAACTGTTTTAAGTAACTAGCAGCCGACAACATTTAATTATGATGAATCAGTCCTTTGATCTGATCTGATAGTTTCCGAACATTGCTCTTCTTTTCAGCTGAGGGCAAAGAAGAAGCTCATGTGAGCCATTGGGAAAACTAGCAAGTTCAAAAGTGCCATCCGTGAGCTGAATAAATGTCGACACCTGCTATCAGGGTTTTTAGTTTGCCCTTGTTTATTTCCAACTCGATGCTGAACCTTGATTTGCCATTTGAAAATTTCATGCCATTCGGTTTGTTGTCTGAATTCTCGTATACTTGCGTTTGTTCATTATTTTAGCTACCTACTTGTAGGATCAAAACAAATGTGCCTCTGTTGCCTCAAAATTTTCTCCGATATATCTATTCTATTCTAGGCCGGGATGCCAATTTTTTATCCAACAATGCTTCTCTTATAGCGATGACAACTTCATGAAACTCGCGGTCGACTGAGCACATTCAGATAACAGCTAGCAAAGCTCTGTTCACATTCAGAACATCTAGCCAGTTCTAGGTGGGTGTGGGTCTTTATCCCTGCAGGAAACATAGATACATCACTGAAATGACTTTATGCAGCAGAACTAAAATGACAAACAAGAAAGCAAGAAGGGTGATTCTCCAGAATACAGGAATGGGTACTGCAAATGGGAAAAATTTAACAATCTCATTTATAAATCGTACACCCCATTTATAAATCATACAGATCTGCATCCTGATAGTTGCTATTCTGATAGCATCCTGATTGTTGCTAAACAGTGGTAAAAACACTATCAAAACTCAAAAGGCAAAATCAATCATTCAGGATAGCATCCTGATAGTTGCTACAATTTTGATGTTTGAAAAGGAACATGTTCCATAGAATCACTGAATGATTGATTTTATCCAAAGTTCAGACTGTTTTTTTTTTTGTAAAAGTGGCAATGAAGGAACGGGTTAACTGACCTGTTGTACGTGCCCTAAAAACTATGGCTGATGCTAGCAAACAATCATATGGCCGTCGGGGGGCTTATGCCCCACGGTTTTAGTTAAAAAAAACGATCATATACATGTTTAAAATATCGGTTAGGTTACTACTGCTAAATCCATTGGTTAGGTTACTACTGCTAAACCCAACAAATTGGCTGCTCTCATGTGGAGATTCAAGCAGACTGTTTGGAAGTGGTCAATACGATAAAGGAAGGAGGTTTCTTAGCTACGGCGGCAGCTCCAATCTATGACGAATGCTGCCAGTATTGGGAAGAGTTTGCTGCTATTTCCATTAGCCATTGTAATAGAGAATATAATTCAGTTTCTCATGAATTAGCAAGGTTAGCTTTGGTAGATAAGAGCTCTTTTGTTTGGATAGATGATCCTGGCCTAGTTCTATCATCCAACTACTTGTAAACGTTGCAGCTATCTTACTAAATCAATAAAGATTCGCCCAAAGGCCTTTCAAAAAAAAGGTGTTTGTTGCTAAATCCATCCATAATTGCAGCCAAATTATAAATCATAAGAACAACTCCAATAGTTTGGTTATTTATGTTGTGGAGGCTATTTTAGATTTTTTTTTTAGCAAAAACTAGGCTGCAACAAATATGTGTTATTTAACTTTGTAAAATAAGAAACTAGCTATCCCTCAATTTTTTATGGCCATATATCGCTAACTATGAACACTTGCTATGAGATTTTGCGCAAGGCTGCTGAAGACATTTCTTTTTTGAAGAGTTTTTTATTTTATAGAATGACGAAAAAAATAGAATTTAGCTAATAATTTTAGCCAAGCTCTTAGAGATGCTCTAAATAGTCAAATCATAAGAAAAGGTGCAAAGCATAACCTTATGACAGGATAATTAGGAGGGGGATTAATTATATGCATTCCCGTGCCTGCATTGGCTTCTATTATCTATTGACCTCTTTTTTTTCTTCTTTCATAATATTTGCTCCTCCTTTTTCTTCTTACAAAATTCATAATTTGCTCGTAACATGCGTGCAACTGCTTATCTCCGGTCTATACCTTTTTATGGCTTGTTTGTACCTTTTTATAGCTTGTTTGGCTCTACTTTTGTATGGCTTATTTGACTCCAGTCTTATTCACCTCAATTCACATTGGTTGAGAGGTTGCTCCTAACATGTACAACTGCATCTTCAGTCTCTACCTTTTAATGGCTTGTTTGGCTCCACTTCAATTCACCTTAATCCACACTAGTTGAGAGGGATTGAAGTAGAATATTAGTTAATTTTAGTTTCTACTCGAATCTATAAGGGCACTTACAATGCAAGACTCTATCACAGAGTCCAAGATAATTAATTACATATTATTTATGGTATTTTGATGATGTGGCAGCATATTTATTGAAGAAAGAGGTAGAAAAAATAAGACTCCAAGTCTTATTTAGACTCTAAGTCCACATTGTTCGAGGTAATAAATAAATTTAGACTCTATGATAGAGTCTGCATTGTGAGTGCCCTAACAAACTATGTAGATTAGAGTATATTTGAGTGCATCTAGACAAACCTTTAATATTTCTCCTCCCCATCAATGTGAGTAAATGTTTGCTGTGAAATCTAGAAAAACAGCCAGTACTTATGAGTGAGCGAGGAAGCTACACGACTACACGGAGCAACGCAAACAACTTGCACTGCGAGAATAGATGAGAGACAAAAAAGGATGAAGGATTTCAACTTCGGTTGATCTTTGATTGACACCAAATTTGGTATAGTTTTTCTACACTAGGGTACTTCGACTCTCGGTAAGCTTAATTATTTGAGAGTTCGTTGATTAGTTCGTCGAGAAATAGAGGGGTTCAAGATGTTTTTTTAACACATTTGTTGACATGTGTTTCATTAAGAAGAGAAAGTAACAAAACACAAATACAAAAGTAGGTGATAGCCTTGTTGATCCTTTTGTGAGTGATGACACGAACAAACGATCACCATGGCAATGTTAAGCAGGAGTGAAGCAAAAGTCTAGGTAACTAAATTGCGACCGGGGCACAAGCCCTTGCGCTAGCGATTAAGGTGAATAACTACATCGTTACAAAATAGGCAACGTGGTTAGATGATTCAATTGTGGAGCAATGCTAGAACCTTTGCTATGTCGATGTAGCAACCCCCCCCCCCCTTTCTCCTCTTGCGATCAAGTCGTTGCCCATCACCACGTTGTCCACGCGCACCGCAGACAACAGCCTCGAACGCTCGTCCAAGACTCCCATTCCTCTTCTTCTAGATGTACTTTTTCAAAAGCGAACAACTTAAAATTTCATTGATAGAGGAGCTAGCCTTAGGCCCTGTTTTATTTGCTAATAATTATCTCTTTTGGATCCTAGATCAAATCAGATAATGAGTTATTAGTCAACTAACTATTATAGATAGTGAATCCAAATAGAGCCTTGGTCCAACTATAAATCCTAAGCTATTGGAAAAATAAAGACAATAGTTCTTTTTAAAGGAAAAAAAATATTTACATGTGTAATCGAACAAGTTCGTGCTTCCTCTTCGATCATCTTGCTCAAGAGCACATCCGGCGCCAACTCCATTTGAATGATTCGAGATGTTTTGAAAACGAGCAACTACGTACGTAGGAGGGCTACTGTCTGTGCTGTGGTGGTGAAATGGTGGCGAATCTAACCCAGCCAGAGCTAGCAACTCAAACAATGCAAATGTGGTGAGCCCGGCATGAAACCGACGCCAATTCAAAGTGTACAGACTACTAATTTGTCAAAAAAAAAAAGGTGTACAGACTACTACAGTGCACTACTACTACTACATTGCTCTACTGGGCCACACGTTTTTCCTGGGCCGTGAGCCTGCTCCAGGCCGGCCCCAGAAAAGCCCGGACAGCCTTCGTCTATGCCGTTGCGTTGCCTACGTACGGCCGTCGACCATGCCGTTCCGGGGGTTTTCGTTGCGCGCGCGTTACTGCCGCGCTGCGCTGTCACCCACCCACTCGGATACTCGCCCACTCCTCGTCCCCTCCCCGGCCGTAACCGTGAGGGGAGAAGGAGCCTACTGCTCCGTTCCGTAGGGGCCGCGTTACCCTCTCCCCATTCCCCTCCCCTCCCTACAAAAGGGAGACGACGTGTCCGTCCCTGGCCATCACCAGTTCACCGCTCCACTCCACAACCGCCGCCACCCCCCACAACACAAAACCCCACCCCGGCCGCAGGGGAGGGAGAGCGGGAGGAAGCGAGACCGAGCAACCCACCGGCGGAGATGCAGATCTTCGTGAAGACGCTGACGGGGAAGACCGTCACGCTGGAGGTCGAGAGCAGCGACACTATCGCCAACGTCAAGGCCAAGATCCAGGACAAGGAAGGTAAACTTAGCAGCAGCCGCCGCCCTGCTCCTCTCCTATCCGCGGTTCCAAAGTCGAAAGCTTGCTCCTTTCGGCGTCCGCTGCTCCAAAGTTGAAAGCTTGCTCCTTTCTGTGGTTTCGATGTGTTCTTGTAGCCATTTACTTGATCATCGATGTGCATGTCAGCATGTGGTTGGGTTGATCGCGGCCTCCACTCTCCCTATTTCTCTGCAACCTCCCCCGTTTAATGCTTGAAAGTTTGGTCTTTTTTCATGTGTTTATTATTATTGTTACTTGCTGTCCTTGCACGCGTTGGAACTTTACATGTTCTGGGTTTATTGATCGTGGTTGATCGCGTCGTCCATATCGCCGTGTTCGATCCTGATGGTTTTGGGTTAGAACAGAGCACTTTGATGCTTCAATATGGTTATTAGATAGATTAAACCCAAAAAAACAAAACTTTCTTCTTGATCCGGTCAAGCACAGGGCTTGGTTGCGCTTTTGCGTTCTTACTTTACTGATCTTTGTGCTTCTTGGGGTTAATAGTCGGGGGTGGCTTGATCGGATTCTTGGCAACTCCACAGCTTATTTGAACTGATCAGATCCCTGTTTCCCAACTCGGATTTTAATCTTTGTAGCGAACTAACCGGCCATGGAAACTGTTGTTTAACCAATTTATTTGCAGGCATCCCGCCGGACCAGCAGCGGCTCATCTTCGCCGGGAAGCAGCTGGATGACGACCGCACCCTGGCCGACTACAACATCCAGAAGGAGTCCACGCTGCACCTGGTGCTCCGCCTCCGCGGCGGCGGCAGGGGCGGCTACCCCATCATGAGCGTCCCGTGGGACCTCATCAACCTTGCCCGCAAGCACAATGAGACCAAGATGATCTGCCGCCAGTACGTATCGAGGCCTTAATTCTGCTAACTCTACTGATCTCTTCTGTAAATGTTATAATTTGGTACAGTATGTGTGGTGGCTGCGTTGTCTTGTTAGATCGAGGTAACTGAACGTCTGAACCCAAGAGTTCGCTCTCTGTTTTCATGTACTCCGGCCTCTGTGTTCACTGCATGCAAATGGAGTACATGTAATGAGATTGATGCAATGATACGTATGATATGATAAGCGCAAAATGGAGCTGAGTACATGCCCTTTGATTCTGGCTTGTTTATTTCAGTTAGATAGTTGATCTCATTATGCAACCGTGCCTTGTTTGTATAGTTATTGTCAAATCTAGTGATGAATCTTAAGATATGCACAGCTGCCTCTAGTTAAACACAGCAAATTTATCTATTCACTGTCTTATTATAACTTATACATGCTTCTTCAGTTTAATAAGTTTTGTGCTGTTTACTCCTGTGTTATTATGGCTATGTTTTCATTAGCACTTGAGGATTTGTGCCTCTTCAGCTTCTTTCTTTATTAGCTTTAAACTGTGCCTGTAATGTCTTCGCAGGTGCTATGCGCGCCTTCCCCCCAGGTCCAAAAACTGCCGCAAGAAGAAGTGTGGCCGCAGCAACGAGGTAATTAAGCCTTGTTTTCCCCTGCCATCCAAGTGTTTTACAAGTAGGCCAACATTATTAATGTTCTTAGATTTACTCTTCTACCTTAATATAATGATGCACAAATCTCTTGCTTACTCGAGAAAAAAAATGTTCTTGGTTTTGTTGCATCGCCCATGTTATGATGCTGGATTGCTGGTGTAAGAGTGGATATAAAATGGCATCACCTTGTTCAAGTTATATCAGTAGCATTTTACCAGTTCAGATGTTAATGGATTTTACTATCCAAGCTCATCTATTTTCATGTAATGCTTATTCTAGTTTTTTAATTAGTGTACATAAATCTACTCTTTTGAACCATGACCTGTTTGATATTTTTTGTTCATTCTTTGATTCCCCCCTAATATTACTTTTCAGCTGAGGTCAAAGAAGAAGTTCATCTCCAAGTTTAACATCTGAGCTTTGGAAAGCGACATTCTGGAGTGCCATGCGAAAGTGTCATGTATCAGTTGAATCACCTTGTCTAAACATTTCTATCACGGGTGCTAGTTGTCCTAGTTTAAGTTTCTATCTGCGTGCTGAACCTTAAATACTCTTTCAAATATCCCATGCTGTTTCCACGCGTGCAGTGGTATGCCTAAGAAATGCTAGTGAAAGTTCTTTTGGCTTGGATGTTGAAATCTTTGTCACTCTTTCTGAATGCACTAAGTTGTTCAGTTTGGAAGAAGTGGAGGATGAGAACTAGTTGGATAATGGCATTTTATCATTATCAATATGCTTGTCTCTTGTGTGAACTGCAGATGCATGATCAGTCAGGAACAATCACTTGCTAGTGATGAACTCATTAACATTAGCAACATTTGCTAGTGATGTGTGACAAAACTGTAGTAGTGGCAGCATTAATAATAACTGGAGACAAACTTTCATGCAGAGTTTGAGTCTTGGGTCCTGACTGTTTGGGTAGGACGGTAGTGTGCGTTTGAAACATGTGATGTGGCCATCGACAGTCTATAACTCTATACTGGCCCTGTTTCGTCCATAACCCATAGGTTTCGTTTTACACTGAATCCTATTTGTACTGCAGTAGCAAATTGCCGTGTAACTGTAGCAGCTGAGAGAAGTTGTTTTGGCTAGATGCTGAAACTTTTGCTATTCTTTCTGAATACTAGAGTTACTCAGTTTGGAAGAGGGGAGGGGGGAGGGGGGCAATTAGTTGGAGAGTAGCATCGATATGGTTTCTGTCGTTTCTTGTGAACTTCAGATGTTTGTGATGAACTCACCACAGCAGCAGAAGCGTTGCTAGTGATTGGTGACAAACACAACTAGTATTAGCAACATCATTACTAATGAGTGATGAGTTTGCTCATAGCATTTGAGCCCTCGCTGCTGAGGTGTTGTATAGGAAGGTATTCGGTTGCAGCTAGTGATTCTGGAAAGACAGAAAACAGGATACATGAATGAGGAACTTGGACGTTACCGACTGGTTTCCTGTCCGTCTGCATATGTATGTAACTGTCTGAGTTGTGTTGTGGACTGTCTGAGTTGTGTTGTGAACTGTCTGTGTTTCTGGAGTACATATAGTTTTTTTTTTGTTTAACGCTAAATCCTTGACAGTAGAGTAGTAACTTGCTATGTTAGTAGTGGGGACTGATCGGGGTGATTGCAAATATTTTGCCGCCCCAGATGAGGTTCAGACGTAGCTTTGTAAGTTTTAATTGTAATGTTTATGCTTGGCATAGCTGCAAATTTGGGAGTTTGGGAGTGCGAGATAATGGCTCAATATGCTGAACAGTGAATAAATGGGCCTCTGAACGTTTAGCCACTGTCATAGCGTACACGATGCAGCTACATGACCACTGCGATTGCCTGCAAGTGTCCTGCTGAAGAAGCTTTACTGTGTCAATGAGGAGGCGGGAGGCCTACAGCAGGCCCCTGAGAAGATGAATCCTTCACTGTCAAAATGTCTGATACAATGTGCAGTATAATTACAACAGTAAAGACATCTCTCCACTCCCTAATTCAATGCCGCATGTAACTGCAACAGTATTCAGAAAGAATAGCAAAAGTGCAGCATGTAGCAGCTCTTTAAACACAATGCCGCATGTAGCAGCTCTTTAAACACCCTCTGAAGGCACATTTTAACCAAAACAGGAGTACTACACTTCCTAATTCGTTGTCCACTGTAATAAGACTGTAACTGCTAGTGTACAAGACTAAAATAGGGGAACAAGTTCTCAGAATAAAAAGATAGGAAAGAGAGGTCATCAGAGACGGAGGCAAGGAGACCAAGCTGCAGAGTTACCATGATCACCAGACTAAAGAATGCAGAGTCAAAAGGTGAAAGCAATCAATCAGTCGACCACTCCCAGAAAGCAAATTGACCATATATTTATGCTGCAAAATCAAAAAGAAATCGAACAACAAATTGGCATTTTCCTCATTGTTTCCTACCCATGTTTCTCATACAGTGCAGCTTCAAAATTACTGGGTTCGGTTCATCTGATCCTCGTCTCAGTCTCCTGTGGACCATTCCCCAACGAACAGGGAAGTGAATGAACGCTGTCTCCATCCATTGAAACCGCCATGGATTTCTGCAATGCCATCGAGCAGAATGGCATGAGGAAGAAGAACTGCTCCGCTCGCCCTCGCCCCCAGCGAGGATTCGGTCGGGTCAGTTGCTGGAGTTGGGGCCGTAGCAGGCGCCGCGGACGGGGTTCCAGAGCCACTGCACGAGGAACCGCCGGCCGTTGACGCCGTTGACGTTGTAGGCGCTGCCATCGGGCGCGCGGGACACGTTCCCGACCAGGCCGCCCGGGCCGCCGCCGTCGCCGTAGACGCCGAGGCACAGGTCCGCGATCTCGGTCGGCGCCGTGGGCGTGTCCCCGGCGTACCACGCGTTCACCAGTGGGTTCGTAGACATCTCCGCCAGCTCGTGCCCCAGCACGATCACCATCCCGTCCACCCCGGCGTCGCCGTTGGGGGGCCGCAGCACCGCCTGGGCTCCCCCGCCCCCGCCGTACTCGGCGGCGGCGGCGAACGGGTACGCGCACTTGCCCGGGCACTGCGTGCCGCTGTTCCCGACCCAGGCGTAGGGCACCGTGACCCCGACCACGGACGCGAAGGTGAAGTAGTGGAAGCCGCAGACGGCGCGGCAGAACTCGTCCACCTTCACGTCCGGGGACGTCAGCACCAGGTACGCGCCGCTGTAGGGGTCCAGCGGCAGCGGGTCCGGGTACGCGTACACCGCCGACCGGATCACGGACTGCACGTCGATGCGCCGGAGCGACGCGCCGTGGGAGTAGCCCGCGTCGGAGTGCTCCCCGGCGACGGCGAAGGTTCCCGTCACGTTGGCGCCCGTCTGGTCCGCGTACATCCGCGGCGTGCGCGCCCACCAGTCGGAGACGGCCGGGAACGGCGCCGGCGCAGAGAGCGAGGCGAGGAAGTCCCGGAGCACGGCCTGCGCCGTGGGCTCCCACCGCCCGTACCAGATGAGGTAGAGGTTGGTCGGCGACCCGGACACGACGGGGCCCATGTGGTACTGCATGTCCACCAGCTGGTTCCCGTCCACCAGGTAGTCCGCGCGGTACACTGGCGCGCCCCGGACGGCAGCGATGCTGCTGCTGGAGATGCAGATCGCCGCGGCAGCGGCGGCGGCGAGGAGGAGGAGGGGGGAAGGGTGGCGAGGGAGCAGCCTCCCCATTTCAGTGGGATGCGTGGACTGGTGTGAAGGCTGAAAGTGAGTCACCGAACTGCCCAGCTGGGTTTTTGGTGCCCTTTGAGTTCGAAGAACCTTCACGCCTTTTTTTAAGAAAAAGAAGAAGTTTCGGGCACAGTGATTATAAACAGACCATTGCATTAATACATTTAAACAGACAGTTGCATTTAATAGAGTTTGTGTTTTAAATTATGAGAAGTTCCAAATACATACTTCTCACTTCGTACCTATAAAAAAAATCGTTTTAGGCAAAGTTTAGGTCAAACATTAAAATTATAATTATAAATAATTTTTAAGTTATTGAGTTTAAAAATATGAGAACTATGTGAATAGATTTATCTTAAAAATACTCTTATAAAAATATACATATACTATTTTTTTAATCAATATTTTTATAAAA
>Ga0182004_10000065_pt1 | contig 39061 bp, 33 predicted proteins | sample Sormic07211540_1_FD_120479 | JGI IMG/M metagenome (GOLD analysis project Ga0182004, IMG submission 120479) | Endophyte microbial communities from Sorghum bicolor roots, Mead, Nebraska, USA - 072115-40_1 MetaG | ecosystem: Host-associated > Plants > Roots > Unclassified | place: USA: Nebraska...
ATCACCAAATGATATGATCCACTTCATATCATCACGTGACTGTATTGGTTCATCGATCTTGACCTCACTTGCTCTTCACTGTTGCCTCGGTCCATCGGCGCCAAGTCTTGCTCAAGCTTCACCGTCACACACGGTCCCTCGCTTCAAAGCCTCCGACTTGCCCTTCACTCTTGCAACCGGTCCATTGAGCCAAGCCTCATCTTGATCTTCTCTACCTTGGTCACATGACTCCATGTCATGTCTCATATGCAATGAGCTCCTCCATCATCACATAATCACCTATGGACTAATCTCATGTGTATCTCACATAAACACTATTAGTCCACCTAAGTTGTCACTCAATTACCAAAACCAAACAAGGACCTTTCAGCAAGGCCGTGTCAAATGGTTCACAGGAGCATCCGATGGCCCTAATTCTAGCCCAATCAGTGAGTCAACTGCTCTATTTGTTCGGAGGCTCTATAAATACGTATTGGCCGGTTTGGGCTCACTCTCTAGCCATTTTGCATGATATAGCAACCTTGTGACCCTATCCAACATACCCCCACTCATCTCTATCATTGATTCATCTTCTTTGTGAGATTGGGAGAGAATCCATATACATTGCTTGAGTGATTGCATCTAGAGGCACTTGGTGATTGTGTTTCACTATGGGATTCGCTTGTTACTCTTGGAGTTTGCCGACTCCTAGACGGCTTTGAGCAGCGAGGATCGTCGAGCGGAGGTTGGTGATTGTCTCCAGCTTCGATTGTGGTGATTGTAAGAGGTTCTTGTGTCTTCCTCAGCGGAGCGCCAAAGACAACTCTAGTGGATTGCTCGTGTCATTGAGCTACCTCACTTGTGGGTAGGTTCTTGCGGTGTCAAATTGTGTGGATGAGGTTTATGCTACACCTCTTAGCCGCTGAACCATCAAATGTTGTTCGACACAACGAGGACTAGCGTGTGGGCAAGCACATGAACCTCGGAAGAAAAATTGTGTCTCAATTATGATTGATTGGCATTCTCCCGGTGTGTGATTGGTTCATCTCTTATGTGGTGGTATAAAGATCACATCCTTTGTGTTTATATTCCCGCAAAGTAGTGTAATAAGCTTTAGTTGCTAGCTTTGCCTTGTGTAGCTTGTTTACTAGTATAGCTTGTAGTTACATAGCTCTTGTGTGCCCAGTGATCTTACTAACTAGAATTACCAGGATATGTGGCTTGCAAACCCTCTATTAGAACTAGAGCAAAAATTTACACTTTGTTATTTACTAACTCTTTGCTCTAATGAGTTTGCAGAAATTTTGTTAGGCTATTTACTCCCGTCTAGCCATATTAGGATCTTTCAGTATAGACATTGTATCCCGCCACACTGAACTAAACACACATACTCACACACAACCCATTTGTTGCCTCTACCTCCCTACTCTTTGTAGACTCACACACTGTCCAACGAGCAGCATTTGATATATTGTCTCCTTCCCCACACCTTCCCTCACTCTTGATGCATTGAGCTCAACCATGCCATGCCTACATCGTCGTCATTCAGCCCCTCCCATATCCTCCATCTGATCATCCTTCAATTTTTAGGTAGCAATAGGAGGAGAAAGCAAGAGGGGCAAGGATATAGGAGGAGCTGGATGACAAGGGTGCAAACGTAGTGCATGTGCTCAATGTCGTTGAGAAGAGCATGAGATCGGTTTTGTTTGGCTGGTTGGAAAAACAGATGATGCTGATGCTGATTTATTTTGAGAAAAAACGTTGTTGTTTCGCTGAAAAGGTACGCCTGATAAGTTCAAGATGCTCATCAAGCAGTAGCATAAGCCTGAAAAAGAGTTTAAAGAGGGTGGCAGTCGATGGCTTGTGTGCAAGCATGTGTGCTTATGACAATGTGGTGGGATACATGACCATCATTTAAACATTATTACATGCTTTAAGGGCTATAATATTATATTTTATAGTTGAGGGTCATGCAGTCAACCCTAGATATGTTAGGGGGTTATATAGACTTTTTAACATGTCATGTTAGCAAAACCACCTCAGGGGTTATTTAGATGGTTTTGAATAGTTTGAGGGGTAGAATATATAGTTTTATATGTGAGAGGTGAAGTAGACAACTATCGATAGTTGAGGGGGTTAAGTAGACCTTTTCTTTTAAACATTTATCAGATACTTTATAAGTAGTACAATGTCAAATTTTACCGTTGAGGGCATTATGTAACCATCTCTTGATATATCGGGGACTATGTAGACTTTTTTCTATTGTTTACTAGCACCGCCATGTCAGCGCCCACATGCCATGTTAGAGTTCAAAAAAAGATATATGTCACGTTAGTCACCAGCGAAACCACCTAAGGTTATTTAGATGGTTTTAGTTTTCAGTTGTTTAAGAGATAAAATATCTAGTTTTATAGGCGAGAAGATTAGACAACCACTAATAATTTAGGGGCTAGGTGGACTTTTCCTATTTTTCCTTCCATGAGATGTGTACTGTAACGTGGTTTTGGCCTCAAAGCTTTATTTTTGCAAATAACAAAATATAAATGTAAAATACACGTAAATAGGAAATTGACATGTAATACGGTCTATTCTTTTTGCAACCAGCAAAAGAACTGCCTTGATCGTGTAATTTTAGTGAAACTTTTTTTTTTACAAATAGCGAACTAAACCGATTGCACACTTTTGCTGGGTTTCTGCCAGTGTACAATAATGATGAGATACTAATTCGAGTATAGCTAGGAAAATACCAACAACCGAGCCTGTTCGCTAAGTCATGGCTGAAAATATTATTCATTAATTTATTATAAGAGAAAACACTGCTAAATGGCTGATAGATTTGGCAAATAAGCTCAAGCGAACCGGACCGAAAAGGACGATGCACAGTTGCATAGACCCATGCACCTCCGATCCATTCTCAAATTACCAGCAACAAACAGTATATTAATGGATGGAAACTTACTAACTTCATGTTTTATGTTAAATGACTCCAAACACGAACACAAGCAAAATGAAAAGAAAAGCATAACGACCTAAAATCTGCATTAGGTTCCAATGCTACCTACTTGTAGTGCTCTTGGTATAGAAATCACACAATTTCAAGATCAAGACCTGACATTCCTTCATTTCCATGTCCAGATCCCGATCGCAAAAATGAACTGTCAAAGTATAGTTATTAGCAAATTTACAACAATGAAATTTACTTAAATATTTGCCTAGAACTATTCTTTTCATGCACTGTCAAAATATAGCTTGCGCAAATATCAGTTCTTGTCATGAGAACTGACAAATATATGTAAACCTTCCATAGATCACAGTACCACATGACAGCATGACCCTCCCAGCAAACATAAACAATCATTCAGTTACTTATTACTGCAGTCATCACAACCAGGTCACCTGGATAGCGTTTATATGTTTTTGCTTACATAGTGAATAGGTGACATAGTATAATAAAACTGCCACAGAATAGTAGATAAAAGAGGGATTTTTTACTTAAATAAAAAGAAGCAAAAAAAGGCCTTATTCATATGCGATGGAACAGGAAACTTACAGAGGCTTGCACAAAAACTGCACCTCCCCTTAAGGCTAGACACTAAGGAATCATCATATGATGCAGAGAGAAGGAGAGGAATACTAGGAAGAGGAAGAAAAAAAGAGAGAGAAACTATTCAAGAAACTATGCTTCCAAGGTTGGCAAAGACCTACCCTAGTGTACATGCATGCTTGACCAAAAGCGCAAGAAGCCATCTTTGCCGATGTCTTAGGTTTCATCATCATCATCCATCTGTATATGCATTCCTGATATTTTGATCAGGAACCGTATGGATGATGTTTTGAGTACAGTTCAATAACATCGATCAAGAGTTCCTAAGATAAACCACTCTGCTTAACTTCAACAGGCTTCACAGGAATAGACGAATCACCGCCAGAAACTTTCTCAGCCAAAGGGCTTACAGTCTTGGCCTCACCAAGCCGCACAGCCTGAGCAAAACTCTTGGTGATATGGCTCACGAGGTCAGTGGGTACAGTCAAGGGTTTCTTGGGCTCAACAACAATAGAACTGGGTAGATGTTGCTGATGCAGGCGTGCCTTATTTTCCTGCAGTGCTTTCTCACGCTCCTCATAAAAGTCAAAGTCATCAAGGATTGATGCATCATCATCATGGTTCTTAAAGATCTTCAGCATCTCCAGTCCTTGCTCTAGTTTCACCTACAATAAGCTCATGTGTCACATCAAATAGACAATACTGTGAATTTATGAAAGTAAAATGGAAAAGAAAGGCATGAGAATATTAACAGCTGAACTGAAAGCATGAATGGCAGTGGCACATCTTAACTAATATTTGATAGTGATTTTCCATAAAAAACGAGCTTATGTATAAGGATAAATTCAAATGCAAATTAAGCAAATGGAGACAGAGAAAGAAGTCTAAATACCTCCTGTGTATCTCGGCTGTTTGTTACAGGTTTATTGTCGTTGTTTTCAAGAATTATATGCCGGAAAAGATTATTGGGGACATCCTTCACTATGTGCCACTTCACAGGGAATTGACCAGTCCACTTATCTTGCTGCCAGTAATCCACACTTTTCTCAAAGTCCACTGGTCCAATCATCTCAGCAACACCACAGAATTGTGCACTGGCATTCACCTGTATATATATTGTTCCAATTTTTAATATTAGCCAGGATTATAGTACTTAAGTAAAAAGAACTGGTGGACTCAAAAAGGAACAAAGAATGGAGATGATGCTTTAATTACCGAAAATAACAGAAAAATGGGACAGTGCTCTTCCTTCTCCTTAGCTTCACGATATGCTAAGTCCAGTTTCTTGTTTCCATTTGTGGTGCTAGCCCAAACACCATATTTTACACTCTTGTGCACATTATCTTCACTGTATGATTTTATGATGAAAAACCTGGCATTCATGTACTCTGTAACAAAGTCAGGCTTGTTGTATGACTCACGACCAACTCCTGTGGTAGGCTTCTCATCCTTACTGTCAACCTCTGGTTGCTTCTTAGGCTTAGTAGCACGTGGACCCCGACTTTGCTCATTAAGAAAGTCAAGTGGGCCATTGCAGCTGCAAATAAGTGCATTACCCCTTCCCCTCCTACGCCCTTTCTCGATCGAGATCGAACTTCTACCATTAAAGCCAAAGCTGGTGAAGGATCCTCCATAATTGCTGGCCTGTGGGAACATTCCACCATGAGAAAAACCCCTTCCGTAGGAGTCAGCTGTGGATCCCAAACCATAGAAGGGCTTCTGGTGAGGCGATGCCTGAAATTGGGGGAGAAACAGATAAATATCAAAAGGCAGATCTACAGGTAACAAATTCAGTTATTTACAAACTTGTGTATTCCTGTCTTTTTAAGTTTGTTTTTCTTTTCAGTCTTTCGAGCATATAATGTGTCAGCAGAAAACAGCAAGTCAGAATTCCAGCTAAATGGTGGGTAATCCCCAAAACCGAGCAGAGTTTAAATCACATCTGGTGGCAGCAATCAAATCTGAATTTAAACGTCAGCTGGCAATGAATCAAAAGGACATTAGCTATATAGACTGAAGGGTAGAGTTTTCATTGCTCTTCTTGGACAAAGTTAAGCTAGGATTGTTTCTGAAGTGAAAGACTACCCCCGAGACAACCAATAGAAATGGTAACTTGTGCAAAGAGCTGCATCCATGATTTCTTAAGTACTATTTGAGGGAAGAGAAACATTAGGGTTAGCAATGTGAAGAGAATACCATTCCTGAAGCCATTGGAAAGTTGCTTTGGCCATAGGTCCCTGGAACACCACTAGAAGGTTGAGGTGAAGCTGCAGGTGATGGAAATGACCCAGTTCCTTCTGAAGATCTGAACCATTCTGAGAGACGTCACAAAGTTAAAATGTTACCTATAGCATAGGACATAAATGAACTGAACAAAGCATAAAGTTAGATAATAACCAGGTCTTGGGCCAAACAGGAAGCTGTTTGGACTCAGGGTATCAGCGATAAAAGCTCCTTGTGTTGGGTCAATCGGCATCATTGTATTTGTATCACCCTGTGATATTGGAGTAGGAGAGCTTAAATATGGCATGCCAGGTGGTACTGACTGCTGGTAGTAAGGAGCCGAGAAGGAGAACTGCTGAGGGGAGTAGAGCTGACCATCTCCACTAACAGCAGTCGGTACAGGTGTTGCAATAGGAGAATAATGAGCATATGGGTCATAACCATAGCCACCATGGAACATCAATGAGGGGTCCTCATTGTATACAACCTTCAAGAAAAGACAAATTTAGAGCAGTGGCCTATGGCATATTTATGACAGAGGAAAACTTTTTCTACTTACTGGTGGGCCCACTTCCAATCCTTCGACACTCATGTAGGGAGGATATGTGTCCCATTCTTGTGGAGTGTTTTCATATCCGGAGCCTGCCCATAGAGAGTGAACTATGTTAAGTATGCAACAAGAACATTCATCAATCAAGATGAAAGCTGTGAAATCTACAATATATTAAAGAAAACAAAATAAGTGGGCTTTGAGCCTACCCCACAAAAACAGATTTTACATTGATATACACTATATTTCTACTCCTGATGAATCATGGGTAAATTCATAGAGAAATATGTTAAGAGCACCTCCTAATAGATAGTCTAAAACTTTTGATACCATTGCTTCTTTATGTTTCCATAGGCTAATATAGCATGAGATCAACTATATAGGACAATGCATAAATTGATGTTCTGTCATAAAGACTGGAGAAGGAATGCAAAGTGTGAAGAGACATGCAAGCTGACCTTGGTAATAGAATGGCTGTGCCTGAGAAGCATAGAAGTTGTGTGCACCATTATGGCCCCCATCCATGTTGGATGTGCCAGCTTGGGTTTGGCCTTCACTTGGTAGATCGATAGCATTTGAATCAACTGAAATTGGTGGTACAGCTGCTTTCTCATCCTTACTGGCAACAGGCTGAGGTAGATGGTTGATACAATCGACAAACAGAGTAAATAAACAAAGTGTAAAAAAGGGATAAAAAAACAGTATAATACAGTAATGAGTAATGACCTGCTCCTTAGGCTTCTCAGAGAGACCTATCTTTTGTTCGACATTGGCTACTGGCTCCTGCTTATCCATAGAGCCTGAAATATCAAGGTTCAACAAAATCATGTCAGGCTTCAACAAATGAGGCTATCCAATTGTACGTGATAAACTGCCACATATTATTGTTATGAAGTATAAGCTAAACTTTCACAGATGGCCTTAAATAGCAAAGAAGGATAGTAGCTTCCCTAACATATTTACATCAAAATACCATGTGATCGCATCACCCAGTACATGACATACACATTGTATTGAGTTGTAACCGAATAAGTTGATCATTGATAAAAGCACACACTCAGCAGTGCTCGAAATCCTCATACTTGTTGCATGTACTTGGCCTCTTACTCTAATCAACAGGGTAAAGGCACATCTTATGCGTTTAACATACAGCATTGATCATTCTATTCGGTGAAAACAATACCACATCCAGGGAATATATAGCCACATGACATTGGCAGACATCCTACCAGTACCAGAACCCTCTACGCTAGCAAGATCTGCACCAACCATTAACAAACATGACGTACAGTCAAGGTATGACTGATAGCACACGAAGCCCGTTCAGGCATCGAAAACAATGTACGGCCCGCACGAATTGACCGTGCAATGCTAACAGAACTAGATACACGTGACAATTTCTACATGACAACAGCACCGTACCCAACAAATTAAATGTGATATCGATGCGCATAAACTTTTGCACACGAACCAAGAGAACCTACCGAAAAGGACTCGCAATGCGTTAAGCTGAAGCTCGGGCGATTCCGCCAGACCTTCTTGGCTGCGCGAAACAGCAGCGTGCACCATGTGGAGCAAGAAGCCTGATCAACTCAAATTGAGACCCCCTGGTTCTAAACCAATTTATTACTCAATACATCTCGAATCGCATAAGCCATGGCATGACAGCATTAGTAACGTCTGAATTGACGCAAGATCTTACGCAGGGTGACACAGAGGGGGGCAGACGCATCAATCAATCAATCAATCAAAGAAATCGAATCGGCGACAAACCGGACGGGTCGGATAATAATAATAAGGAGAAGAAGGATTTGAATTTGAAGGCTCTCCGATCAAATCATAGCAGCAGAGTGTGCAGAACGAAATCCCTTACCGGCAAAGGCAATAAGAAAGGAATCAAGCAGTCCGGGCTGCAGGGAGGGATCTCCGCTCCAGCGAGCGGCGAGGGCGCGCCTACGATAGAAGGAAGAGGAGCGGTGGAAGGACGCCCGGATCGGCGCAGAGGCCGGCGGATCTGGCGATCGGATCGGGCTCCCACACCCACACTTGTGTGTGGCTCGTGATCTGATGAGAGGAGACGGGACCCTGACCTTGGTGGTGGGGCGATTGGTGCTTCACCCTTTTCTATTTCTCTCCTCTCTTAAAAAAAGGAGCGAAGCTGCTGCGCAGTTTTTTTATTCTTGATGATTGTTGACGATGATTTGTACTCCCTCCGCGCCAAATTAATTATCGTTTTTTTATTTTCATATCGTAAGTTTGATTCGATTTATAAAAAATAGATGTAATATTTATATTTTTAAATAAATTTATTATAAAATTAGATTAATTTTTTTTCGATGATACTAATTATGTAATATAATATTTATATTTATTAATATAAATTTAGTTAAAATTATTTTTTATAAAACAAGAACAACAGTTATTTCAGGATGAAGAAAGTATATGTATATATATACTAAATAGAATTAATATAAGGCCATAATATTTGTCACAACTAATAAATTATCTCTTATGATTTTGTATCGAACGTAGGCATGTGGATCTGATATTCACATTGAAGGACGTGGACGTATAATCTTCGAGTATAGTGATTCATACTAGACGCGGATGATAAGTTTGAGTGACATGCGAAATATTGTAGGGCACAATCTAATCTAATATATTAAAATTGGACTACCTGTTTATTATCACTAGACATAAGCTTTTTTTCAACTTGTATATCTATGAGCTATTCTAACTTGTATGAGTATGAATTAGGATTTAGGGTTATGCATTTAGTATCTCTAATACTCTACCATTTGCAGAGAAGTCTAGCGATAAGGAAGAGAAGACTGCCAGCCCCACTGATGACAGCAACAAATAAGTCCTAGCACAAACTTCTCTTTTGAATTTCGCAACCAGGAGATATCAAACCTGACAAACTATAAAGGCATGATAGTTATCATTAGAGAAGTAGTCATCCAAGACGAGGGAGGGCGTAGATACTTGTACAAATCCGTCTTGCTGCTGTTGATTCTCGCAAACAACTTTAACTTAGAGTCTAATTGATAGAGCTCCAACAACTCTGTAACAAACATCTCTAGATCTACCTTTTCAAAGTCAAACTCCTCGAGCTCCATGTAGATCCACCATAGAGCAGCTCCATAAAATCTATAGATATTATCTGATCCATGGATTCCCTAAAACACTAGTTACACATATAATAGTTTGTTTCTTTTTCTCTCTCCTGCCTTGTTTAGTTCATCTCAAAATCCAAAAACTTTTCAAGATTCTCCATCACATCGAATCTTGCAGCACATGCATAGAGCATTAAATATAGATAAAAAATAACTAATTGCACAGTTTATCTGTAGTTTGCGAGACGAATCTTTTAAACCTAGTTAATCCATAGTTGGACAATAATTATCAAATACAATGAAAATGCTAAAGTGTCAAAATCCAAAAAAATTTTGGATCTAAACAAGGCCTTCTTTTTTCATATGTATGTGGACTCATGACTTATATTCATAACAGTTAGGAAAACTCATGTCTAGTGATGATAAATATAGAGTCTAATCCACCATATATCAGGTGGTGCCCTATAAATTTTTTATATATGCCATCCTTGCTTATGAGTTAGAACAACTTGTATTTAGCGATGGTACGAAGTTTGATTCCTATACGCATTGGCTTTCGCTACAATGAACGTATATGGTTGCTAGCAATTACTCATAGGACTTAAGAGATCTAAAGTCTTCATATACATTCTTTTGAAGAAATATATGGTCGTTTCTACAAATAAAGTTACACATGGTAGAGGATTAAAATCCGTTGTAGTCTAGCTGGTTAGGATACTCGGCTCTCACCCGAGAGACCCGGGTTCGAGTCCCGGCAACGGAATAACATTTTGTTTTTTTTGTCTTTCGACTCTAACGTCTAACCCTTTTTTTAATGAACAATTAAATTAACAATGCCAGTCGTGGGCCAACGAACAATACACAGGCCCAATAAAGGCCCAACTGTGCCTTCCCTTCCCTCGTCAGCCCTCCACACTCCACACTCCACAGCCGCCGCACCGCCGGCCAACCAATCCGGCAATCCCCCTCCCGGCCACTGCTCCGGCCACCGATTCCGCGTGCCCGCCCCCTACCCCCGCCCCGTCTACCTCCCTTATTTAAACGCTTCCCGTTTCCCGCGTGCTGCGCGACGCGAACCGGAACCGCTGCTTGCCTTCTCGGTCCATTCTACCCCGCATCCATGGCGGAGGAGGCGGCCGCGACGTTGGCCGGCGGCGACAAGCTCATCCTGCGGGGCCTGCAGTTCCACGGCTTCCACGGAGTCCTGAAGGAGGAGCAGACGCTGGGACAGAAGTTCGTCGTCGACATCGACGCCTGGATGGACCTCGCCGCCGCCGGCGAGTCCGACAGCATCGCTGACACCGTCAGCTACACCGACATCTACGGGTGAGTAGTCCTATGTCAGCCTTAACGATGATTGATTGGAACAACAAATTGGTAGAAATTAGCATTCTTTTCGGAATTTCAACTGGTATACTTACTAGAGTGGCACGAGGTCATCGTTTATGTATGCAGTTTCCCTGATTTCAGTCCGTAGTAATCTCCTCTAGAAAAGAGTAGCGAATCTTCTTGTTTCAGGATGAATCACGATGCTGTTTCAGAGGTCTGCTTGGAAATTGTTGTTATTACGAAATGATATTTTTCAGAGGTCCTGCTTCCGAACTCAGATTACACTCTGCACTTGCTTTGGGGAGGACATACATACACTTCAGAGTCCCAACATAGTTTATAAACACGTTTTTTCAGATTTTCTTATCATAGAGTCCAAACATAGTTTCTAAACATGTTGTTTCAAGTATGTTTTTACCTGCCCCACCTCACGTCATTGCTCTACAATTCTAGATGCTGTTTTTTAGTTACACTTTGATTTGCAGTTGGGTACTTGGAACTAAGCTGGGGATTTGGGTTTGCCATGATCTGCATTTCTGCAATATAGCATATTTAGACTAGCATAGTGTTACGGGTGGCCTATGTGTCTCTGAATTATTGTTTTGAAAATTTCAGTTTGTAGCAGACTGGGGATTTTTATACATTACAGGTGGCATTAGGGACATCATATATTCAGCTATTTCTTTTGGTCATTTACCACCCTCTAAGAAACTCTAATTGTTTATCTCCTCAACACACTATGTAATGTATGTTCTGACTTCTGAATGGAACTGTTATCAATCAGGTCTTAGATTTGGTTAGGCCTTCTTTGCCTGCTCTGGGAGGGTGTAGATTTGTAGACACACACACTTCAGAGTCATTTTGCAAAATGGACACTGTAGGTCTGTAGCACTTTCATTTGTGTTTGACAAATATTGTCCAAATATGAACTAACTAAGCTCAAAAGATTTGTCTCGTAAATTACAGACAAACTGTGTAATTATTTATTTATTTAATCTATATTTAATGCTCGATGTATGTGCCGCAAGATTCGATGTGACGGGGAATTTGAAAAATTTTGCAAAATTTGTGAGGAACTAAACAAGGCCCAAGAATCCTTTCCCAAAATGTTTTATCAGATCCCCTGACAATCAGTTTTGTTTAACCCCCCTCCCCCAGCATTGCTAAGGATGTCATCGAAGGCACGCCACACAACCTCTTGGAGTCGGTGGCTCACTCGATCGCAAAGGCCACGCTGCTCAAGTTCCCTCAGATCTCCGCGGTCCGAGTGAAGGTTGGCAAGCCACATGTCGCAGTGCAAGGCGTCCTGGACTATCTGGGCGTGGAGATAATGAGGCACAGAAAGAAAGAATGAGATGTTATACTTATACACATGTGCCATGTGGTGATGGGCAGCCAGTTTAATGTTGATGATGGTACTGCAGCTGTAACCATAATCCACACTTGTTGGCAATTTACCCTGTCGAACACAACTTGGCATCATGTTTGATGAACAAGAGAATTTGACAGTGACACTGACTGTGTGAGCTGAGATGGGAATATTGTTTCCCGCTTGCATGCATTTGCAGCTTATATAGCTCAAATAAAGGTTTATGGGCAATTTCCTGTGAAGCCTGCCATGGTAGACAGTAAAAAAATAAAGCCTGCATGGTATGGGATCAATTTGTTGTGTCCCTGCCCCAGTTTGTACTGGTACGAGTGCATCTGACATACGCTGATGTGCAGTTTTTTTTTTTTGACGAGAGCTGATGTGCAGTTGATTTACAGATACTTTTTGGTAGACGAAGAGTACTGATTGTACGAAACTGTTTGTGTGAACTGAACTGTCATTCAGGTACGGAACGTGGCGCACAATGTCCCATTAGAGCCTGTTTGTTGATTTGAAAAGCTATAGTTGGCTGTTCGTTGATTTATCGTGAGAAAAAAATACTAATATCTAGCAAAAAAAAAAAGTATGGCTTATAAGCGAGCTTTCTCAATAGCGCATTTATCCTTTTTCAAAACCACCCAAACTACTACTACCATACCCTTACCCCACCAAGAATTAATTTATGAAAATATTTAAAGGGGACTTTTTTCTACTTTTAGACAGCTTTAGCCTCCTCTTAAAGTGCATCAATGACAAAAATTTTATAAGAGGGGCTAAGGCTGTCTCCAATAGGAGACCTATTTGGGAACCCAAACCCAAAATAGGTTTCCAACACAATACCTATAGCCTCCAACAGAGTACCCATACAGAAGATCCATTTTTGGTATCAAAAGAGGCATAACCCAAATTTGGGTATCCTCTCTCCTCGAGACCCATTTGCAGAGAGTATTATCTTTTAGGTCTTGTTGTTGGAGAAGACTAAAAATAGGTATGAAACCTTTTACCTGTAGCGCTACTCAAAGGACAAATGGGTCTTGTATTTTGGGTGACGATTGTTGGAGATAGTCTAAGGAGGGCTCCATGAGTTCAGCGGCCATAGAGAGGCTGGAGACCAAGTAACCTCACCGCTGGCTTCGTGCTTGCCCCCCCCCACCCCATCCACCACCACACCCCCACACACACAACCAAAAAACAATTTCTCAATTTAAACATAGTCAAAATTCTTTTCAATTTCCATTTAGGAGTTTCTATCTGTTTCCACGTCTTCTTTGAGACTTTGATTTTTTAAAAAAGTTTGATTAAGTTTAAAGAAATTAATTTCAACATTCATATCCCTAAATAAAAATTATTATAAAAATATTACATGATTAATACTCTAATTATATATATGTTTGTACTTTTTTATAGATTTCATCAATGTAAAATTGTTTGACTCCTTAAAAAACAAGTTGTATTTTTTTTTCTTAACCGAGGGCACACATTAGCATGCATTTATGACAAAAGTTGTACCGTGTTTAGTTTAAGTCTGTTGCACCGTTGGCAACCACTTAGTATCCACCAATGGTTCCGTACTAGAAGAACAAGATGGTAGATTGGATGGTACCAAAGGATAGAAAAAAAAAACTAAAGCAACCCATGGATATAGAAGAAGTGGTTAGGGGCTTGCATTGCAATGGCATCGCTGATTGATTGCCTAATCATTCAATTCAATTCCCTAGCTAGTTCTTGCACCCATTCGTCTAATCTACTCCTTCCTCCCTGCAGTACACGTAACATACTCAACTCAATTATTATTCGCCCCCCCCCCCAAAAAAAAAATAAAAAAAATAAAAACTCAACTCAACTCAATTATTCTCTCGGATGAGCTGAGGCCTGAGGGGATTATTTCTGAATTGGATTTTTGGGCTCTCAGCCTTGATCACTTCACTCCCATCCTCTCCCATGCATTACATACTCAAGTATTTTGCGTGACCCACCGGCTCACGATGAGGGGTTTTTTTTTTGGTTAATTGTGTATGCGTTGGGAGAGCATGATTCCCTGCATGCTTTGCGCTCAAGCAACATTATTGTATTTGCGTATGGTCCGCTGTCAATTTGGGCATACACATGCATGCATGTATGGACCGCGGCACACCGAATAATACACGCAGGGACATGCACGCATTAATTTATTTTATTTAATTCAATTCAAGGAAAGCAAGCCATGCTCTCCTCTCAATCACAGAGGAGGGTGAGTGGTTCATCCTAAAAATCAAAAAGTTTTTAAGATTCTCCGTCACATCAAATCTTACAGCACATGTATGAAATACTAAATATAGACAAAAACAAAAACTAATTATATAGTTTGTCTGTAAATCATAAGATGAATAGTCCATAATTAGACAATATTTACCGCAAACAAACGAAAATGCTAGCTAAAAACTTTTGATTTCACCAACTACAAGCCCCGAGAATGGTGGCTACCGGTTTACAAGAAGCTGAAAAGCCGCGTTGCCGGTGTCAGTTCTCAACTGAGCTCTGAACCCGGCGAAGCGTTAGTTGGGCTCCACGGCCTGCTGATGGTTTCCACCATGCTCGCACGCACTCGAGTCGAGTAGTCTTCATCGATCCCCAACTAACCGGCACCAAAACAGCAACGGAAATGGAGTTGAGAGCGCAGTGAGAGAAAAAGAGAAGCGCAGAGAGAGAGATAGAGAGAGAGAGTCTTCGTCATTGATTGACTTCAACAACTGCTCCCAAGAAAGCAGGGCAACCTCTTTTGTGTCGTGGCCTTGTGGGAAGAGAAAGAGAAAGACAGAGAGAGAAGACTGGAGAACGGGAGAGAGAGGGAGGGGGAGGAGTGGAGCGGCGGCGGTGGCCAACTGGCCATGGCGAGGAAGAACGGATGGCAGCTCCCCGCGCACACGCTCCAGGTGCGGTCTCGATCGATGCCTTTTTCCTCTCCGCTTCCGATCCTCGCGAATCATTCACCGGACCAGCCCACCACTCCTACTTGGAATTTTACCTGCGGAGTACTAGTAGTTTCGGGAACTCATCTGCGTAGTTTATCACGGTTTCATTCCGGCCGGATGTGCTACTGTGCACAGGAAGAGATATGTGCTTCATTAACGTGGAGTTATTACAAAACTGAATAATATATATTGGGTGCAGTGCAATACCCGCGACGGTGCTGCTGCTGCTGCTGCTAATTCTTGTTTCCTTTCTTCACCCCTATACAAAAACACCTGCTGTCTATTTCCAGGACTTGGTTTTCTTCTCAAAGTCTGAAACACCTGCAGTGCAAACTCATTCAGTAATTAAGCATGGCTTGATCATGTTGTTAGTTTGATGATGAAACCTGAACTCTGATGGCCCAGGTCCTGTTTTACTTTATCCTGTTGACAGTGAATCTTTTTTTATATTATATTCCACAAGTATCAAACCATGGTGCTCTAATGGATATTGATTGATTCCTGAAAGTTTATCATGTTGATATAACTATTTCTCAATACTTACTTGGGTTAAACAAAAGAATTCCCCATACTGCATTTTGGGCTTGCACCGCTGACAAAATTTCAGACTACTAATGAAATTACTAATTTAGACTCCAAAGGCATTGTAATCGAGGTAGAAAGTTATAGGTACGCACCTTTTGTTTTTCAACATTACATATTAATATATGATGTTGTCAGCCAACCATTTGCTTCAGATCATCATTCTCTGATAATAAAACAGAGACTTATCCAAGCCATTTTTTTATATAATTTTTGTGAACAGTGGAATGACAAATTTCTTAATATCTCATGGAACAGATTGTTGCAATTACGGTTTTCTTCCTTCTGGTGATTGCTTTTTATGCATTCTTCGCACCATTTCTAGGGAAACAAGTCCTAGGATATGTTGTAATTGGTATCTATACTGCCGTGGTAAGCCTGCCAAACTGCACCTGCATTGTATTTTTTTGTCATTATTTGAAGGAATTTATGTCTCTGTCATAATTTCTACTTGTGTGTGTTCCGTCAGGTGTTTTCTGTCTTCATCCTTTATATCCGCTGCACTAGTATAAACCCTGCAGATCCTGGAATCATGTCAAAGTTCGATAATGGCTTCATCGATGCACTTGGAAGTACTGCTAACATACAGGGCAAGAATTTGCCAACAAAAGCTTATATTGGTGCTGGAACAACCTCCCCAACGGCAACATCTACTTGTAGGAACTCTCTAGATGGGCGTTCTAACACTGGTGGTTTAGCTGCTGGAGACACAAATCCGGATTTAGGGTCTCAGCTGCCAAGAAGTTCAAGGAGCTGCTTACTTGGAGGGCTTCTTTGTGCTTTGTTTGTGAAGCAGGATTGTAGGAAATTCGATGATTCAGAGAATCAAGTTGATGGGGAAAACGTCTTGTTCTGCACATTATGTGATGCCGAGGTACGTTCATATGTGGGGCTGTTCAACAACTGTCTGTCTTAGCTGCCGCACAACTTGGGTCAAAAGTGAAAACTGGTGTTGTCAGCTCTTGCTGATTTAGAAAGATGGTTTTTCAGGTTCGCAAATTCAGTAAACACTGCAGAAGTTGTGACAAGTGTGTGGATGGATTTGATCATCACTGTCGGGTATTTCTTACTACATAGGAACTGTACTTGCCTTCAGATTTTAAATTATTCATAGCTTATGTTTGCATCTTTGGCAGTGGCTAAATAACTGTGTTGGCCGGAAGAATTATTTCACGTTTCTGGCTCTGATGACTACCAGTCTCCTCTGGGTCTGTTAAGTAACCGTACACAATCTCCATTCTGCATGCACCATGTTTTTTTAATTCAAGTATAGTATCTGCTAAACTATTTATGACTTTCTGTATCACAGCTTGCTATTGAAATTGGAGTAGGCATCGCTGTTCTTGTTATATGCTTTGCCAACAAGAATTCAGAGAGAATTATTCAAGACAGGCTTGGGAATGGTTTGCCTCGGCCTGCCTTTGCTACCATTGTAGTAAGTTGTAGCAGAAATTGTCACTAATTTATAGCACAATTTTGATTTTACTACAAAATTACCAGATGTGATGACTGGATTTCTAGAACTGTCTACTTATATAAAGATATGACAATGTCACTGTTTCCTGTTTGCATATCTTCTTTAGAGGAAGGCTTTGTGATTAAGTGGATGATATAATTTTTTTATGTGCAGGCATTTTTTACTCTTCTTTCTCTAGTCGCTTGCATACCTTTAGGGGAACTTTTCTTCTTCCACATGATCTTAATCAGAAAGGTTTGTCTCACAGTTTTTCACCAAGTACAATATGTATGATAAGGCATGTTGTTTTTACTATATTGCTTTAATTTGTTCTTCTTAGGGGATCACAACTTATGAATATGTCGTTGCAATGAGAGCTATGAGTGAAGCACCTCAAGAGGAAGAGGACGAGGAGGGGGTAAACATTGTTTATTCCCCAACAAATTCAGCTACCACTGCGTTCAGTGGTGCTAGTGCACTTAGTCTGCACTACAAGGGTTCATGGTGCACACCTCCAAGGATTTTTGTTGATCAGGTATTTTGAATAGTTAGCAGACCACTTTGAAACTTTCAGGCCTGCTACTATATCTTTGAAAGTTCAGTAACAAGCTGCAAAGTAAAAATGGTATGTACCACTATAGGGATTCTTTTTTTAATGTTTCTGCACTTTCAACCTTGAAACAGGATGAAGTGATCCCACATTTGGAGCCAGGGATGGTACCTTCAACCATTGATCCTGATACTGCTGGACATGCTGAAAGAGCCAACAAAGCCAAGAAGCAAGTCAAAATCAGTGCCTGGAAGCTTGCAAAGCTGGACAGCAATGAGGCAATGAAGGCTGCTGCTAAAGCCCGGGCATCATCCTCTGTCCTCCGACCTATTGATACCCGCCGGGTTCCAGGTGCTAGCCCTAACTCTAGTGGCAATGCCAGCATGAGAAGCAGCATGAGTGCTGATTACAGCGCCAGTGGCGCCAAGGAAAGGGGGGCTGGTATGAAGTTGTTGTCTCTTCAGAGTTCCTCGTATCCTCAGAGCCTTGCAAGCCAGGACGAGTATGAGTCAGGCACGCAGAGTGCTAGCAGCAGAAGCAGTCCGGTCCACATTCACAAACCCGCGGCGCCTCACACACAGATCAACGTGCCACCTCGTGTGCCTCCAGCGCCTCCAAGGCCTGTGCCGGCGGTACCGAGGCCGCCTGTTCCAACCACGCAGATATCCAAGCCATTGTTCCAGTCAGCAACATCTTATGTCCGTGAGAACCGAAAAGCCTCAGTTGTTTGGGATCAAGAGGCTGGTCGGTATGTGTCGGTGGCACCTGCGCCCACAAGGGCAGTAGCTGGTAGTGATCTTGATCAACCAGCAAGAGCACCACATTTCTTGACAAACCCAGGTAGCGAGCCAAGCAATCACGGGAGAACCCTCTCACCCATGAATGCTCCTTCCTCAGCATTGCCGTCTGGACAGCCGTCCGAGAGGTTGACATACACTGGGCAGTCGATATTCTTTGGTGGACCACTTCTTGGTGGTGCTGCTGCTGATCCTCAGAGGACTGATGCTGCCGCCGGAGCACGACCGGAGACAAGGAGGGATGGGTTTGGGGGAGAGAGGAGAAGAACTGCGGAGTCCTTCCCGGTGTTTGCTCCAGGATCCTTTCAGAAGAACCCGCCGTTCAACAGGTGAGCTCATGGCAGTATGGCACACGTTTGCTGAACATCATGACTGCGACAATGGGATGATTGATCATTGCTCAACAATGAGCCCTGAAGAGTCCAAGGGTGATTACCGTGATTTCATCGGTGATTGTCACCAGTTCTACAAGCAGAAAAGGTGTCACAAGAATGTTCTACAAGTCTGAGATGGGGACAGTAGGACATCCTACTGTTGAGCTTGAATTCGAGCTTGAGGGCTGTGAGTGTCTTGAGTGACAAATGAACCGTGCAGGTGTCAAGAAACCTGAAACAGGAAGCGCAAGTACAAGGCGTGACTGACGGGTGTAAATTTTTTTGCTCGTTTCATTAGAGTAATCTTTGCGTCCTCTTTTGTAGTGCTTGATAGTTCTGCAAAATCGTTTCGAAAGGAGAAGTTTGAGATTTGATAGAGCTTTTTAACTTGTTTCCGTTCATCCCCCCCCCAAAAAAAAAAAATTCCATTCTGTGAAAACCCACAGGATTGTTACTGGAGTAAATTGCAGAAGAACATTACATGTTTGTAGTCACAGTAATAGTGAAATTCATAGTATCATACAGCCTGCACAAAGTTTATATGGTTTCAATTGGCACTGAACATTTGAACCCCAGCCTCCGTGGTCCAAAAATTCCTACCTGAACTGAGCAGCAGTTTGAAAATCTCAGTATTTGGTTAGGGTGATTGAAGTTTCAAGACGCCTTACCACATCAAATACATGTGAAAATGGATTGGTGTGATTCGAAGCGTTTTTACTGTATCTATCTAAATCGTTATCATCTGATAAGTGCTGTTCCAGAAACTCTCTCATTTGTCAAGAGATTAAATTTTGATAGATTATATACCACTCACCACTGGGGTAAAATCCAACAACAAATGTCGGAGCTCGATCTACAATATCGTCTAATTAAACTTTAAAATATTATAGGTTAACTGGAAAAAAAAATAGAGGATCTACTGCACCTGCACCTGTTTCGGTCAGATCATAACCCCGTACCGTTTATTTTCTAGTCTGGATCATTAGTAGACATTTTACCTTGAGATAGTTAATTAGAGCTAGTGATGTTGTTCATATTATGGTTGGAGATTAATTACGGACATCATGTTTCTAACCCTAGAAATTAATCTTCTCGATTTTTTATTTATCATTTTTATTAACTTCAAGTTTAGTTGACTTCTGTTTGACCAAATAGAGAGAGCCAGGGAGAGAAGCGAGAGGCGAGAGCGAGAGGGGAAGAACAACTACTATAGGAGAAGGGCGAGGACGGCGGCGGGGAGGCGTCAGGCAGGCAGTTAGCAGCCATGAGCGGCGGCGGGATGGAGGTGGAGGTTCGCGTGGTGGGCGGCGCCCGGAGCTGCTTCGCCGCGCTCCCGCTCCACCTCATCCACGCCCTGGAGCGCACCTCCGCCACCGGCGACCTCCCGCCCGTCCTCGCGCTCGAACTTCGCGGCCCCGCCGGCGCGCGCTGGTCCCTCGCCTGGTCCGGCGCCGCGTCCCGATCCCGCGCCATCGAGGTGAGCGGCCCCCCAAGCCACATCCCGCTGTACCTTTGTCACTTGGAGAGTTGGAGTCCCTGTCGTCACCCTGTGTGCGGGAGTTTCCTGAATTATGCGTCAATCCTCGGTTGAATCGATGCCTGCTGTCGGAAATTGGGAATTAAGCTTGTGACTTGCTCGATACAGCGATGAGACGATGTCGCGTGGAGTGAATTTGGTCGTGGAGTGTCGATAGGGTGACGCTGTGATCCTCCTTCACAAACCCACAGTTTGACGTGAGACTTTGGAGTTAATAGCCTTGCAGGGGATCAAAACCCTCAAGCTCTTTCATATTTCCTTGTCAGTTTTGTATTGTTTTCGATATCTCTGCATGTGGAACTGTGACGACCGACCCTCTCTTGCTTGTCCTCAGCTTGGTTATCTCAAACACCCTCCTGTGGGTGTACATTATTTATGCAGCAAAAGCGCACAAGAAATTTGCAATATTGTTTTATCAATGGTCTGTCTTGCAGGTTGCACAAGAGTTAGCAGAATGCATCTCGCTGCCTGACAGAACTACAGCACAGTTGAGCGTAGCTCGCTCTCTGGCCAAAGCTGACTCGGTCAGTATTGAACCCTACAGTGAGGATGACTGGGAGATACTGGAGAGCCGTGCTGATTTGGCTGAAGAAACAATCTTGAAGCAGGTCTTCTTTCCTTTCTTTTTTTCTTCAATATGTCTGTTACTCTGTTAGGCCTGGTTCAGCTCGTGAAAGATTTTGGTTTTGGCTACTGTAGCACTTTCGTTTGTATGTGACAATTATTATCTAATTACGGAGTAACTAGGCTCAAAAGATTCGTCTCGCAAATTACAGGCAAACTGTGTAATTAATTTTTATTTTCGTCTATATTTAATGCTTCATGCATGCGTACAAAGATTCGATGTTTTGGGTATCTAGAAATTTTTTGGGAACTAAACAAGGCCTTATTCTTGCGTAGTGTAGTAATTCCATCCTGCTATTTTTTTTTAAAAAAAAATTGTTACATAAATTTAATTATTTTATTTTTGAAATCAGGTCGGCATCGTTTATGAGGGCATGAAATTTCCATTGTGGTTGGATGGACATAATATTGTGAAGTTCGTTGTTGTGTCATCTTTTCCCGAGAAGACAGTTGGTATGTTTTTTTCCTGCATCATTGTGCTAACTTATACAACTTGTGTTACAACTATTAGTTTATGTTCTTTTTAATATCCTTTTACATATTATACCGCTCAAAGGTGATATATTTGTTCATCTTTCTATATGACATTAAGTTTGTGTGAATTTGTTTTGAAATAGGTTACTGACACTTGTTAATAAGTAATTGTGCTGTAATCATGGTAGAAAGCAACTCTTGTGTACTTCACCAAACATGATACTCTTTAGCTTCTGAGCTAAGCTGATTCACCTGTAAACAAATTTGAGCTGTCCATATTCTTCTTGTTCATTTTCCCATCTACTTTGGAATTTGGCACTAGGTGATCATGGATCGTACAATATCCTAAGACTAATTACCTATGGCACCTAACTTGGGGATACCCATCTACATCATAATTCATGCCGGGTGCCTAATGGAATTATGGTATTTAAGGTTTATGTTAACTTCAGTCAAACATGTTATGTAGTCTGACATATCTTACTAGTATGCAACACCTACATTTTTCCAAACTTAGATATATATATTTAAGAATCCAGCTTAATTATTCCCTCCGTTCCAAATTATAAGACATTTGTCATTTCTAGATACATTCCATTTACTATGTATCTAGAGTTCTAGACATAGCATATACCTAAGTGCATAGCAAAAACTATATACCTAGAAAAGCCAGAATGTCTTATAATTTGGAATGGAGGGAGTACATCTTATCCCTTCTAATAAATGTTTCAGAATTTAAAGTATGGGTATCAATTTGATGCATTTCATGTGTATATTGTCTGATGAGTATTACTGTAACTAATGTACACCTTATGAAGGAATGCTAAAGATTTTTTTTTTTAAAAAAAAAACTGTGGTGTCGTATGAGTACATGCTATTAATATCATACTCCCTCCATCCTAAATTATAAGTCATTCCAAGAATCTTGGAGAGTCAAAGTATCTCAAGTTTGAACAAATTTATATGATAAAATAATAACTATTATGATACCAACTAAGTATCATTAGATTCTTCCTTAGTTATATTTTCATAGTATACTCACTTTATGTTACAAATCTTAGTATTTCTCTCTATAATTTTGGTCAAACTTGAAAATATTTCGACTCTCCAAGATTCTTGGAATGACTTATAATTTGGAATGGAAGGAGTAGTAGATAATCTGTTCAATAATGTTCCTTTCTTAACTTGTTATGTTTATCTATTGCTAAGGATCCACTGTGTTTTTCTTTCTTTTAGTTCAACTTGTACCAGGCACTGAAGTTGCTGTTGCACCCAAAAAACGAAAAGAGAAGCCTTCTCAGGATCTGCAAAAGCAAAGTGCACTGAATGAACCAGTCAAAACAAAGGCACTCCTGCGTGTTCAAGCAGCTGATAGGAAGTATGCACATACATTCAAATATAAAGGTGTTGAGATAGGTGTGGTTGTCAGCTATGCTGTGCTAATTCATCCTGATACAGCTGCAAGTATTTCGGTTGGCAATCTCCAATTAGTCACTGTTTCACCTAAATCATCAAAGAAAGGACTAGCTCCAAAAGGCAAAGAAGTTGGACAAAAAAAGGGAATTCCAGTAACTAAAGAAAGGGCCCATGAAGCCATTGTTTATATCTTACTTTCAGACTCTGTTGCAAAAGGGCATGTTATGCTTCCCTACTCTATTCGTCACTTCATAAGTGCTGATGTACATTCATGTGAGTACACAGGTCTTTCTTCCCTTTACCTTGAAACAGCTAACTTATATAGTCTCTGAATTCTTATATAGACTTTGAATTCAGATTGAGGACAAAGCATTTCCCAGCAACTATTTTGTCAGTGTCCTGTTGAATCTTGTCTGCTGTTTACTTTACAATACTAAAGTATGTTTACTGATCCTAGGGGTATATATTAAGACATATTCTGCCAACATCAAGGAGGATGAACCTCTAGTGACAATATCTCCTTTACAGTTCAAGATGCGTGTGAAAGATGCCCATGGTAGCAGTAAATTAGTCAGTCAAGAAGCAGACACTTCGAGGATAACCAGGATTCCTTCAGAAAATGGTGATTTCTTCCAGAAAGCTCGTTACAGTGAAAGTGAAAATCTTCAAGGTGCAGATATTGAGAGCATTTCTGAATCAGTGTCAAAGCAGAAATTTTTTATTAAGCATTGGCTTATTGGACACCTTAAAGAAATGGGCTTGCATGCTAGCCATACCGAGATGAATTCAATAGTTTTGCCAACCAATATTTTGCTTCATTTAGAAGTGACAGATAAAGAAGGAATCAAAGGAGTTGAATTTTTATACCTACTAGCACTTACTTCGGAAAATTCTAGTTTCAACAATTCACAACTTAATGTTGAGACTGTTTGGAGTGTTCCAACCGGCAATTCCGATGATCTTGAACTGCATTTCGGGAAGTTGGAGCTGGGTGAGCCTGTATCTTTTGATTCCCTAGTGGACAGTGGTTCCAGTGATGGTTTCAAGCTGACCCGATCTTCTTTAGGTTGGATGGAGAATGCAATGTCAGATGTGACAAAAAGTAATAACTTTTAACCAGATAGGCAAATAATTTATTTTCTGCATCTGTTTGTTTTCTGGATGCTGCATTTCTTACTTTTGACTAACTGACTTTATTTTCTGGATCCTTTCCTTTCTGAAGGGTTATCTGTGCTCTTATCAGCAACTAGCCTAAGGTTATTTAATAGGATAAAGTTCCCCTTTCCTGGACATGTTCTTGTCTATGGACCTCGAGTAAGTAACATCCAGTTTCTTTTGTGAAACTTGTGATTATGAGGTGTTCTCTGTTTTCACATGGGATGTCATAATGTTAAATTGTACTTGACTGTAGGGTTTTTGTTTTGTTATTTACAGTTTTGTTTGGCTTTATTCCTGTTTCAGGGTTCTGGCAAAACCGCTTTGACCAGGGCTTCTGCAAAATACTTTGAAGACCATAAAGATATCTTGGCACACATGTAAAACTCTCTTTACATTCTGTGCATTTCTTATTCTGAAAGAAAGAACATTGCAATTTAATGATATCATCTATTTTTTGAAGAACAGAGTATACATAGATTGTTCCAAACTTGCACTTGGCAAGGCTAAGGAGACAAGGCAAGAGATTGAAGACAGAATATCTGAAGCACTGCTTCATTCACCTTCGATCATCATATTTGACGATCTGGACAGTGTAATTTCAGTCTCTTCAGATCCTCAAGTGTCTCAATCGTCCAGTTCTTCTGATTCTCTTGTGAGATATTTAACTGACATTATGGATGAGTACAAGGTGAGGATATGTCATTACACTATTCTTTATTCACATTGTTGAAATTTGTTAAGAATAAGTGTTGATTATGGTTGTTACAGTTATTTTACCATGTTATCCTTTTTCCTGTGAGTAGTTATTTATTTATTTATTTTTAATGGCATGACCGCTTTCTAGGATAAGATTCGAAATACATGCGGGTATGGACCTATGGCATTTATGGCTTCGGTTCAATCACTTCAGAGTCTTCCTCAAGACTTAACCTCTTCTGGTTACTTCTTTTTCTATTTTTCTTCAAAGTGTGCTGGTTGAGTCGCTGACTTCAAGTATACTAATAAAAACACTTTTTTTACCCTGCAGGGAGATTTGATTTCCATATTGAGCTTCCTGCTCTTGCAGTCGCTGAGCGCAAAGCCCTATTGCAACATCAAGTTGAGGAGCATGAGTTACTGTGTTCTGAGGAAGTTCTATCAGAGATAGCATCAAAATGTGAAGGTTATGATGCATATGACTTGGTAATTCTAACTCTTATCATATGATGGTCTTTATAACCAACTTAATCATATTTTTTGTGATGATAATTATAGACCAATTCTTTCAACAAGCAAAAATGAGGAAAAACATGCTTCTTAGTTCTTAGGTAGTTATGATTATGAACCAAAGTCACAAATATTCATAGCTGGTCTAGCAGACAAATATTCTTTTGCATGGATTGAGGTGGGAAAAAGGTATTCATCCTAAATGTATGCTATTGTGTTTCAGGAAATTTTGGTTGATAGGGCTGTGCATGCTGCTGCTTATCGCTTTCTTCTGCCTTCTAATGCTTCTCACAACTCTCTGAAACAAACTTTGCTGATGGAAGATTTCTCTGAAGCAATGCATGGCTTCCTTCCAGTCGCCATGCGTGATCTTAGGAAATATGCTCCTGATGATAAAGATGGTGGTTGGGAGGATGTTGGAGGGCTAAATGAAGCAGTAACTATCATTAAAGAGGTGCACATTTCTTGCTTTCTTGTTTGAAGGTGTTGGTTTCATCAACACGCTCATGAAAAAAAACTAAATATTTTTAGGCGCCTTGATGGTCCTACTTATATTTGTGTTCCTTCTTGTAGACTCTTGAACTGCCATCAAAATACCCAAATATCTTTACCAAGGCACCTGTGCGGTTGCGGTCGAACATTCTCCTGTATGGACCACCTGGATGTGGTAAAACTCACATTGTGAGAGCTGCAGCTGCTGCTTGTTCTTTGCGATTCATTTCAGTCAAGGGTCCAGAGCTATTGAATAAGTATATTGGTTCATCTGAGCAATCTGTAAGGACCTTTTCATTCCTTTGAGCATTACACAATCATTCATGCCTTTTCCCTTCACTAAAGATATTTGAAGGTTTAGGATATTTCCTTGTATCTTTTTTCTCAACCCTGTTCTCCAGCTAGGAGTGTGGGTGTTGATCAGAATTAAGATCATGAGTAATGTTAGTAAACCAATTCCAGGTTCGCGACTTTTTTGCAAAGGCCGTTGCAGCAGCACCTTGCCTATTATTCTTTGATGAATTTGACTCCATTGCACCCCAGCGAGGAACCCATAGTGCTGGAGTTTCTGATCGTGTAGTTAATCAGGTAAGAAACTGTCTCATACTCTCCTTGCCACTAAAATGATAAAATGTCTTATCTTCGTTGTTATTTCCAGAAAACAAAAGAACAATCTAAGTGTGCATTTTTTGTTTGTATGCAGTTTTTGACGGAACTCGATGGTGTGGAGACCTTGACTGGAGTATTTGTATTTGCAGCTACGAGGTTAGTGCTGTGCAAAGCATGACAACTATTATAGTTTCTGCAGTCCTAGTCCCATGCTCTTTTATTCTGTATTTTTACAGAGATGAAAATGATGTGAAGATTACTTTTTTTTGGGGGGGGGGGGGGGGTGTATTTTTGGGGGGTTGTGGATTACGAGGTTTTTTTTTTTTTTTTTTTTTTGTTTGTTTAGAGTGGAAGGATGTGTTGGTGGTTTTTTTTTGTGGGGGGGGGGGGGGGGGTGCTAATCTTAGGGAGATTGTGACTAAGTAGCTTGTTTATTTAATTATTTTGTGTTGCGTCTTTTGATGGGATTGTTATTGTTTTGCACAGCAAGCCACAGCTAATTGATGCTGCGCTTTTGCGGCCTGGAAGGTTTGATCGTCTAGTCTTTTGTGATTTCCCTCGGTGGGATGAACGTTTAGAAATTCTGAAGGTGCATTCTAGGACGGTGAGCCCTCTTTCTGGAAAATGGTTGCTGTTGCTTCTGTGAGGTTTTCTTATGCTGACTGTCATGATTGGGAGATTTCACGTCATAATATCTAATTTTACCAAAATTTCCAGGCATTATGTGCTTTCTTTGATATCTTGCATCTTTAGAACAGTGCTACCTTTTGTCTTGTCCACTTTTCAGCCTCTCTTGATTAAGATCTCATTTGTACTCTTTTCAATTTTGTGAATGATTTCAAGCTGAGAAGGTTAAACATTTATGCATATTGTGAATCTGTATGAATTCACGAGACTACGAGAGTGTTATTGTCATTGTCAATTGTCATTAATGTTGTCAGTGCTTGCTTCTTTTCTAATGTCTTCAGGTTTCACTGGCAAGTGATGCCAGTCTCGAAGATGTTGCTTCTCTAACTGAAGGATTTACTGGTGCTGATCTCGCTGCTATTCTAACGGATGCTGGACTAGCAGCAGTTCATGAACTTTTGGACAACCAGGAGAATGGTGTCCCAGAAAGTGAACCGTGCATCAGCAAAGAACTTCTCATGTCTGTCACTAGGAAGGCTCGACCTTCCACACCAGCAGATGAGAAGAGGCGATACGATAGGGAGTTTGGTGAATTCGTGTCATCCAGGAAGTCTATTTCGACGAAGGTGCCCATCATTCTCATTTTGAATTCCTCAACAGTCAAAACCATGATGTTTTTATTTAAAAGTTCTAGTATCATGTTAGTGTTTTTGCTACATGATGAGATTCTTGGATAATTACTGGAAGAATTCGGTGCAGGCAAGAGAGTCGAAAGGCAAAAAGGTCACACTAGCTTGAACCTTTCCTTGGGCAATAAATATTGATGTGTTGCAAAAATTGGACAGGTAAGGCAGCGCTCTTTATGGTTTCCATTAGTTCTCAAAAATTTGAATTTACTGAGCATTTCGCTGAAATAATTTCCGTTATACATCAGACACTAATCTGGTTGTGATTATCTTTTGGTCAGTGGCCCACAAGAAGGCTGGTAACAGGTGTACTTGTCAGGTCATGTGGCGTGCGCTTCCTTTCATTCGAAGAGAAACAAAATCTACAAAGAAACCTAACCAAGGGTCCCTTGTGTATACTTGGATTGGATGGGGGAAGGCCATTGGAGGGACCTGTAGTTGGTGGAAGGCGCAAGGGCGCTGGTGAATCAGTGTTATAGCACTCGTCACAAATTTTGTACGGTGGTGAGTAGTAGGAAATAGAAATTCTAAGAGAGAACGTGCTAATCCTGGGCTGTTCTGTAATTAGTGTTACGATGAATGATCCGCTTCTTAACGTGCGGCAGTCATTATCATAGATGTGCTCGGTCGGGGCACTACCGCTCTAGCCACAGGGTTTGCAAGGAGAAGGTGTTGATTTGATTCCGTGGGGAATAAGTGTGAATGGTGGCCTGGTGCCACTTAGCTCTGCTGAATAAGCACCATTTGGTTTGTACTGCTGGGCTACGAGCCTCTGAAACCTGGGCGACGTGCCCTTATATCTATCAGTTTTGGTTTTTGGCTGTGGCTGTTTCTGGCGATTATTAATTACCTAGCCTAACCCTGTTTTGGGTCTGTTCGCTAGCACGCGACCCTCCGGCAGTTTTTTTTTTAAATGAAGTAAATATTACAAATCCTTACATAGGCCTTGTTTAGTTTGCGAAAATTTTTGGCTTTGGCTACTGTAGCACTTTTATTTATATTTAACAATTATTATCTAATCATGAATTAACTAGGTTTAAAAAATTTATTTAAAGAATGTACAATTAGTTTTTATTTTTATCTATATTCGTGCATGCGTTCAAAGTGCTCCTGCCTCGTGAGGTGGAGAGGGGGAGGCGGAGAAGCATCACGAGGAGGACGACTAGGAGGAGGGCGGTTGCAGCGTGGACGGAAGAGGAGAGCAACGTGCTGCGCCCAAGCAGAGGGCGGCTCGGATCCATCGCGATCACCGCAACGGCGATGAGCTCGACGGCGGCGATGAGGAACCCTCCGGCGTTTAAACACGCAGTCACCACGCACTGCTGCGCTCTCTTCCCCGTTACTAGATGGTGGGCCGAAATGGACAGTACATTTGGAGCCCAACGAAAAATACATGGCCCGCGAACAGCCTGACTTGGTGGGCCAGCATTGTCACTGTCATAGGAGCCAGCATCCATCGAGGGTGAGGGACGGAGGCGAGCCGACCCGCCCGCGACCGGCGTGGAGAGAGAGAGAGAGAGAGAGAGAGAGAGAGGACCAGCAGCAGCCGAAGGGAGGGAGGACCCCTACCGGGAGGGAGGAGCAGATCAGCCAGGGAAGAGGAGGGCGACGATGGCGTCCGGCTGGGGCATCAACGGGAACAAGGGCCGCTGCTACGACTTCTGGCTGGATTTCAGCGAGTGCATGAGCCGCTGCCGCCAGCCCTCCGACTGCGGCCTCCTCCGCGAGGACTACCTCGAGTGCCTCCACCACTCCAAGGAGGTGAGCTATGTCTATCTACCCCCGTCCGCTCTCCTGCCCGCCCGTCCATCCGTCGGCTTCCTCCATTTCATTCGATTCTTCGTCTCCTGACTCTCAAGAACCCTAGCGTCAGATCCCCCACCGTTCCTCCCTCGTCTTACCTGTGTGTGTTCGGCTGCCTAGATCTGCCGCGCTCTTGGCCTCCCTTCTTTGCCATGCGTCATTCTTCGGTTTCAGTCGCTGTTGTCATCGTATCGGTCAGTATGGAGGAATGGATGGATGCGGCGGTTTCCCCCCAATCCTGTTGCGAAATCTGGTGACGAAGTGGCAGTTTGGAGGGTTTACTTCATGTCTAGGGTATGGCATTTGTGATCCAGGGAAGTAATCAGGCCTTTGAATTGATCAGGACAAGTTTGGGTGATGGTTTTATGCTTCCAGCCCTTGTGTCATTGATTGATAAACTTAAATTATATATAAGAGTCCTGATAGGAAGACCCACCGGAAGACCTAAGTACTACTATGTACTGTAATTTCCTAAGTGACATTGTTCTGGTTCAGGTTTGGATTACTTAGACTCCTTTCTCTACGTTCAAGCACTGGTATTTATAGTCGTTTCGGCCTCTTGCTTTAGGTGATTGGCTAGCAAGATAATTCCCAAACCTTCTGCTCGAGAATGTGACTAGGATATGAAAATGTTCAGAAGTAGAAATCACAAATCATATGTACTCCCTCCGTCCCTTTTAAACTCGTTCTCGCCTTCCAAGAAGTCAAACTTGCTCAATTTGACCAAATATATACAAGAAAATATTAATATTTATGGTACATAATTAGTACAGTTACATAGATCGTTGAATCTATTTCCATAAGGTGGTATAAATGTTGATCATATTTTCTATAAACCCAGTCAAACTTAAGAAAGTCTAACCACCATGAATACTATAGCGACCCCTAAAAAGGGACAGAGGGAGTAGTACTTATATCTCAACATGTCCAATGACATCCTGATGTCATGTTTCTTTTTCCCTGTTTTGGTTTCAAAGGGTAGGCCCCTGATTTCTTTCATAGACCAAAAGAAGCTAGTGAAATATGTGAATCAGAGTGAAAACTTGCTTGTATGAGTTATATATTTCTTGTTTATATCCTGTTGGCCTGTTGGGGTTTAAATAGTCATGACTCATGAGGAGCTTTCCTTGTGGTAAAATATTAGATGAACTTATGGGAAAATATTGACACAGGCTTTGTGATTCTTCTGCAGTTCCAGCGCAGGAACAGGATCTACAAGGAGGAGCAACGTCAGATCAGAGCTGCTGCTCGGAAGGCCAAGGAAGAAGCTGAGGGAGCCCCAGCTGTTGCAGCTCACCATTAGTCTCCCTTTTATTTTTTCTGTGTTGTGTTGTTTTCTGTCAACTCATCTTTGGTTCGGCTGTGATGCTAAGGGCAAGGCAATAATCTCCAATCTCTCTGTTGGACTACACAGATTTTTTTTCCCCATCTCACTCCATGACTTGTTCAGTACCATGACTTACAAATAGTCATGGTTATGAAGTTCCAGCCTGTTTGTGATACTGCACGATGTGATGTGCCTGATTTTTCCTGTGGCATTGTAAGAGGAGCGTTTTTGCGCTAATGATGGTTTCTGGTTGTTGTTTTGCGCAGCCAACCGATGACTTTTCTAGTCACCTCTTCTACCCAAAATAGCATGAGATGTCATTTGATGGTTATCAAGAAATGTGCTGTGGTTTCAAAAAAAGATGTCATATAAAATGTCACATCCCTGCCATTTTTTACATGAATACGTTACAGGCACTCAAGATTATATAAATATTTAGAAAGTGATTTTTATCTAAATTATACCTATGCTATGAATAGCTAGATCTTAAAACCAAACATATACGACGCTTTGCAGTATGGATGACTGCATAGGTAAACACTCGGCAAAATAGATGAACCACGCCCAACATTCATGTAGGCTTAGTCTGACGCCCAACATTCTTCTTTCTAGTGTCTTTCTTTTTCTTTTTGCCACCGAAGAATGAGGAAAACTGATCTGAACTTACTCTCTAGTCCTTCATCGTGATCAAATCTAATCACAATAAAATGGAGAAGAGATCGGAGAAAACTATTTCATAGCAACGACACTATCTCCACCCTGATGTCGCCATTCGGAAATAAGTCTCCATGTCATCAAACCGATAAGGATGCTGACGCCATAGTTGTTGCCCACATCTTCAACAGAGTCGTCATAGAGAAAAGAATTTCACCCTGCTCTCTCGCCATCGTTAGAGAGGAAGAAATAAATCCCCAAAACCAAAAAAAACTTTACATAAAGAGACCTTAATCTAAAAATTCGATCTCCTAGAAAAAATTTATTAAAAAACGATAGGTCACCACTCCCTCTAGCTTCTGGCGATGTGCCAGAAGAGAGGGACCAGTGGTTGTGGAGACAGAGCGGCAGCGCCGCCGAGTTGGAGACCCTACCTATTTATTGAAATTATAGCAGTCTTTCAGATTCACTATTGAAATTATAGCAGTCTTTCAGATTCACTATTGAAATTATAGCAGTCTTTCTGATTCACTCAAATGGAGATACGGAGATGAGGCACGATCCATACATTGCAGCTGAGCCCGTCTAGTCCTAAATTCAGTGCTTAGCTTAACGCTAATCATCACAAGTTATCTTCACAAATTCAGTAACAATTTCAAGATGTTGAAGCATGTCACACCTGAACAGCTAAACAAGTAACAACGTTTGTCAGACCCGTTGACAGTCTTGCCCACAGTTAACATTAGGAAGGCAATGACACTTGAAAAAACTATATCATTACAATCGTAAGGAGGGATCAGGAACCAGTCCACATGTCTATACTTTCATGTACAACATTTCCTTTCCAAGCAGGATGTGCATGGCTCTTATTCTAAAGCTAAGAGTTACAAAGTCGAACACTGCACTATCAGAAAAAGAGTAACAAACTATTCCTCTTTTTCATGTTTCACTTTATTTTGCTTATTTTATGAATGGCTTGCCAAACTATATACAGGGACTGATTTCAATCCCAGTGGTTCCTAACAAATTGCTAACTACTATCATAGAAGGCTGGAATTCCCTCACAGAAGCTTATAAGATCATTGGAACAAGAAAAATCCTGTGACGCATATCAGGTATGCATCCTTGATTTGCTTTCCAGGCTATTCTGTTGATGCAGATTCGGAGGACCCAGATAGTGAAAAAAAAATGTTGAATGAAGGAATTTGCAAATACTCGTCAAACATGCATCATTCTTTTGCTATTGATGCAGACCTGGAGGTGCCAACTACTGAAAAAATCCATTGGCAACTGCCAAGCATGTACTGACACAGCTGGTTCATGATCAACTACTCTGGTCCAAAATAGCAGTCCTGTATAGACAACCGGTCAAAAGCATCAAAATTTGCCTTCAAACCGACAAACTGACTTCCAAGCTGTGCACACGGAGCATCTGGCCATCTGCACCCTTCTCTTGTGCGGAAGGGGCAGAGTGATTCGCAAAAATGGTCCCCTGGTGCATCCGAGACCAGGCTGTCCTCAATTGCAGAGATTGATACAGAGAAGTCACCATTTTCATCTTGCTGAGCTCTACCATCTGCGCCTCTTCGTAATGAACACGACAGCACTTCAGTTTTGTCCTCGTCTTCGCTTGTCGAGAATTTAATTGTGCATCCTATAGATTCTATCGCCTTCTTAATGGCAGCATTCTCCCTTTGAGCACTTTGAGCTGTGGCTAAAGCTGTACTACTAGCACGTTTCTCCCTTTGCAAGTCTTGTTTCATAGATTCCAATTTCAATTTGATATCTTTTGCCCTCCACTCAGCAATATCCTTTGCCTGTCCATTCCATGGTAAAAAGAAAAATTATAAGGCACATCTGATACACATAGGCCATTTTGAACTGAATGTCATAATAGTTCTCTCCTATGCTATTTAAGCTTCAACCAAGAATTTGTTGTCCTTCGGTCTTGTTTAATAGAACTATAGAAGTTTCCAAACAACTATCAAATTGAACAAATAATATGGCCTTGTGTGCCACAATAAAATGGTCACAAAATAAAATGCAATTGCTATAGATAATTACCTTCATTGCATCTGCATATTTTTTATTCATAGCATGCCATTGGGATTCAAGATCACCACCTTGTGACTCAATGGGGCATGTCCACCTCAAATAAAACTGGGGCCAGAGTGTTGGGGCAAGTGCTGCAGCAGGGGGCAATAGTGCACCATTGTGCTTTACTGGATCATAGAATGGATTATAGTGCTCATGGAAGCTGCCGCCAGAAGCTCTTAGATTAGCCAAATATGACCACATGCAACGACAGGAGTTTGTGACACCAGATTGCTCCCTTTCCCGTTCACTTCCATTTCAAACCAAAAATTAGCTATGCAGAATATTATACAATAAATATAAATTGAGCTGTATAGGTGAAAAAAGAATTAAAGCTATTTTATATTTTTCTCGAACGATGCAGGAGAACAGCGTGTCATTTCATTAAGTAAAATGAGCTACAAGAGAATCCAGAACCCCAAACACCAACAGTAACACACTCTAAACTACAGCGACTAGTTGCTGCCCAACACCACTACCTATACCAATTACCAACTCAGAGAGGGCTCAGGCTCCAGCCGAACACCGAGACCACATTCCTCTCCCATCTTTTGCAACATCAGCTGGATACTTGGGCTACCTCCCTCAAAAACACAAGAATTTCTAGGTTTCCAAAGCTCCCAAGCTAATTTATTACCAAGAGATATGCACGTACGGAACAAATAAAGATCATGCTCTGGACTTTGGAAACACAACTGGTAACAGTTAAATCTTGTGGGTTACACAATTTTAGAATGAAAAATGATAACTTCTAAACTAGGATATTATTGTTTGCCAAAATAAGACAAGCAATGCCGAGCTCAAGAGAACCACAGTTTTACCATTCAAATAGATGTGAAATAACGCCCCACCCAAATAGGTATCCAATAAAAATATATTGTTTCTTACGTTCAAAAAAAATAAAAATATATATTGTTTCATAAGCCATAAGTTTGTGGTGGTGAGGCCATGAGGACAAAACATGCTGCTTATATGTTTTCCCTAATCAAGTAAAGAACACAATAACACATAATCATGGCATGATGGGAAACACTGGCACCAGAAAAGTAATTTGAAAGGAGAACTTATGTCTCCTTACAGAGGATTGCCATGATTCAATAATTTATTGCTATTTCAAATTTTCAATTCTAAAGTGGATGTCAGGAAGAAACATTAGCTCAAATCACAAACAAGGGTACAAATGTATACCTATTGCACAAGAAGTTCCCAAAGCGACACGATAGCACACAATCCATAAAATCAACTAGGAATTTCTGCAAAAATAAAATCAGTTTAAAGATTATGAGTAGTATTCATGGAGACTTGTAGCTGACCCTTCTAATTGTGGAGGAAAAGAAAACTTACTGATGAGAACTGAAATGCAGATGGGTACAGACGTAACAACTGCGAGATACAATCGAGCCACTGAAAAATAATACACAGTATAAGCCATATTAAAAGACTCATGTAATTAAGAAAATATGGATATATCCAAAACAGCTAATAATGCATGAACATAGTGACCGTTGAAAACAAGTACATTTATTCATAAGCACAGCACTTTGCCACTGAATGCCAGTATTGATGTTGTTTTCTCCATTGGTAATATTGTAGAGGATTAGTGATTAACTTGCTGCTCGGTACTAACTGATGTACTCCTAAGTCCTAATTTCTTTAAAAAAAACTTCTTAAGGGCATGGTTTGTTCTGCAACCTAAACCTAAAAGTTGAGAAGCCTTCAAGCATGCCTAATGTCAACAATCCACACAGCAGAAAAGCATGTCTTCCAGGCAATGAAGTAACACAAGGTCACAAGTTGTAATCATTGAATCAGAAATTCAGAGTGACAAATTAGCTATCAACACATCAGAAGATACTATTTATCAAGATACAAGGATTAGAGTACTGAAGCAGATAAGGGAAAAAGAAAGCAGCATTGAACCTACCTGTAACAATATCGGTGAAGAGTTGTTTGATGTCTGAGATTGAACTGAAGGATTAGAGGATGGTCCTGATGGCCCTAAAGTGTTCCTACTTGGAGAACTGCTTAAATTTCCGAGGGAAGGTTGCCTTAGTAGCTCATACTGTGACCCCACATTCTCAGCTACTGTTGGAACTCCCATTCTCTCTGCAAATGGATGACCAAATGCTAACCAATCCTTTTCAACAAGAGCCTAAACCATTGTGAAGTGTGTTATCAGCAATAAGAAAGGCAATAAGCTGATGGGATTACTGAAGCATAAAAATTAAGAGCCAGTTATCAAGTATCGAACACGACCCAACAAGAATATGTAAAACATTCCAAGGCAGACTCATACAGTATGAAATGCAAGCACATTGCACATCGACACAAGAAAGAAGGGAAATAAACTCCAGCACTGTTTTTCCATTTCAGTGACACACATAGACAATTAAATAACCATATGTTGAGTGGAACATTCCAGACAAACTAAAAGTTACAATAGAATCACAAATGTGAGAATAATTATTTTGCGACCATGAGTCTACTGCGAACTGTGTACCTGGAATCCACTGAAAGTTCGATAATAGGGATCAAGCAATAAACAAGCAAGTGCAACCAACTGGGTTGTACGGTCCCATCCATCACTGCAGAAATAAAGTAGCAAAATAAATCATTCAGATGCTATAAAGAAAAAACTACAAAGCTATAGAGATCACACAGGATCCTCAGATGACACCCAAAGGATTATTCATCTCAAAAATAAACCAAAAGGATTGTCAATTAACTGGCTCCATTCTGGTAGGGGCCAAAGTTTAGAACACTGTAGGTTCTACTGAAATTAAATTTGGCATTGAATTACCAGGATCTTTGAAATGCCTAACTAATAAACTACATGCTTACAGAATCTAGAGTGCAATAACAATCAAACGAAGTAAGCCTAAGCCATAGGTTTATGGTTACACAGATTATTTTATGAACACTAGGACAAGGATCTACATTGTTTCACAGCCTTGTGGGGGTAACCATGCCACAAAGAGCACAGCTGTGGGGGTAATCATGCCACAAAGAGTAATAATCTTACCTACGCATTCAGTCACATTGTATGCAAGCCAGGTCAACCCATGTAACAAAATTAACCATTGTAATCTCCATTTACCACAGTAAATAGATTAATGGGAATTAGAGACTGAGAGATCAAGATAAAAACCTGCAATGTACAAGAACTGACGCTGCTTCTTCTGAAATTTGTGCAGCAATCCATGAAGCACCGACCAGAATATTCTGGATATGGTTTAGCCATTCCCCCAGTGTTGAAGAAAATGATGTCATGCTATTTAGATTGCCTCCACCCCAGGTTGATCCACGATTCCTCTGCCAAAGAAAAATAATTAAAAACACCAGTCTTGCTTTTTTTCTGCTTCGTAGTTGACGAGCTTGAAACAGATGTTTTTTTTACATGAAATACAGCAGGGGAGGCCCCCTCTGTAGAGATTTTATTAGAAGGTACAAAGAAACTGTACAAAACTCTCTGGCAAGAAGCCAAACAGCAGGAGCTGGCCTAAAAAGGCAAGAAGCAAAACCAAACAGAACTAAAAAAGAAGTTCTACACAAAGAAGAAAAGCTGAAACAGATGTTACATGACAGATTCAGAATTATCCATTGGTATGGGCATGTAAAGGAAACGATACCACATTCCCAGACAAAGTTCATGTATGCATTCTGGGAATAGATGCCAACCTCAAAACAGCATAAATTCTATCAGCAAGGCAAACCATCAACTTACCCGATCTCCAACAACAGATACAGCTGAAGGGCTTCCATTTGATGAAATTGAGCCATGAGCATCCACATAGTCCCTAAGGCGAGAAAGACTATCTCTCATTGTGTGGATGTTTTGTATTCCTAAAAAAAGAACCTGGTCCCAGATCCAGTGGATTAAAGATAGCAAATATGTTCTTTTCTTCATGGAAGAAGAGGGGGGAAATTACTACAATGCAAAGCTATATACTAGACAACTATCACATGTAACATTACCTCAGATCTGGGGTAGTTAGAAGATGATTCTGAGCCCCCACCCTTTGCCCCATTTGCTAAAGCATTTGCTCTTGGCCGGGCATCAATTATGTACAATTTCCTGTTTTACATCAGGAGCAGAAGCACTATTTAAAATTTTTATTATGAATATATATCCAAAAAAAGTCAAAAGGTATGCAGAGAGGGCATCAAAGAATAATGGCCTAATAATTAACTGCCATCTGCTCTAATCACTAAGCTGCTGATTCCCTTTTGTTAAAGACAAAATGTAGGAAAACGAATTGTGCCACGCCATCTGCTATTGAAATAAACCCTCAGCTTCAGCTAATCCGAAATATACACATGCCTTAGCTCAGTATGTACTGTCTGAGGTAATTCTAAATTTTAATACTTAGTGCCATAAAAGAAGGGCGAGACAAGAGAAAAAGGTGGCGTGTTAGCTATTCTGAAACTGAAAGTTCATCCCTGTTATAACTAATCTATAATATCTATATATAAATTGAAATTGAAAGAGTGAATAGAAGGGGAAGAGGTATAGAAAATTTATAGGATACAATATTTTAATGGATGGCAATACTAAAAGATGAGCCAATATAGCATGAAATGCATACGACAATACCTTGGAGATCCTTTCTCATCGGTGGTTCTGCTGCTAAGAGCACAGACAAGCTTCTCATCCGCATTGCTACAGACAATGTCCTAACATTAGACCAACCAAATTCAAGAAGAGACAACAGGTGTTCCAGGGAAATTAGGTAGATACAAACTCACTTTCTAAAGTTCATCATCAACCCCACCATCGGCTGAGATGACCTCGCTAGAACAGCTCCAGACCCTATAATGTAAAGAGGTTCAGGTTTTTTTTCCCCCACAATTCCTTTGTAACCATTAAAACATGCATGATTTATCCCCAACAACAGTGAGTCAGTAATATTAAATGTAGGTTTCACATGCATGATTTATCCCACCAACAGTCAGTCAGTAATATTAAATGTAGGTTTCGTTGAGAACATGAAAGGACCCCTAAGGGTTTTTTTAAGAACATGTAACAAAACACAACCCAGATTTCCTAAATCAGCTTAAACAATATACTAATACTGATTATCTTTTTTTAACATAGAGACCCTGCAAAACCCTCCACTTATTCAAGCTAGGAAGAAGTTGACCTAGTATTATTTTCTAGTTCATAGTAGCTACTTGCTATCTTTTTAAACCGAAAGAACCTGGGTATGGATGATATTGTATGCACACAAGGGCACCACAGAATTACAGAATTGCTGGTGGAACTTACTGCACGGGTACAATTGCAGGCTGCAACATGAAACACTAGGGCCTTGTTTAGTTCCCCAAAAATTTTGCAAAATTTTTCAGATTCCTCGTCACATCGAATCTTTAGACGTATGCATGGAGTATTAAATATAGATGAAAATAAAAACCAAGGTTCGGCTAGGCGGCGACTAGGCGGCGATTAGGCGCGATTAGGCGCTAGGCGAAGCCCGTCGCCTCGACTATGGCCATAGTCGCGCTTCCAGGCGCTGGGCGGCGCTAGGCGGCGCGTA
>Ga0182004_10000066_pt1 | contig 38993 bp, 31 predicted proteins | sample Sormic07211540_1_FD_120479 | JGI IMG/M metagenome (GOLD analysis project Ga0182004, IMG submission 120479) | Endophyte microbial communities from Sorghum bicolor roots, Mead, Nebraska, USA - 072115-40_1 MetaG | ecosystem: Host-associated > Plants > Roots > Unclassified | place: USA: Nebraska...
ATCACATTCATTCTCTCTCCATTCTTAGCCAATCATATCACTTCATGTCTTGGATTTTGTGTAGACATGGTTTCTAACTTAGACCCAGTTTCTATGATTTTTACTCTCTCTCTTCAATAACTATATTGCCACATCAGCAAAATGCTTAGGTGGCACTGCATGCAATTAATGTCTATAGAAATCATGATAGTTTCTGTATTGGTAGTGCCCTTAAAATACAACTTCCTCGTTAGCCGCTGAAAAATTTCATCTTCCCTCTCGACCATTGCTTCGATTTTTTCAACCCCTTGCCTTGGAGCTGCTGCATGCCGCATTCGAGTCAATCTGGCCATTGTAAGCGAGTGGAGCTGCGATAACCCGTGTCTTTAAAATCACTGGCAGTGATGTTCTTGTATAAAATTGTGAAGTTTGAATATATGTGATTATCCATGTTGTTGTGTTTTAACTGCCATGTATCAGTATCAGCTTTGTTTATTCATGGAACCGTCCCTGTAAATGCCGGCCAGGAACACAGACAACCAGTTGTAGATGTAGCCATGTAGGTAGCTAGAATCAATTTGATTGAACATCTAATGATAGAGTAGGCAGCATTTGATATGTGGGGAATAAATCAACTTTGATTCCAAAAGTATGCATGCACTCACCAAAGCCTATTATCCGCCAGCCTTGTGGTCTGATCAATGTAATAATGATATACTCCGGCCGTTCCAAAATAATTGGCACTTTAGCTATGTATAATGGACAGAACAGGGATAGTAGGCACGATCGATGGCTCACTGTTTTGTAACAAAAATAATAACATGCAAGGTCTAACTAACTCCAAGTCCTTAGCGGCACTCAGGCACGTACGGTACAATTCAAATGCCATTGTCAACCTGTTTTGTTGTTCGCTGATTTATTGTGAGAGAAAAATGTATGTTAGGTGTATACACCGCGTCTTACATAAAAAAAAAGTATATAAATAAAGTGATCAGCTAGGACTAATTTTTAGCCGCGGACCATTAGCCCAGAATCCATCCCTAATTTGTGTGAAGACAGGTAGGTGCTGCTCAGGTAACTTGTGGTTGGCGATCTGAACTGAACGTTCGAACGAAACGCGGACACATCGCAAGCGTGAACCCACTCTACACCTGAGTAGTGAGTACCTGACCTGGGACCCCTGCTGAAATCTCACGGTGGGGTCGTCACCGTCGACGACGACGAGCGTTCCACCACCGTCCACGCGTTCTTTGTCCGGGCCGGGCGCTGTGCTGTGCCCGCCTCCGCGCCGTCCATGCTCTAGTGACTAGTGTGAGTCCCGCACTCGCCGCGCTCGGCTCGCGGGAGTGCGCGCGCCACCACAAGCGCGCTCGTGGCCGCGCGCGAGCCACCGCGCTTCCGCTGAGTGGCCTGCTGCTGCCACCACCCATTGACCGACCGGCCCCAATTCCTCCTCTCTCCGACTCCGAACCACCACCAACTTCACATTTGTCCAGTCAGTCAGTTCAGCTGCCTTCTCGCATACCCCGCCGCCTGCCCGCTCCACGCTTGCCACGCCGGCCTCGCTCGCTTCTCCTCCAGAGACGCGGCGCGCGGCGGTTGCAGCAGCCGGCATGGAGGCCGCGGCGGCGGCGCCGCATCTCCTGCACTGCAGCGGCTTCGGCCGCGTCGCGCACCTCCCGGCGCTCCCCGGTCGCCGCCAACGCCGCCGCCGAGGACAGTTCCCACGCGTCCGCGCCGTCGCCACGGAGCCCAAGCCGTCCACCTCCACCACCACCTCCTCCTCCTCCTCCTCCTCTCGCGACAGGACCAGGAGCCGTCATGACCTCTCCGACACCGTAAGTTCCAATTCCAAACCTGCGGTCCGATGCTCTCGTCCGTGCTGCCTGCCTTCTCCCCTTCTCCTGTGACCTTGCTGAGATGTCTGTTTGTCTGAATGAATCACACAGAGGTTCGGAGATGTGTCCAAGGAGATCCAGCGCGTGCGCAAGCAGATGGAGCAGGACGAGCAGCTCGCCACGCTCATGCGCGGCCTCCGCGGCCAGAACCTCCGCGACGAGCAGTTCGCCGACGACAACGTCCGCCTCCGCCTCGTCGAGGTCCGTCCAAACTGCAACCTCCTTTGATCACTCAGCGTGCTATATTCTTCTATAACCAATACAGAACATCAGAATCACTTCCACCACAACGTTTATTGATGTATGCACAAGTAGGTTGTTACTGAATTCCCTTGTTTTTTCTTCCTTCCTTGGTTTAAGGTAGAATCTGCGGACAACAATGAGGGGCTGCCTCTTGTGTATAGCCCTGAAATCATATCAGCTTACTGGGGCAAGCGGCCGAGGGCCGTCGCCACTCGAGTTGTGCAGCTCCTGTCTGTCGCTGGTGGTTTCATCTCCCATCTCATATCCGATCTTATTAACAAGAAGCTCAAGGAGGTACCTGTCGTATTCCTTCCTGCAGCTCTGTTGTTTCCCCCCCTAAAACCATGTAAATGTGCTTGCTGATCACAATGCCTTTCTTCTGTTGCTGTCACATGTTATCAATCAATAGAATGAAGTGGCTCGCGCAATTGAACTGAGAGAGATCGTTACGTCTCTGGGTCCTGCTTACATCAAGCTTGGGCAGGCACTAAGTATACGTCCAGATATTCTGTCCCCTGCAGCAATGACAGAGTTGCAGAAATTATGTGATAAGGTAACCTTGCTTGTGATAGTTATTTCATTATGTTTTTCCGTTGCTGATGGGGACTTTTACTGCAACGTGAAGGTTCCTTCATTCCCAGATGATATAGCAATGGCTCTTCTGGAAGAAGAGCTTGGCCAGCCTTGGCAAGCAATCTACTCTGAGTTATCCCCCTCCCCAATCGCTGCAGGTAATTATACTAGGTAGCTATGCACTCTCTGCTTGCCACACTAATCGTATTCCTTGACAATACTTATCTATGCATCGTACTGCAGCATCTCTGGGACAGGTTTATAAGGGTCGCTTGAAAGAAACAGGAGAACTAGTGGCTGTAAAAGTGCAGAGGCCATTTGTACTTGAGACTGTCACCATCGATTTATTCATCATTAGAAACTTGGGTTTGGTACTCAGGAGATTTCCACAGGTAAGATTTTCAGCTACTTGGGAAGAATTGGCAGAGACATACTTTTATTAATTTGATCTGAAACATTCCTGAATACTGTTAGGTATCCGTTGATGTTGTTGGTCTGGTAGATGAGTGGGCTGCTAGATTTTTTGAAGAACTTGATTATGTAAATGAAGGTGAAAATGGCACCTACTTTGCTGAAGTGATGAAAGAAGATCTTCCACAGGTAATTGCTTTGGTAGTCATGCCCTGTGGAAATGGAAAGTCGTGTAACAAGATGTTTTTATAATATCTATATTCTATACTGTTACGGAATACATGTAAATGTTAGTTTCACTGTCAAAATTCACTTGTGAATTTATTGAAAACCCTTCCAGGTTGTTGTTCCAAAGACTTACCATAAATACACATCTAGAAAAGTTCTTACCACACAATGGATAGAGGGAGAGAAGTTGTCACAAAGTACAGAGGACGATGTTGGATCATTGGTCAGTGTAGGAGTCATTTGCTATCTGAAACAGGTTAGTTTTTCAATCATTTTCTGTCCATATTATAAATACTATCCACATCTTACATGATTGAACATATGCATGCACACACTTGCTGAAGGTAAGGAATAATAATCTCCACCATCTTATCCATAGTATTCCCATCTTACATGATTGAAGATATGCATGCACTCAAGTTACCTTTTTTTAAAGAAAGGATCTTCATGTTATTTTTATTGTTATTTGCAGTTGCTTGATACTGGGTTCTTCCATGCTGATCCACATCCAGGCAATATGATTAGAACACCTGATGGAAAGCTGGCTATTCTTGATTTTGGTATGCCAACTAGTCTGAAAATCCATAAATAACTCTCATGTCCAGCTATGATATTTTGTGTTGCTTCTCATAAAATTATATACAAACGCTATATACATTATACACATCTTTTTGGCACAGATGACTGTGCTTTACTATTACTACAATGACACGTGTTTAAGCAATTTCTTTCGCTCTGCATTACTAAGTACTAACTAGTAACTACAGCAGTGCATAGTAGATTAAAGCATGAAAAGTGCAGGCCTTTTCAGTAGCATCTAATAGCCTGTTTGTAATGTTTTAGCAAGAATTCTGCTGACTAAGTTTTTTTTAAAAAAGTGTCCTTAGCTTTTTTATCAGCCTACTTTTGTTACGTTTCTTTTTCTGTTTTCCGTTATTTAAGCACATGAAAATGAATAAAAAATGTGTGATTTTTCTTTGCAGGGCTTGTTACAAAACTGACAGATGATCAAAAGTATGGAATGATTGAAGCAATAGCTCACCTTATTCATCGTGATTATGACGCGATTGTTAAGGACTTTGTGAAACTTGGTTTTATCCCTGAAGGGGTTAACTTGGATCCAATCTTGCCTGTACTGGCCAAGGTTTTTGATCAGGCACTAGAAGGAGGCGGTGCCAAGAATATTAACTTTCAAGAATTGGCAGCAGATCTAGCACAGATAACTTTTGATTATCCATTTAGGATACCTCCATATTTTGCTCTGATTATTAGAGCCATTGGAGTATTAGAAGGCATAGCTTTGGTGGGAGATCCTGAATTTGCTATTGTGGACGAAGCATACCCATATATTGCACAGGTCCGCATTCAGCCTTTGATTTAAACTTCGCACCTTCCCCATACATTTCTATCATGTACATGGACACTGTTGCAACTAAAACATTCCTCTATCAAAGGAACACACATAGGAGGCACAAAGAACTTCTGATGGGGGATTTGCTTTAAAGTTCCATTTTACTAATCTGTGGTTTTATTTGACAATATCAGAGGCTACTAACAGACGAATCACCTCGACTAAGGAGTGCCTTGCGTTACACAATATATGGCAAAACTGGTGTTTTTGATGCAGAAAGGTTCATTGATGTTATGCAAGCTTTTGAGAATTTTATTCGCGCAGCAAAGAGCGGTGGTGGGGAGAACTTGAAGGGAAACATGGCTGAGCTGGCTGATTTAGGAGGTCAACCTAGCACCAGTTTGGTTCCTGTATTTCCAATGGCCATAGCCCAGCCTGAGCAGCCAGTTAAAGCTCGTGCAGCTCTTGCTTTTCTACTCTCTGAGAGGGGAAACTTCTTTCGGGAATTCATTCTTGATGAGGTAAGCTCTTATGTTACAGCAGCCGATAATTATTTATGAACCATGAGCTGTACTTGACATTAGTTTCCTTGATATAAGCAAATGCTCATTCAAAATTTCTGACTAAAGCTTTCTTATTTTCTGCATTACAGATTGTGAAAGCCATTGATGCAATTTCAAGGGAGCAATTAATCCAGATTGCTGCATCTTTTGGGATAGGAAGGGCCACCCCAGTTTTCAGCATGGTTCCTGTTAGGGCCAGGGCATTGCTTCCAACAATCACAGAGGAAGACAGAGTCATCTTGAACAATGTTGAGAAGGTTGTGAAGTTCCTAACATCTGGGACAGCAACTCCAACAGTGGGCGGGGTATGGGTGCTAAGCTCTGCTCCTTTTTTTTTTTTTAACTAAAGAACCAATGTTGAAGGTTGCTGACATTCATTTTCGTCGTTGGCAGGACGTAAACATGGTGTCTGTAGTACAAGAGCTTCTACCTGTGTTGCCAGGCATCTCATCGAAGATCCTACCTGATGTCTTGAGTCGGTTGTCATCACGAGTATTTGCACGGCTGATCCGAGAGGCATTTTTGTAAAGCGTTTTTTTTTCTTCCCCCCTTTACTAACAGGAAACTACAATTAGTTATATCTGCCAAAACAACACACAAATGATAGAAGATTGTACAGCAATATGATGTATAGAAATTTATATCTATGCAAGTTAACCAAAGCTTAACCAACAGTGATTGTGTTGTGCAACCCTGCATTCTTTTACCACATACAAAATTGATCTTCTGGAGATAATTCAACAGAAACAAAATATTACCTTTGACCGGCGACAAAATATTACCTTTGACCGTCGCAACACACTAACGTGCTTGCAGAGAAGCAAAGGATGTGCTCTCCCATTCTGACACTGAGGCTAGTCTTAATGCATGTTTCATGAGAGTATCATGCACATTAAATAGGGTGTCACATAAGCAAAATTGCTGATTTGGCAGAGTTATTAAATAAAGTAGTTTCATCAAGAGGAGTTTCATCTCCGTAAAATTCATGTGGCTCGGTTAAGTCTTGGTAATTGTGCCATGAAATTATACATCGGCCTTAAACTTGGGAACAGAAACGAAACATGTCTGCTGTGCTGGCATTCCCTGGCAATGAAGAAAATGCACGGAGAGCAGTAAACACAATTCCGGTCTTCCGGACAGCATCTTTCAATTTTCAAGGTTGAAGACTTGAAGTAATGATACTGGTACAGGAGTTCAGACTTTACACATCTGGTAACGAGCTCACAAGGGCTCAACAGGATAAAACAGGATGCGTGCTAACAGTTCAGCAAACTGAGAGTTTTAAATTTAATCTTCTGTTGGCTTGACAACTGCTTCAACCTCTGCGATTGTACTCTCAGCTTCTCCAATCTCAGCACCTTGCTCATTTGACTCCTTCAGTTCAGCCTGCGACATAATCATTGAAAAGGACGAAGAAAATAATGCACAATATTTAAGGATACGGACACAGAATTTTTATGTCGTACCAGTGTTGCTTTCAAGTCAGCCAGTGCAGTTTCAAGTCGCTTGTGGCAGTCTGGGACCATCATCCTCGACTCAGCTAAAACATTTTCCTGCATAGGTGAAGTTAAGTTTTTGACATACTTGTGAGTTCTGGGATCAGAACAGCAGACAATTTCAACAATGACCTTTTCACAACCTCAGTTACATGAAAAGGAGAAAACCACTTCTCATGTGGCCTGATAAACACAATGCATCTGAGAAATGAGAAATCGGTTTAATGCTAGGACAAAGAAAAGAGCAATGTGAGAAATGCGAAATCGGTTTAATGCTAGGACAAAGAAAACAGCAACGCGATGATCAACAATCAATTACTCCTATCCTTACAGCCTCAAGGGATCAGATGCCCACATATTTTTCTTAGAATATAATTTTCAGCGACGATCCATTAACAAAGTATCTCCTCTGAATTGGATGGAAATGCAGAAACTTCAAACCCATGAACCATACTATTTTTCCAAGGCTAAACCAAACCCAATTACTGCACAGCAATAAGACTGAAAGACCACCGAGCAATGCTACCACAAGAACTGTTGTAAAATATATCAGATCACAACAAATGACAGTCATTGTAATGTAAACCTTCAGCAACAAAACATACTATGATCTCAGTTTGCTTTGCAAGGAAGGGTGGTCAATAACTGCATCAAGCGAGAGAGAGAGATAGAGAGAAAAAAAAGTAGTAGTAGAAGAATGCTCCGAGAACCAGAGGGACTTGTCAGCACCTGTTGTTTGAGATCGTAGGGATCGGCGCCCTTGTCCTTCATGTCGGCGGTCTTGGCCGCCTCCTTCTCCACCTCCTTCTCGTACGAGCGCAGCTCCTTCACGATCCTCTTGCACGTCGACGTCTTGATCTTCAGGTTCCTCAGCGTCGCCATCCTAGAATAGAATGCACGAGGCAGCGGCGGATCCAACAAAGCATTTTGCCAAAGAAAAAAACGAAATTAGCAGGCACAATACATGCAGACACTTAGACTTGTGATTACATCAGATCCGCATACAGATAGCCAAATACAGTAGCTTGAATTAGGGTTCGGGGGTCGGGTACTCAGTTTCGCAGAGAAGAAGTGGAGAGAGGGGGGGACGGCCGTACCTTCCGTGGTGGGCGCAAGTCGCCGGCGAAGGATGCAGCTGGGAGTAGGGCGGCGGCGGCGGCGGCGGCGGCCTGGCCCCGTGGATGCGGAAAAAGGCCGAATCGAGCGTGTAGGCTGAAGTGAGCGGCGGAAACGAAGAAAAACAGCAAACAGGTGTAAACGCAGGGCTATTGGGCCGATTTCTCTCTCTGTCGGTGCACGGGCATGACTGGGCTGGGCTGGGCTGGTTTGGTAGGGAGAGCGGCCCATGAAACTGGTTCATTTCATCTTTCTTGGTTTCCATTCTCTATGTTTTCTTTCTTTTGACACGCTTAGCAGCCTAGGAACTTAAATATCACCCATGTTTCCGTTCTCATGTTCCACGATTTGGGAATTTCTATATTCTAGAAACTCAAATATTTTTGTTCCCATGTTATAAAATAATATCTAAGTTTCCGTTCCCGTTCTCGTTTTGGAAATGGGAACAGGAACATGGCTGCTATGGACTAGACACTTGGTTTTTTTAAATTTTATTATTTATTACTTCTAACTAATTTTATTGTCATAAATAATTTAGTTAATAATTATTTCTACCTTTTTCAGATCTTCTAGTAAAGTCCTTTTTTCTTTGTTTTGGTAGTTGACTTAGGGGAAAATTCTGTTATCAGTTTTTTAAATTATGTTCTGATTAATTTTATAACCTCACATGAATATGTCATGAATTTTTTTCCCTAATATGTAAGATTTTCCTTGTGATGTTGAAATGTTCTTCCCGTAGTGTTGGAACATATTTTCTCATGATGTTGGGATAAATTTCTCCTAAACTAAGAACATTTTGGTCATGAAGCTAAAACATTTTCTTATATATGAAGTTAGCTGCATTTTCCTAGTGAAGTTAAAATATTTTTTTCACAAAGGTAGAACATGTCTTTTTAAGCAAGGATATTTTTCTTCTCAAGTTGGAACATTTTGTTTTATAAGCTAGCACATCCTCCCTTCCCACGGTAGGTACACTTACCTCATTTTGTATGTCACCATGCACCTGATCTGCATCCAGATGCTCCTCTCTCCCGGCCGGGCCATCTTAATGAGCACAATTAATCAAGATCTGCCACCTCATCCAGTGTGATGCACAGACAAATTATAGCATGTGTTGTGATTGTGATCTCTCTAGCACCACACGACAAATTATATATAGTGTGACAAGTTATAAACGTGCATGTCATGATTTTAATTGTAATTTGATAATACCGCCCCTGATTCCCCGTCAGAAAAAAACAACATTATTCTTGATTGGCGGGGGAACTGTCAGCTTAGTTGTAGCACAGACCAGTGCTGAATTGTTTTTTAGAGTGTACTATCGTATTAAGGAGAAAACCACTTAAGTGGCCTCATGTGGCCTGATAAACGCATGTCATGTTTTTGGCCAAATGCATGATCTAAAATTAGCTCTAAACTTTAGCCCACCTTATATTAAAGCTTTACATCTCAAAGCTCCGCTAAAATACTCTGAAGTTTTTTAGAGCTCTAGAATTAGAGAAGGGGATCCAAACATGCACTAAAATGGCCCAAGTAGAGTAAGAGGATTCCATCTGTGCTAGGTCAGGCAGTTGGAGTATTGATTGTCGCAGTAGTATACAAGTTTTAGTTCATGTGGTTGCTTAGGAAAATCTGCCATGTTGCAGAGTATCACCTAGCTAAATAAGTTGCAAGTTTGCAGCATCTCTGAATGGTCCTAAATTAGCAATCTCTCTACTATCACTGATATTATTAGAAAAAAAATGACAGTACCACAGTCCCAATTTTCTATGCTGATGTCTGGCAGTCAGTACCATGCATGTATGTTACGAAAATTTTATGAATGGAAACAGTGTCCTTTCTGGCGCATGTGCACACAGCAGATCCTTGAATTGTGAGCTGAATTGCTGCTCACTGAAAAAAGGACACTGTTTTCATTCATAGTTTTTTTTTCTATTGCTTCAGTATGTAAGGCTTGGTTACTTGTTCCCTCTGAAAGAACGAAAAAAAAAATATGCAAAATTCTGGAATCAAGGCCCATAAGATTCTTCATGGCTACAAGAGCATGAGATCTTAAGTTCGACACCCTATGGAAACGAATATTTTAGGATTTAACGATGTTGTGCTTTGAGTGGTAGAACTTTTGGGTTATCTAGAAAAAAAGTAATTATGAACTGAATGTTGTGTGTTGCGTATCAGTGCAAGCATGAAGCAGCTTGTGTTGTGTAGAAGCACGTGAAAATGTTTGGTGATATGAGCAGTGGTACTGTGGTCCTGCTGTGTATATTCAGTTCAACAAGAATAAGAAAACTGGGCTTTATAGCGTACTGATGTTGGTCACCCTTGCTCCTAATTTAATCTCTGGTCCTCTGGATGTGCCTGCCTGTTAGTTGGAGTTGGACCATGCATTCATCCATGCATCTGTCCACTTTGACATATGTTCCAATTCTAAGATTGCGGCTAATAATATACTCCTATATGCTTTCATTTGGCAGCTGTGTGGCGTGCACTCGTTGAACCAAAATGCTAAAATTTATGGTATCAAATTAGTATCATTAGATTTATTATAAAATATATTTTTACATAATGTGCATTTTATTTCATAAATGTTACTCTTTTCTATAAAGTTAGTCAAACTTTAAAATATTTGACTGGCACGGATTCTAGGAATTGTGATTCTTTCATGGACGGAGGGAATACTACATACACAAATCAAATCAATTTCCAGGATGACCCTAGGTCAAATCTTTAGTTTAATCAACTTTATAGGAAAAGTTAACAGCATCCACGATACCAAATAAGTACACTATAAGTCCATTGATACTGATTTGGTATCGTAAGTATTGGTGTGCGCACTTTTTATAAGGTTGTTTAAATTTTAAATAGTTTGACTTAGAACAATTCTACATCAAAGTTGAATCTAACTCGCGACAGAAGAAAGAGTATTAGTGATCCCAGACTTGTTATTTTCTACTAGGCGACTAACTTAATGTGAGTAAACCCCCATTCTCGCTGAATAATGGTATGTCCTTACGGTCCAAATATCTAAGGCCTCGTTTAGATCTTTGGAATTAAATTTATTTTAATAGTTATAATTTAGACACATATTAGTTAAGCTAATATGGTTATATATATAATATATTTGTATATTATTGTTGGCTATACGAGAGAGAAACTTATGTGTTGTGTTTTCACCCTAGAGGAGCGAGTTGAAAAACGTGTTATATAATATAAGTTGAAAATTAGAAACATAGCATGGTGACCTATATAATCAATTTTCATCTCTCATCCTATGAATTTGAGATAAGCTTATATGTGAACTCTGGAAAATGGTGAAATATATATCAAATTCCAATCAAGTAGCCTAGTTTATTAAGTAGTAAATTTCAATTTCTCTAAATAAAATGATCCAAATGGCCCCTAAGAATATTGTACCGAGGAATTCAACTAGATAGCTATAGTCCATTGAATAAGCTTCATTCCCATACTGTTTGAGCTTGAATCTTTTTATTTACGTGCATGCAATGCAGGACGTCTCTGATTTGACGGGACAGCGGGAGTCGTCGCTCCATAGGTGTGTGTAGGGGCCGGGACGATTAGTCCTTGCACTGGAGTGTACTGGCTGGCAGGTGGGCCTTCCGGGAGTGTGCTGCGTCTGCGCGCATAAGTTACACGCATGCACGCTTTCTATACGTACACGCCTGCTCATCGTCTCACATGATGCGTTTTATGTGAGAGCGAATATACAGCTCATGCATTGCAGCTGCAACGCAACCGGGAGCAAATGATACTATATGTCATATATACCTGTTTTTTTTTTAATTCTATACAGGTATGATTGGTCGCTTGCATTATTATTAGTCTATATATCTACACTTATGCAATATGATTTGCTTGTGTTTGATTATCTATAGATTTATGCATAGCTTTTGCACAGTGCTCAAAAGCAAGTTGATCAGTATAGCATTATAGCTAGTACGCCATAATTGGTCGTATTGGACAATGCAAATTTGCGGAAACCTATAGTCACGCAAAGATAATATTCTCATCCGACATACTCCCTCCGATCCGCTCTATTAAAAGTGTAATTTTTGACTTTCACATTTCTTATTTGACCATTCGTTTTATTCAATTTTTTATGAAAATAGCAAAACAAATAAATCGTTGTTAAAGTGTTTTTATTGACAAACAAGTCATAACAATATAAATAATATTTAAATAAAAATTTTAAATAAGACGAACAGTTAAACAAAAAGTGTGAAAATAAAAAACGACACTTGCAATGAGACAGGGGAGTACCTTTACTAGAAGCATGAGATCTCCACTAGAATATGAAAGTGAGTACATTTAACAAAATGTAAACATAATTTTATTAGTCTATATATCTACACTAATGCAGTATGCATGATTTTGCTTGTGTTTGATTCGACATAGATTTATCCAAATTAACTTGCACGGTGCTCAAAAGTCAAAAGCAAGCTCGATGTAGTATTATAGCTAGTACGCCGTAGTCGGTCGTATTGGACAAATGCATATTTGCAAAAAAAACTAATAGTCACACAAAGAAAATATTTTCACCCAACATACCTCTACTAGAAACATGAGATCTCCACTACAATATGGATGTGAGTACATTTAACAAAATGTCAACAATCAAACATATATAGTTTTATTAAACATGTCTGGCTTGCCTAAACAGGACAACCACGAAGACACAACATACATTTACGTTGCATTGGCTTGGGTTATATATATGCTACATAAGATTTTTCTAATACGGATTAAGCCTAATGGAAAGCAATCAATCAAACTCTATATATGTAGTAGCTACAGCCTACATAGTCGTGCTTGTCAGTTCTTCTTTGCTGCTATGCACATCGACTATATTCATTCTCATTCATATATGTATTTCCAAGCCATATGTATATGGCATCTCTCACCATCTTGACAACAACTTTGCTTTGGCAGCAAATTGAAGATGTGCTATCAAACCAAGACGACGTATGCATATATACAAATACAATTATATACGATGTACGTATGATGGTATACACATGCATGTGGATACATTATCTGTACATGCATGGATGGGACCAGCAGTTGGCCAGCTGAGTACAGTATGTTTATTTGAGACTTGAGAGAGGGCACGCATGCATGCAGGGCAGTATAGCGTTAGATCACATTAGGTAGTGATTGATGGGAGTGGAATTGGACCACTGAACGTACGTACCGGCTGGGAGTTGAGATCTGTACCAGTAGTGGTAGTTGTAGCTGGAAGGGCAATGCATTATATTGGTTGGTTGATGATCAGTTGGTCACTGGCAATATATGCCTGCCCGGGCGGCCTCATCTTCTGCTTTTTGCATGTTTAGTTTGGTCGATCTATCGACCTTGAATGACACACACACACACACACACACACACACACATTTTTAGCAATGAAAAATTTTACATATTGCTAGCATAAGTGATATTTACTTTTTTATTATTAGGTTCGTTGTATGCCAAACACTCAAATAATTTTACCTTTGATTACGAATATCTAAGACTGTATATGGATCAAGTGATCGACAACATAACTAGATGAGATCAGAATATATTACTTGACTATATCATTATGAAAACATCTTAATTTCTCACCATATTTCTATAAAAAAAATGTATCAAATGAAGGGGTAAAAGGGGAACATTACAGCGCAGTGTACAATTGCCGCAAGTGAATGAGAATGCTAATTGACCCGAATGGACTTGTATCTCTGAACCATTTTATTTCTTTTTTTTGGGCGATAAATCATCTTTTTATTTCTTATATAGAGATGAAGGTCTTTAGTTATTTGCAATGAGCTGCGCTGTATCCAGATGCAGCGGAGGGTGAAGCTGGTCCTCTTTGTCTTTCGGATCTTGGCCGTCCATCAGGGGATGCATGCATGCATTGAGGTAGCTAGTACCAGTAGGGTTCACTGCTGCATGATCCTGCATGCATGCATATGGATGTGGACGACGTCCTTGCATGGGTTTGGGTACTTCTCTGCTGTGCCAATATAATTAAGCTGCATGCAGTAGTTTAGCAGTGGACCACCGCCCCAGCCGGCCACCGGGGCAACACACAGCCGTGGACAAGAACGAGAAGGAAACAAGTGAGAGAAATACGGGAGGAAGATTAAAAAAAAGAGAGGCAAGGTTATTATGAATGAATATTTCATCAACTCTAGTATCTACTAGATGAATTGTCTGCTTGCCAAACGCCATGGCAGATCAAACAAGCAACAACCACCCTTTTCCTTTTCCTTTTTTTTTTTTCATTCATCAGTCATCATACACTTGCATGCTTCAAGGACCGGTGAGAAAGCATGCAGGCAGAGGTCGGCCAGAGACCGTTGTGAGCCGTCGTGGAGGTGGTGGCAGTGGCATGGCAGCCCCCAATTCATCAATGTTGCTCGATCAACACCTGTCAGTCAGTCACTGTACACACACTGCGTGCATGCAATCTGGACGAGAAGAACCAACCAACCAACTATACAACACAGGCCCACAGGACAGGGGCAGTACGTACCAACGTACTAGTAGTACCTACCAACCTACTTTTCAATAGCAAAGCATGCAAGCAGCCCATGGCATTCATTCATATCATACCGCAAAAAACTACAGCAATTTGGCGGCAGCGGCTGCAGGGGGAAGGCAGATTTCATGACAATAACTGATAGCCTTTCAGCCTTCTTCAGGCTTTGGATTGGATCCCATGGCAATGACCAAGCACTCCACTCCAAATCCAGCAAATGGCTGCATCAGCAGCAACAGACACTGCAAAACAAAGGCAGACGATGAAGAGCTGCAAAACAAAGGCATCTGATCTCAACACTTTTCGTTTACGTACATCTTTACCATCTTTCTTGTGAGAATTGAGATGCATGTGGTAGCTTTAGCTACTGCTACTGTTCACAAGTACCAGCGAAAAGCTAGCTGATGATGGCATGCAATGCAGCGAAAAGGCACACTGTACATACAACTATAGGAGTAACAAACATTTCTTTACCCTGCTGTCACTACAGTCAGTTCAGTCCCCATGCAATGCAACCACTACCAATGAATTGTTACCGGAGAGACAAAGCAATGTACTGTAAGTATTAACAACAGTCATAGAGCTCGCCCCTAGCTAGAAAACAAGAGGACTGAGGCCGACTGCTGCTGTGTTTTTCTTTAGAGATCAGATCACAAACAGTGGCAACTCGAAAGAGATGAGGGCGAAATCACGCTGCTGAGTTGCAGATGCTCCAGGGAAATTCACATGCTCGCCTGAAAAGTGAGCAAAAGATGAACAGGGCTAAGCTACCTGCCCGGCCATGGCTTTGGCCACCACCTGCATGCTGGCTACTCCTCCAGGTCCCCAGTGACCTGTAGCATGCAGCAGCAGCGGCAGCGGCCCGCCGCCCCCTCCCCCGCCCCCGGTATCAGCAATCAGCAGCATCAGTCCACAGCCTCCTCTGCCTGGCATGTGGGCCCATGTGGCACGCCCACATGGAGCCACTGTCGCCCACAGGCCACATGGCAATGGCAGCCACAGGCCACAAGCCCACAAGAACCCTAATAATCCAACCAGGCAGCAACATCAACATCACAAGCACATCTCTTTTCTTCAAGCAACAGCAAGAGTAGTATATGCATGTATCAAATTGGTTTAAACTAACTGGTGGAGTGGCGCGAGACACCAGGGCAAAGTTCCATGTTTGATGCCGTGGTCTTCAGCTTCACCTCAAATTACTCTTTCCCAAATGTAACCGTGATATGAAAGCTGCTCAGGAGATTCTCGGCTCCAGTTAGTTTTTGTTTATGGAGGTTGGGCCCCAAAACACGCCAATCTCGAGGAGATGACAAGGCAGTTTAGTCTGGCTGATTCCTTCACCAAAATAAACCATGCCAATGGGCAGGCAACATTTGTCTTACTGCTAAGCATGTACTATGTTTCAGCCTAGTGGCATGGGAGTACTAAGCTTGGATTAAACTAGACTCCACTAAACAAAAGGTGTCCTCGAATCAAATAAACAAAATGACAGTTGACATGCACAAGGATCATCTTGTGCCTTGTGAGATGTGTGGACAGGACAGAACAGGCTCCAAGATGCCATGTGCATGTTTTCATGTCTTTTGCACCAGACCATGCATTCGACTCATCGATCCAAACAGGCATAGGTCCCCACCACAAAGAAGACAGCAGTAGTACACCACTATTTCCTCCTGTTTCTAACCCTCCTTTTTCTCCATCCCGAGTGAGACAATCTCAACTACAGGCAGCATCAACAAACTAGTGTTGTGGAAGTGTGGAGCCATGCAACTTATTATTATTTGTCTTGTGTGTGTAAAACGGCTATATATAGGCACAACAATGGCATAATTCATTGCAAAACCATTAATAGTTAACGGCTAGAGCAAATATCAGAGATCAAAACAGAAATGTAAACAAGGTAGAGACCCATTTGGCATCACATTTCAGCCAGTAATAGCGTCAATAAATGGAGCAGTGTTACAGCAGCAAGTATCACACCAACAGCAACATTAGAGAGCAGAGGCAAGATTATTAGTTAGAGGACAGAGGTACCTCACTAGCAGTTAGTCAGATCTACAGCTGTCTCTTCAACCAGGTCCTCCAAGACCATGGCGCAGACCGTGGCGTTGAGATCAAACATCTCTAACCGAGTTGTGTCAGCGCTGGCTGGCTCAGCCACCTCCCTCTTGAGTATCATCTCCAGCAAGAGATTTCTTTCAATAGCTTCGCCGGGAGGATACTTCTCAAGTATCGACCAGTTCCTAATGACCCGCCAAATTTCCTCAGCCGCTGAATTACTGGAACCATTCTTGCAATCCCTGTGCTCCCAAGAGCATGATCTACCCCAGGGGTATGCAGCCAGTTCCGCCATCGAAGCAATCTCAGTGAGTGCTTCGTTTACAGCGTCAAAAAGAAGCCTTTGTTTTGACCGCCTTTTCCCAAACTTAATTCCATCTTCTTCATAATCTGAAATCTTATCAAGCAAATTTGGGTTCAAAGGGTCAGCTAATACGCAACTTTCTCGATCCATGCCACAAGAGTGGACCAGCTTTTGGATAAACGTCAGTGAATCTAGATCTTCATCAGCCTTTGAGAAAAGCCTTGAGAGTCTCAAAGAATTTGGTGACATGACTTCCAGCGGGGGATCCTCCCATGACAGTGACCGTGAAAATGATCCGATCAGGGGAGACCTCGACAAAGCTTCTGCACATATATGTAAAAATGCCATTTGAGATAGACCATCTTGCGCTAGACAGCTAAAAGTTTTGATGAAACAGGTTTTCAGGCTTACGTGGGGATGAAGTTATGAAATTTTCAGATGAGTACAGTAGCCTCCTGTTATCACATATAAACGGTCCATCTAGTACAGATACAGGACTAGGTTGGTCCTGAGGGTCACCAAAGATTCCTGGGGTGCCAAGACTTGAAATGGAGGAAATATCCTGACACAGCAAAGCTAACTATCATATTTTGGACTTTTGAGGATTACACAAGTGATTGTATGAAAACCATGAGCACCAGCTTTAAAAAGATAGATGTTGAATTACCTTGGCAGGGATATTAGCTGTATCATTAGTATCACAAGAACTAGTCACGAGTCCTTGCACATTGTTCTTCTCATCTGTGTTTAGACAAGTACTTTGTTTCTGAAGATTCTCTAGGGCAAGATGGTTCCAGCCTTCCTTCACATCACCAGTAGTCACAGCCCCTCCATGCTTGAGTCTATTGCTCGCAGATGGATCTACTTTCTCCCTAGTTGATTTCTTATTTTTAGAAAACAGGCTAGAAACTTTTTCCCTAAATGATGATGACTTCCTGATTCTTTCCTTTTCAGCTTCCTGAGTGCCAGAGGCTAATCCATTTGACTCAGCGACTCCATAGGACAAAGAAAGTGGAAGAGATCGAGATCTTGGCAAACATGAGAAAGACTCTTCAGGTTCCAGCTCAAGTGCTGGGCTCCCCAGTGTTTCAGCTCCAATTTCTTCCTGGTCCTTGACTTTCGGTATTGTGAGCATGTCACCAAGTGTGCCTGTACTTCTGCGACCTTCCATTTCTTCTTCACCACTGACTGTGGATGATACCATAGACCATCTCTCTAAAATCTTCTTCTTTCCTTCCCTAACTACTGATGGTTCCCTTCTATGGGATGCCTGACTAGAGCATGATGCAGAGTAAGGACTTCCGCTTCTACTCAGAAAATCCCAAGAACGCCCAGAAGTTGGAGTGCCAAACTCCAATTCCTCACTTGTTTCACCAGACATCTCTTTTGCAATCTCAACTTCTGATTTACCGAAGGAGTCATCTCCGATATAAAAGTCAGGGTATTCACGTGAGAGCATGCTCTCTTCGTCTTGCTTGTCTTTTAGCCGCATCCTCATCTGCCAAGTGATCTCCTTTGCCAATCTTCTTGAGCACACGGTTTCATCAACCGTCATCATACTTTCATCTTCACTGTCTTCTGCAGATGATAATGAAGACCTCGCAATCCTGGAATCATGAGAATTGGAGAGTCCTGGCTTTAGTACTACAATTTTTGTTGGCTCAGACAAATTTGAATTTGCTGGGGAAACATCTAAACTCTGATGGCGCCTGTATCTGTTACGTTCACTTTCATCTCCATCTGAAAACAGTTGTCTCCCTATAAGGATGCTGCCTTTTCTCTTTGTTGGTTCTGATGGCTTCAGTATGGTTATTTGCTTCACTTCAGAATGTGGTGCAACAGGTTGGAACTCATAACGGTTGCTTGATAACAGAGGATTTGGCTCATCAAGGAACTCCAAGAAGAGCTCTCTATTTGAGCTTAAAAACTGCAGTGCATCTTGGAACTCCTTCGAATGAAGAAGCTTCTCATCCGTGGCTAGACGCTTCGCTTCAGCAAACTTCTCACGAACAAGTGACATCCTCTTCTCACAACAAGGCTCATTTCCTTGGTGCTTGCTCTGGCTGCTATTGATTCTTGATGGTTGGTCACCAAAACCATTCCAAGTGTGCTGATGGCGTGGCCCTGCCTTTTGGTTTTGATGGCATCTGCTTTCCTTCTTTGGCTTGAGATTCCGGTAGTTCTCTTCAAAACCACCAAACTGATATTCCTTATCCAATTGTCTTCCTAAAGGGAAATTGGATTGCTGAACTGGAGGGTCATGTAGACCCATTAATCTTGCAACAACATTCAGTGGCTCGTCATCAGGCACACCTTCTTTCCACATGTCCTGCTCCATGAGCATCTTAACAGGTGTCCCACCAGATCTTTTAGTAGGCGAGTTTGATCTTTTAGTAGGGGAATTCCTTCTTGTCTGACTATCTCTCTGCAGGTAAATCATAGAAGATGAACAAAATCGTGTAACTTCCAGTTGTGCTCAAGTTTTGTTTCGACGAAAGAAGAAACATAATTTTTTTTGACATACTTGTTTATCTTCAGTCTGAGCTGGGGGGTTAATTGCCATCTTGAAAGTATTACTCCGGTCTTTTCCAGCTGGAGAAACTGCAAAGCATATGCTACACTGCATCAGAGATTCTGTGGATAACGTTGCACACACTGAAGCAGAAGAAGAACAAGAAGAAACCCATCCCAGGGAACAGAAAAAAATCATGCAAAATTTACAATACCATGGAGCAGAAAGGGTTAAGAGAAATAGGTACCATCTCTATGTGCCTTCTCGGTGAGCATCTTGGTGGCAACCACGCCGTTGCTGAGGTCGAACATGTTGATCATCCTCCCCAGGCATCCCGGGAAGGGCGCGAGAACCTGGAGGTCCTGCTTCTTTCTGTGCCTCTTATCCTGAGCCCCTTTCATTCACAATTTCCTCCTGCAAATCAGAACCATAGCTCATCTGATTCAGTAATCACGTCGCCATCACGCTAGCAGTAACAGACATTTTTCAAAGTTTAAAACTTTTGAAGACAGATAGTGAGAGAGAAGAACCGGACAAGGCAGGAGCGGGGAGAACGGAACAGAAAAATACAACAACTGATCAGCTGCGTCCAAAAAGCGGCCTCCACATCACGAAATCCGACGAGGAGGCAGTGCGGGAGCGCGAGGAATCAACACGTGAAGCGCGAACCCCCACACGCCTCTCGCTCCCCCGAGGACGAGAACAAATGCGCCAAGGACGGACGACAGTCGACAGGGAACTATGATGATGGGAGAATGGCGAACAGATCGACGGACGCCACGAGAACTCATCATCACATATTCACATTTCGCCCGACGGCACCCGGAAAAGGCCACAAGAGACGAACTAGCTAGCGGGGATAAAAAGATGTGCCGCGGGCGTGCAAAAGCTGCCGCTGCGGCTCGCTCTCTCTCTCTCTCTCTCTCTCTCTCTCTCTGCCTGCCCTGCCTGCCTTTATCTTTCGCTATGCAGGCTGCAAGGAAAATGGCTCCTCGACTCGACGCAGTAGCAATCTCTTGGCTTTGGCAGGAACTTGCACGCGAACGCAGCGGAAACAGCGGAGAGGAAGGAAGAAGAGCTTTGCCAATGTCGCAACCACGCCGCGAAAGGCGGGCGATTTCCTACCCAACAAACCAAGGCGCTGTGTGCCCACAGACGCTCCAAGAAAGCTGCGACGGCCGGAGCAGCAGCTGGCTTGCGGTGCGGAGGAAAGGCGCCGGCCTTTTTATTTTCTTGCCCGCTCGAACGGACGGACGGTGAGTCGGTGACGGACGCAGGAAAAAGACCCGACCGAATCTCATCTCGTCAGAGGAGACGCAGCGGTGAACCGAATAATAATAAATTACATTACATTTACATGCAGTGGGGCGGCTGGGCGAGCGGCAGGAATGGCGTGATTGGGACGGGCGGCGCGGAGCAGAGCAGAGCAGAGGCGCATGTTACCTGGTCGGCGGAACGGAGCCGGCAACAACCGAATCGGGGAGGAGTAGGACGCGGCGGTTGGCGGGGACGCAGCCGTCGTTATCCCACCACCGAGGAGGAGGAGGAGGAGGAGGACAAGGCGCAGCAATGGCAATGGCAACGGCAAGTCGGCAACGGCACCGGAGCCAATGGGCGTGGCGGAGGGAAAGCTGGCGATGGCGCTGGTCCCCATGGATGCGGCAAGGCAGAGGTTAGGAGGAGAGAAGTAACTACGGGCATTAATTACTTCAGGATAGAGTGGGAGGCGACTGCGATTAGATCGGATTAGCGAGGAGATTAAAAAAAAGGCGGAGCGAGGAGGAGGAGGAGCTCCGTAATCCAAACCGAGCCTAGCTCCAGCTCCAATCGGAAGCGCGGCTGAAAAGGCGCCGCTTTTGGGAGCGACAGGGACGGCGAACGGTCACCTCCCCTCCCCTCCCCTCCCCCGGATGAACAGCTCACCCAACCCAAACCAACCCAAAAATGGCAATACCCACCACGGCCACCAAGCAGTGAGAAGCATAGGACGGGCGGGGGGAGAGGAGGGGGGTGACGGACCTGCACTGCAGCAGCTGCGTTGGCGCGGGACGAGGGAACCGCTGCCGCCGCCGCCGCCGCCGCGGGCGGCGGTGCGGTGGAGGCGGGGCCGGACGCGCGGATCTAGCGTCCTCCGCGGCTACCCCGTGTCAGAGGTCCCGCGGCGAGGGCGAGCAGAGCGGAGGTTCCGCGGCCGGTGGCGCCTGTGTCCTCCTTGCCGCGCCGGACGGCCGGGCCACGTCCGTACCGTCAGGGACAGAGCCGGCGGGGGTATGGGGCGGAGCCCAGCAGGGTGGCACCGGCGAGACCGAGATCGTGGCGCTGTGGTGTGGTAGAGCGTGGAGGGGGAGACAGGGCGACAATGGCAGCTACCGTGAGTGGGGAGGTGAGGTATGGGGAGGGGAGGGAAATGGCAACTTGGCTAAGGGTCCGGTGACTGGTGAGGGAGGGAAGGGAAGGGAGGCAGGGCGCAATGGGCAATGGCGCACGCACACGGTACACGGACGGACGGACGGAAGGGGAGGGGAGGGTGGAGGAGCGAGGCGAGGTGGCCGGGTAAGTAGAGTGTAGTTGGAGGTGGGGGCGTGGCAGGTCACGTGAAGTACCATTAATGGGCCGCGGCACCCGCTCTCGACCGGTGCTGGCGCGGGACGGCGGAGGGGGATGTCTTGTTCTCCTCGATTCCGTCCCCGACCACCCGGCCATCTGCTCATGCAGTCATGCTGTCATGCAAATTAATACGTTTTAGATTAGTATAAATAAAACTTCACTAAGCAGGAACTGGAGGGGGGGAGATTACTGGTGCCCCTATTGTTTCAGGGGAGAAGAAATAGAAAATTTATTACTGCTGCCAGTAATCTTGTTCCTCCTGGAGGACGAGGGACTAGCAGAGCAGGGAGGGATGCTCTATCCATCCACCGCACGCATGTTTCTTTCTTTCTTTTCTGCCAAATTGGTGGGGGACTTTGGCGTCGTGACGCGCCATGTGCGCGCGCCCGGCCCGCTCACAACAGTCACAGTGCTGGCTCTCGTCGCCCTCGCAAGCAGAGCTGTGACGAGCCTCGCTAACTGAACTGAACTGGACCGACCTCCCTCCGGCCTCTCCGCTCCGCTCGATGATTGCGGCCGGCGGCCTTCTCTTCTCCCTGCTGCTCCCATGCCATGCCATCCCTGCAGTGCAGGCTGGCTGCAGGCTCCATTTCACTTGCCCTCCCCGTGCTGCTGCTGCTGCTGCGCTCTCACTAATCCGGGTGGACAGGGCAGGGCACTGCGCACGTTCGTCCGCCTCCTTCCTTTCCTTTCCTGCACCTTGCACCTGCGTTCATGGCTGCCAATGCCCATTGTCTGCCGTGCGTGCCCCGTGCCCGGCCGTACGAATATCATGTATATCCTGCTCCTGCTGCTGCATCATGCCATACACCAATTGCCATGTGTGGCCGTGTGCACCTGATCATTTCGTGCATCTCCAATTTACAGCCTCGATGGATGGATGGAAGGCTTCTTCTTAACATTTTGGCATGCACTTACGAGGGGGAAATGGGACCCAACACAGCAGTGCATGTAATGGTATGTACTCCGTAGTATACTAGTTACCGTGGGCTGATGAGCGGTTTTCTTCTCTTTGAATGCTCTGTAAGTAGATTAAATAAAAACATATAAAAGCCTGCCTGTCAGATGAGGAAAGCCTTCATCAGGATTCAGGAGTGGACGATTATGGTCCTATGGATGCAGCGCAGCAGCCAGCACGCAGCAGTTGCTTCAATTCTTCTCCATGGACCGTGGTGAGTGGAGTGGAGTGGCCATTGGCCAAGCCAACCAAAGCTGACGGGGATGCTATGCTATGCATGAGATGAGGCTGCTGCAAGCAACACACCATACGGCCGGCACACCTCGTCAGGCACCCCATTGATGAAGCAGCAAGTAGTATCAGCGACGGGATATGGTGCACATGCAGCTGCAGCAGCCTGTGCTGGCCAGGCCACTATGAGCAAGCTAGAGCGAGCCTTTGGTGCTCTCGATCGGTCTCGCCAGACAACCACTTGCACTTGGGATTTATATTTGGATATTGGAATAGCATCCATCCAGTCTAATCCGGCCAGGTTCCATTTCACAAAAATCTTGCTCCTCTTCCTTATTCAATTTCATCACTGCAATGCATGCAGCAGTATTTCATAACCGACTGACTGTTCACCCTTTACTTCCCACTATAAATGACAACATCCGCACAGCACAGCACACACACTCCACAGGGGAGGAAGGAAGGAGGAGGAGACAGGAGAGGAAAAACCAGGCGCAGCAGCCATTGCTGCTCGCAGCACGGCACGGTACAATTCCGTCCACAGCGCAGTGCAATCAATCTAGGCTCATAAATCGTGATCGCAGGAGGGCAAAGGACAGGCCTCCCTTGGTTTCGTTCTTCCTTCTTCCTTCTTCCTTCTTCTTTCTTCCTTCTTCTTCCGGGGCGCACAGGGGAGTTATGAGAAGGAGCCGGTGGTACGACGACGCACGCAGCACGCTGCCTGCAGTCGCCCACTCGGAACATCCTCTTCCTCCGGCCGCCGGCCCGTCGTGCCCTGCTGCGTCAGCCGTCCGCCGCAATCAATCTTGCCTGGGACAGACGGCTGGCGTAGGTGGTTACCAGCTGCAGCTGCGCGGTGTCCAGGCCTTCCAGGTACGGCAGCAGCGTCGAACCCAGCTTCAGGTATGCGTCCACCACGCACACCATCGCAGCCTGCATGCAGCGCACAGCCGTGGGTGGAATGAGCAACTCATGTCATCATTTCCCTTTTTCTTTTTTTGATTGAGGGAGCAAGCAAATGCAGATATTTCCATTCCAGAAAATACAAGACGACTACTGCTACTACTTGGTATATATGTCAGTATGTGTGTGGTTTCAACTTTCAAGTACAGTACAATGCTGCTTCAGGTAAAATGTAAAGCTACTGCAGGTCCTAGCTGATGACGGCTCCTTGTTTCTTCTCTTGGTGAAAAGGTGGTTGGTAGTGGTGGATTCAGATTCAGACAATTCAGTCAAGCAAATATGCTAAGAAAGCATGCATAGCATAGCATGAATGTGAGAGAGTAGTATCAGGATGCAGACTGAATACTACATGGAAACCACCGGGCTCCACCAGTCTGGTGCTTACATGCATGACTCCTATCTTGACTGGATCCGATCATCCGAATAAAGTTACCCCCATGCAGTGCAGGCATGCACTGAGCTCTGTTCAGTAAAGAGGGATATGGCCCGGCTAACCGAAAGGAACAGACCAAACATGTGCGGAAGAAATGCTACTGAATTTTCTGGTTCTCAGACTGAACACATTGATTCTATGCTAGTAGACAGCAAGGCATGATTATTACAGTTTTTATTGTGGCCATCGCAGTCCATAGGTCAGTAATAAGAGCCTTCTTGCCCGTGGTCCGTGGACCCTTGCATGAACAGACCAAGTTGACCATTTTGTACCAGCCTTTTTCAAGCCGATTGGTACTGCAACTCTTAGATGCTCGCTGCTATAGTGAATTTATGGTTTTCTTCACACATTGAATGCAGAATTCTTAATTGATGATTTGCCTTGCCAAAATTGTTCAATAACGATCCTCTAGTGCAACCTGTATATTGTATTGCCTAAATAATTGACCTCTAATAATTCCTAGTATTACTTTTTAGTCTTTTACCCGAAGTAATTTGGAGGAGATGAAAAATAAGAACAGATTTCCTGGTAAAAAAAAAGTGAGCGATCTTAGAGGACTAGATATGTAAATCAAAATCAAAGCGGGGCTGGATTAACCTTGCGGACGTATGGACTGTGGTTTTCGAAAGCATCCAGAAGTGCAGGAAGAAACGTTGACAAATGAGCCATCAGGTTGTCCTCTGATAATCGGATCACAAGCTGAAACAATGGAAGAATAAATATTAGGAGTATCCAGTTTGGGGAATACTACATGCTAGCTGTATGCCTCACCTAACTCATAACACGGGTCAAAGTAAGACGATGAGCTGTACACATGCATGCAGCTAAATGCTAGTTGACTCCCAGTTCAACCCATGAATATGTTAAAGCTAAAATTGAGGCCATAGCACTAGTTTCCTAACTGGTTTGCAAACATGATAAGCATAAAATTTACACAACGAAACTTGGTGAGCTGGTTACCTTGCTCAAACTATTGATGCTTATAATAAGAATTTTCTCATCCTGGCTGGCCAACTGAGAAGCTATGGCCTACATGTTTAAATGAGAAATATAAGAATGCTTACAAAAAAGGTAAACAACAGTAATAAAGGGGAAAAAACAGCAACAAGCTGTTCAAGGCCTCTATCCATGAGATTCAGTTCAAAAGGTATCGACAGATATGACACTAACAAAAATGCAAAAACAAGCGTACCCCAAGGCATCTCAGTGGGTCAAATTGAGTGACCACAGTTGTCAAGCAGATATGGGCCTGATTTACAACCTGCAGCGACAGTGACATAAAGGCTTCAGATGCCAACTTTATGGTTGATTGGTTGCATCAGCAAATGCGAGCTGAACCAAGCACTGCAAGTGTATTACCTTCAAGGCACCGTCTTTGGTTGCATGCAGCAGCTTAACTATAAGAAGTTCAATGCAGTTCTCTATCGCCTTTCGCTGGACCAGAAAGGGCAAGGCAAAGGGTCGTTATCATGGAAAATGGTATCCAATAATGGCACATGTAGATGTAGGAAGCAAACAAGTAGTCACTGCTAACGAGTCTCAGAAAAAGCTTACGTGCTTTTCAAGAATTTCAACCAACAGAGAAAGCGCAAGCTCTCTTGTGGGCACATCTGGATCATCAAGCATCTCAAGAAGGGAAGAAGACATCTGGTGTAAATTCTGAAAACGAGTGCAAGATGAGGTGATGTCCAGCAAAATAACCAGGGGAGGAGAAATACCCCTGAAAGAAAAATGATATCAAGGTGATTACAACATATGAAACAAGAATAGCCCGTCAAAATAATCTAACCTTGGTGGGCACTGGGTGTCCATTCGTCTCAGAATCTTCTTCCAATTGACTCACTGCCTTCTGTTAATAGAAAATGAAAGAAAAATACATTACCAAGCTTTGTAAAAGAAAGCTCATAAGACACTTACACCATATAACTGTTGCAGAAAGAGAACAAGCTAAATAGTAGTTGTCAAACAAAACACCATCAGGTTAGTCAAATTTTTAGAGATCTGATGTATGTGCAAAGTGCTATTTTAAGAGAGAGAGAGAGAGATGACTGGGAAATTGGGTCTAAAAAACAGATTGGGAAATGCTTACCTCATGATCCTGGCTGTCATTCCTCATCCTCATAACTTTGCTTTTTCGGGTATTTATGTGCAGTTCATTATCATTTGGTTCATCAAATACCTTCGCACTCCAACTGTCCCTGCTTGCACTCTGAACTATGTTATCTGATATCACACTAAAGTCAATTCTTCTCCGGAGATCATTCCTTGACCTCAAGGTACAAGACTTCTTGTCCATCATTTCAGCTTTGTGACCATAAGATTCATTAGGAGATTCAAACTCAATCCTTTCAGTACGGTACCCCTTGACTTCCAAAGATATATTTGGGAGACACTGGAGTGCAGAACTGAAACAATCATCAGTCTTAACAGAATTAGATTGGTATGCTTGATGCAGCGGTGATTTAGCAGGTTGATATGAGGGATGCAGCGGTGACTTAGCATATTTATATGCAGAATGAAGTGGTGATTTAGCAGATCGAGGATGGGCAGGTGATTTGGAAGATCGATAAGCAGGATGCAGGGGTGATTTTGCAGATTGAGATGCAGGATGAAGTGGTGATTTAGCAGTGAAACCATCAAAAGATGCCTTTTGCTTATGTCTCTTTTGTTGCAAGAACTCTTCGAAGTCACTTTCTATTGTAGGTATTAGTTGCATCATTGCCCGTCTTAGCCGCTTTTGTTCTTCCATTGACAATGTGACCAAAAAGCTTAACATGGATTCAGGGTCATAATGAGAGTAAATAGATGAGAAACCAACCACTGTGACCTCCTTCAGTTTTTTGTTTTTATCATTAAACAAAAGGGCAAGCTTCCCCAACCATGGCTTAAGGAAACTGCTGCTAGAATAGCTTTCAGAATTGACTGTGCATTTAACAAAAGAGGCATTTGCAAACTCAAGAACTGCCAGTTTTGACTTGGGAGATTTCTGTTCGTCTAGCGAACGAAGTAAGGCGGGTAAAAGAGAATCAATGGGATAACTTTCATTTGCATGTTTCAAAATTCCCAAGCACTGCTGCTTGATTGATTCCTTTGGATCATTTAATCGAGAGAAAATATGGGGCAGTGTCTTGTCGAGATAATGTTCAAAAGGCTTCTTGAAAGCTGGCATGATCTCAGCTAATGATGAGAGAGCGGCCTGTGCCACTTTGTGATGGGGATCATCCAGATATCGACAAACAAGCCTCATAACCTTCTCAAAATTTTGTGCAACTTCCTGAGTGCTTTTTGATCCACGTTCTAGCAAACACTGCCTTAAGAAACTGAATGCATATACCTTCATCATCCAATCTGATATTGGGTTTAGACCTAAAGAAAGTGCCTCTGTAAGAGATGAGGGCACATCCATGTTGTTGACCATTTCTCCCAAAATGAGTTGCTTCTCATGTATATCACTTTTTGTACTGGCATAAAACCAATTTGTCATCTGCTTACTCAAGAGAGGTCGCCGGAAGTTAGGGGTGTAACTACCACGTGGCTCCTTAGAAACAGCACTCTTCTTATGAGTTCCTACTTTTCCACTTGATCCAGCACCAGAACTTACTTCAACAGGATTTTCCTTTAGCAGGTTCCCTGGACCTTTCGAGTTAACTGCAGGTGGCAGGCACGTCAATTCAGAAGGATCTTCTCGTCCTTGAACTTGCTGAGTTATTGGTTCAACATTCAGCCTGCATTCAGCCTTATCTTGAACAATTGTTACAACAGCTGCATCATTCAGTGACATTTCTGAAGGTGCTTCTGTTGTAATGGGAGTGGCAGTTGGTGGGTCACAAGCTGATGAATTGACACCTGCACTGTTGCCTGAATTTATGCAATAAGTTGGTCAGCAGAGCCTAATATTTCCAGTTAAACAAATTAAAAAACAAGTGTTTACAGGTAATGATAAAATTTGTTTTTTCATGACAGGTACCTGAATCATATTTCTCAGTATCTCTGTCTGTAGTTTCTACTTTTCTTAGTGTGATCTTATCCTCAAAAGAACTTCCAGTAGTCAAAGTGTCATCCTTATTGCCTTCATCTGGGTCTTTTGAGGTCATATCATCACACTGGAGGTAAAGTCTGTCTGATGGTTGCACATCTCCAGAAGAAAATGATGTCCCAGAATCGACCTTAACAACTTTATCTATTACAGCTGGAATGAAAGAACTAGGTTGAGGCTGCCCTAATTTAACTGGAGGAAGATGCCTTTGAGGTGTCTCAGCATCTTCATCATTTATCATCTACATAAAAAAAATGTAGTTACATGATTAGATGTTTAATAATGTCTGAAGGTCCTCAACGCAAGATAAGTTTAAGGAAATACTTTTTGTCTGGATGGTTCAAAAGATGAGTACAGCTGATGTGAACGGTCAGGCCATATCCTTGAGAACATCCTGTAGCAAGCCCTTGCACTTGACCGTACCTTGAAATTGGGAAAAAGCCGAAATCATAAGACTTCTGACTTCCACAACTAAAAGACAAGAAGTTGAGAACTGCAATAACTATAGATTCTTCATAGGCTTCTTTCAGTTGACAATCTCCACATAACCCATGACTAACCAAAAAGGGACAAACTAAATAATGCACTGTTTGGACAAGACTTCACTCTTAAGACTTGATAATCAATGGGCTAGTCATAGGTTCAGGTTTTCCTTTTGCCCCACATAGAGCATGTATTGATAATTCAGAGGTACTCAACCTTGACAATCAACGGGCTAGTAATAGGTTCACTTTATGTTTTAATGAACCTATGTGGAATAAAACACTAAAATGTGCTCTAAATTTACTGGGGGAAGAGATGACCTTGTGGTATCCCAGTCAAAACTTTAAACAGCATTCCTCTCATGAAATGACAAGAAACCGAGAATGAATCAATGACACCATGTAAATACCTCAGTAGTTGCATCTGCTATACAGCATTTTATAAGGTCTTCGTACAGGTCAGCTGATCTCTGTATTTCTGGAGTATCAACCCAGCACTCTAACATTAGTATTGCGTATTCACAACACCTGCAATTAGGGAAAACCTTTTTAAGCTCCCATCAAGTATTTATGTCGCAACTCCATATTGGTGCTTCTCATACCTGGCACGAAGAATAGCACTTCTATCATTCTTTGCAAATTCAATAATCCTTGGTAGTATACGAGCTACCTTGCAGTTCCTTAACATCTGTGCAGAGAGAGAGAGAGAGAGAGAGAGAGAGAGAGAGAGAATCAAACAACAGGAAATCAAAATGCCAGAGCTAGAGCTTGAGCATGTATACCTCTTTTATACAGTTATCAGCAGAGTGAGCAATTACAAGGATGGTGATCACGACATTCTTAAGAAGGACCTGTGGATTTAAGTAAAAACACGGTCGATTCAGATACATCAGGCTGACACCAATAGCTGTTAGCCGTGGATGCATAAGAAAGGAAGAAACACCATACCGGAATAAGCAGCTCTGCATATGGTTCAAAGTCGCGTAGTAACTCTTTCGATAGGAAGTTTAGTAAATGGCATGCCTATTAGTATCCAAAATACAAAAATGCATTTCAGTGAGTGCCCAAAGAGGACAAAATATGGCATGTTCTATTAGTAGGATATTTGACAGCCACACATGATGTCTGTTTTCGGGTCAAACAAATCTAACAAGGCACTATCATCGCAATTTTTGTTGATTTGCAGATCAGGTTACAGTACATGTACTCCCTCCATTTCAAATTGTAAGTCATTCCAAGAATCTTGGAGAGTCAAACTTTTTTAAGTTTGACCAAATTTATATGATAAAATAATAATTATTATGATACCAACTAAGTATCATTAGATTCTTCCTTAATTATATTTTCATAGTATACTCACTTTACGTTACAAATCTTAGTATTTCTCTCTATAATTTTGGTCAAATGTGAAAATGCTTTTACTCTCTAAGATTCTTGGAATGACTTACAATTTGGGATGGAGGGAGTAACTATGTCGGCAGAATTCTCTTTCCTAACAACGAAAGAAAGTTGTGTTGCAAACATGAAACTATGAGTGACTGAACCTGTTTTACAATGCTCGATCTCCTATCCAGAAGCTGAGTTATTAGAGGGGTCACCAGCTGTTTTAGGAGCATGGGGAAGGCTGAATAGTCTGCAGCACCTGGCACAAAGATGAAACAGAAAAGGCCCTCAGAAAAAATCCTACACTTCTTCAACTGAGAAATATAAATATTTATGTGTACAGTAAAGCCAACATAAAAAAACATTCAGGAACCTCCAAGCACTAAACCCTCCACTCTTTGCATTGCAGTTATCCGGATTGACCACTCATTATCTGGCTGCAAAGTAGATACTACTTTTTCTATCTCCCTTAGTAGGTCCTTCTCAGAGAAAACCTTTATAGGTTCGACTACTTTTCTTGTAATATCTCTTTCTCCTGAAACAAAAAGGGATGGAAGATTATATCCTATTGATAAGGAACAGTATATGGTAACATAGAAAGCAACTATATAAGTGCACCGGTACCCTACATTCACTCTATCTTACATATTCAATAACGACATTAGGTTCAGCTATTGGAAGTATTATCATCAGGTTTTTCAGCACTTTAGTACTACTATGAGTATAATATTATATCATGGATTTACTTAAAGATATTTGAGAATGAATTAATTTACTAATTTTTTATGTATAAATGCATACAAGGCTATTGTTGGAGATAGAAATAGATTAAATATTTCACACTCCTTAGACCATAGCCTGAAAACCTGAACACAGGCCCAATGTACCTGCAAGAAGTGAGATATCTCTTGTGCTGATCTTCTCTTTGGAATTTTTTCTTGCTTGACTGCTACTAGAAGATTCCATTTCGATTGTCGTATAGTGAACGTGTTGGTCATCTGGCATGCAGGAATTTGGCTCTGTGTTTTCCGTTCTTGCATTCATCTCCTTCATCTGCAACATGAAACAAAACAGCAATTCTTATGGTTCTCCAAAATCACTGTGGACCGTCCATTTAGCTAGACATATTAAACACAACTTAATTCAATACTCACGGTAACAAATGTTTCTGGAACTTATGACAAATACTTCTATTATACTTTAGTCTTTTCTTCACTTTATGAATATGACCAATAATAATCCTCTTTTGATATTTGGAACATAAAGTTTTTTTTTGAAAAAAAATAGTAGTTAAATCTTAATATAAGGACAGTGTGAGATGACACATGAAGATTTCTGAACCAAATAAATTGCGTGATGTGCTATCTATACACTGTACATAAATACTATCATCATAAATAATGGTCCACCGCAAATTCGTTTTATTTTCTAATCCTGGGTTATGGCAACTACACAAAGTTTGTGCTAATTTTATCCCCCCCTCCAAAAAAAAAAGTTTCTGCTAATTCAAAACAATTATTTTTTGAGATAATGGAATTAAGGTTCCGGCTTCACAAACAACTAATATTAACTGAAAACCCCACGGCTACAAACGTTTTTTTGATGAAATCACGGCTACAAACGTAACCAACTAATAGCTACAGGAAGCATTTCGAGCACCAGCACTAGTACAATCGACTCCAAGGAGCGAACAGAATCGAAAGCAGGGGTCTGCGATGCGATACCTCCATGAGCAGCACGAGGTACCTCCTTGCGGCCTCCCGCACAGCCGCGTGTCCGTCGCCGAGGCGCGCGACGACTAGCGGCGCGAGCCCGTCGGCATGGCGACGCATCGCTCCCCCTACGCCTGCAGCGCAGAGCGCCTCGAGCGCCACGCGTGTGGCCCCGGCGTCGGTGTCTCCGCCGCCGCCGCCAGCAGCGCGGAGGAGCCCCGCGCAGCACTCGGCTAGCGCGGCCGCGCCGGCGGCGTCGAGCTCCAGCTCCACCTCCGCCCCTGGCGCCGGCGCCAGCTCCCGCAACCGCGCCACCGCGGCGGGCATTGCCATCTCACCCGCCGGCATGAGGGCTTGTTTGGGGTGCGGAGCGGAGGGCCGGAGGCGATCGAAGCGTCGGAGGGGAAGGGAGAGGAAGCGAGGTACGGTGTGGCCGTGCGGGGGTTTGGAGGACGGCGGTTTTATAGGCGCGCGTTTAGCGGTTTGGAAATGGCTTTATTTTGACTAGGATTATAGTTAATTCGATGACTACCTGCTAATGCTACTTTTGTAGTGACTGGTCAAATTTAGACCCCGTCTAGAAGAATTTCCCACATATCATGACTCTAGTTTTTAAAAATATTTTACTCCCTCCATTCCAAATTATAAGTCATTCTAAGAATCTTTGAGAGTCAAAGTATTTTCAAGTTTGACCAAAATTATAAAGAGAAATACTAAGATTTGTAACGTAAAGTGAGTATACTATGAAAATATAACTAAAGACAAATTTAATGATACTTAGTTGGTATCATAATAATAATTATTTTATCATATAAATTTGGTCAAATTTATGATAAGAATGACTTATAATTTGAGATGGAGGGGGTACATCATACTATAATATTGTTTTTGTCTCTTCTTTTAGAATTGAACTAGGAGCCAATAAAGCTAGAGGCAAAAAGATGCCAAACAAGCCCAACTAACAATTCGTGTATTGTTTTATAAGCTAGTGAACGAAGAAGGCTAATGATATGTGTGTAGCGGTAGTTTATTTGCAGCTTTTACATGGACTGTACTCGCCTGCTAGTAGGTAGTCTTTGTTAATCAGATTAGATAATTAAGGTTACTAATCGGCTACGAGTAGAATTCTTGTGTACAGCTAGTTGGACAGCTATAATTGACATCGACGTATACACATTATGCGGTCTAGATTAAATTGTTAAAATTATAGGAAACGTATTCTAGTGTATACGGTGGTTTTAATAACTATACATAAGGTTATTGAGATTTTTCACGGGAAAAACTTTTTCCTTCTAAATGGACTAGGTAGATACGCAAACGCCATTTTGTCCATGCTAATTGTTGATTCACAAAGCTGAAACTTGAATGGACATGTTTTGTCATGAGAAACCATTGGGGAGAAATAGAATTCATTCTATATTTTTTTACCATCCAAATCTTACCGTAGTTTACTTTTGGCTATACAATTATAAACGGAAATTTTTATCCACTGAATCAAGACAAATTTGGCCATCTAGCTAGCTTCAAATGTTGTTTTATATTTTCTAAAAATAATATATTTTGTATATTTCCTAAAAATCCATAACTAAATTATTTTAAATCAGAAAAAAAAACATGAAAATACAATGTGTCTATTGGTGCTGGATTTAGAGTTGTTTGGATGTAATTTGTATTTGTTCCTAGTGTTTCATTGCTCGTAGTAGTGCCCATCAGACCATTGTTTGTTTAAATCGCCACTTTATGATATATTAAACCTCGAGGTTGAACAAGAGAAATTATATTTGAAATAGAGTAGCCAATATATTGAAATTAAATTGGATGCCGGTGATGTCATGCTATTTGCAATGGCTAAATATGATACAAAGCAAAGCACATGTGAGTATTATTGTTCCACGACTTTATTCTCTTAATTAATCGACAGCTCTGATGGACCAAATTAAATTGTTGCAAGTGACATCTATATATATGCTATATATAGCTTCATGTTATCACGTAATAAATTAGCCTAGAGACAACTTTTAGTAGTGTCGAGTTTGTCCATGAGCATACGGACTAAACACCGATGCTTATACAATAGCCTGTGTAGCTCGACCCATGCTGGCATGTGTGGTTCTTGAATCCATCTGACGGTGTTTGTACATAGTATATTCGTTTGTCTGAAAAGTTATGACTGAAAATATTATTCACTGATTTATTATGAGAGAAAAATACTGCTAACTAGCAGAAAAAGTACAACTTATAAAACAAGCGAATGAATAATCCTCCTATTAAAATAAAGAGAGTGATGTTGCTAAAAAACCATAATAAAATAGCATAATGTTTGAACCAATGGAAGCTTATCAAGTGGAATGACCGTTGATTAGTTAAGTTCCACTGGTTTCATCAATTCAACTTCAGCTCCTTGCAGTTGTAGTGTCGCTGTGACTGTTAGCTCCTAACTACTCGTCTACTCTACTGTTCGTCTGTTCTTCTGGCACTGAACATACTTTTTTTTTTTTTGCAAGATGTAAATTTACTTGACATTTCTTGTGTCAAGTCCTCAAACGTACACGTGCTGATGCAGAGTACTGCAGACTGCACAACCACTCTCCCAAGTCCTAACTTAATTTAAGGTGTGTCTATACTACAACTCTATTCTTTTTGTAGTCCGTGGTTGTTTCACCGTTTCTTTCATGTCAGAGTCAGAGCAAGCATATATGACCCTCGTTCGTTCATCCATCACAGGACAGGGCTACCTTATTCGTTCCGCTGTCTCTTTTTGTACGTATCACTTGGAAAGTTCAGGAATGGGGAGATATGCATATTCTGAAGTGACAACCGCAGTACTTAATTAGCACTATGATAAAAAGCCGCAGGTAGCCAACGCTTATTACTTCCGTCAGATTTTTTTTTTATTGAACCGCGACAGACAATATCTAGGCTACAAGGTACTACTACTTTGAATCTTTTCTAAAGTACTCCCTCCTCCCACCGTCTCCTCTTTGTTTTTTTAGCTGTTCCTTTTGCCTGTAAGACTTTTTGCTCTTAATAAATCCCTGTAGGGGCTTCGGCCCCTCCAGTTCCTTAAAAAAAAAATACCAGAAATACCATTCTTGTTTCCTACGTTTTTTAACATTGATTAAATATATTAAAAATATTAATATTTATAATGTATAATTGGTACATTAGATAGATCATGAATATGTTTTTAACTTAATTAGTACATTAGATAGATATAGTTAAATTTTGGAAAAAAAATTATCAGCACGATTTCTATAGCGATTCTTTTACGAGAATGGAGGAGTAGAAAGGAACACATCTCTACCTGCTGATGTGGCTATATGTGTATATATACCTTGAAGAGATATCTTATATACTCCCTCCTTTCCACATGAAGAATGACCTTCAAACTTTCTGAGAAATTAAACATTATTAACTTTTATCAATTATATATAAAAAAGTATTTATATTTATAATGCATAATTAGTACTATTAGATAAATTGGAAAATCTATTTTATAATAAAATTATTTAGTGATATAAATATTGCTAATATTTTTTATAAAACTAATTAACCTTAAAAAGTTTAACAACCACATATCCCATAGATCATAGCGTCATTTTTTTTTTGAAGGAGCGAGTATACAACCAGGAACGAAGAAACGGTCATTCTGCCTGCCACGCCTTGTTGTCATGCTCATGAATGAGGCATGCATCTTATTGATTTGAGCCACGGTTTGCCTTGCAAGAAATGTGTATATGTATTTTTGTTTCTGTAGAAAATTTGTGCATCATTTTAAGATAGAAGAGTTTAATTAATCGTATAAACGGCATGCTTCTTACGAACGTCCTTGGAGAGAGATCTACTACATGATTGCACCCGAAGGCTGCTCTGGACCGTCCTAACGCACACCGATCGATTCAAAATTTAGGTATTACACACAGACTTTAACGGTTATATATTATATAATATTCTTCAATTCATGTACGTATACAATGCCGATATATTCTTGTATACGCGCATACTAAACGGCGCGCGGCCGCACAGTTCAACCCCAAGTCTCGATGGGAGTCATGTATTTACGTGTTTTTTTTATACGTACGTTTGTTGTGTGACGTCATGTCGACACGCGTACACCGTTCACATTGTATTGTAGTACTATCTAAAACTAGATACTCATTTTCATCCTAGCAAAGAATAATATGTAGGTCCCACATGTCATTCTCACTTGTGTTCTTCTCACCGGAGCGGCCTTAGCCATAGCACAGGAGCCCGTGCCTTTGTCGGAGCATATATTTGGTAGCCACACCCACACTGGGATCTGTTGTAGAGAGGCTCGCCACGCTTGGACTCGTTGTCCGGGGAACTCTGTGCTGCCAAGGAAGGCAATCGAGGGAGGTCCGCCATCGAGGGAGCTCACTCTAGCAGGCCACGCCGGGAGTTCCATCTGCAGTCCCGCCCGCACCGGTAGGCCACGCCATAGAGCTCCATTGCGCCGGAGACAGTGACACCAACACCGTTGGGGAGCTCCGCCCACAAGGGAAGCCGGGGAGGAAGCGACAAAGCTCCACCGAGCCATGGAGAAGGCCATAGAGGTCCAGGGAAGGAGAAGCCAGTCAATGGTGACCGGATCCAGAGACGGCTCCCATGGGGCAGACCAGCAGCAGTTCCTCTCGACGCTCCGTGTGCGTGCGCGCATAGCGAGGCAAGAGCATGTGGGGAAGAGATAGAACTAAGGGAAAAAGGTAGTCATTTTTTTTGGCACAGTAGATGTGGGTAGTGGGAGAAAAGATTTGTTGGATCAACAAAGGTAGATAGTCTGATAGATAGGCTGTTGGAGACGTTTATTTGACCTTCATTGTTCAAATTTAGGATAGATAGTTGGTTTAGGTAGTCTATTTGCTTTGTAGGATCTAAGCTACACACACTGATGTTGTGGTGCTTGTGCCCACGCTGCTCGTTGCGCCTGCCTCGCCTCACCCGCAGATTGCGCCGTCATCACCTTACCTCGCTCGTGCCGCCTCGCCTCGCCTGTGACCACACCAACGCCATGGCTGCCGCCGTCGGCCTGGGAGCGCCGCTCGTCGTGTGTTGAGGGAGAGAGAAGGGGAGTGCGGCCCGAGATGAGAGGGAGGGAGCTGCGTGAGGCTGAGCTAGGGGCGCAGCCTGTGGAGGAGAGATGCGTCGCGTCGGTGGGAGGGGGAAAGGAGAAAGTGAGGGTGCGGCTGAAGAGAGGAGTGAGAGTTAGGGTTTCCCATATATATATTATGTACAGTTTATCGGGCTTGGTCTGAGCCGGTTGAGCCTCGAGAGCATTAACCGAGGCCGGCCTTATAAGTCGCCCGCCTCAATTAATAAGGCTATTTCTCGAGGTGGGCCTTTTTTATGATAACCACCTCTATTAATGCATTTTGTGGGGCGGTTTCTTATAACCGACTCAGTTAATAAAAAATAACCGTCTCGGTTAATGTCAGGTATAAACCAAGCGGTTTATATCCTTGTCCATCTCGGAGATGGTTTTGAAAAGATCACAGTAAATATTTTTTTTGTTGTAGTGACAACTCCTCAGCGACGCCACAGCTAGGTGGCTGGCATGGCTGGAAACCAAACAACCTCACTGTATCTATCTCCATATGGATATATGGGCCATGGCAGCTAGAGATCGAGCTGCATTGTATGCGTGCCAGTGCCACACACAGGAAAGGCCAGCGAGGCCATATACTACAATGCAACTACTCTCTTCCCCGGCCGATATAGGCACCAGCCGTGTGTGTGTGTAATGCAGATATATAAGTAGTACGGTAGCTCGCACGTACGCGTCTCCATGCCCCATGCCTCGATCCGTCCGTGTTCAGTTTCAGAGTGCGCGGCGGTGGTTGGGTGGCGTGTCGTCTGCACTCTGCACGCAGTGCGATCGAGTACACAAGTAGCTATAGAGATAGCTACATACAAGAACGTACGGGACGGCTTTGCGTCGTCTTTGCTGTGTGATACATATGCTTGCTTGCATGATGCCGCCTCCTCATCAACCACAGGCTAGGTAGCTAGGCGTATTATATATGCCATACGCGTATTATACAGACTAATCGTCGGTCTTTTAATTATATATACTATACGAGTAGTTTTTATACGGATGTCGAGCTACCAATATATACGAGTTTGTCTTTTGTGTTTTGAAAACGCGTATACTTTTGTTGCTAGCTTTCTTTTAAGAGTACACATGCATGCACTACTCCCCAACACTAACCACCAAAAGAGCCAGAGGTGCGCCTGCTACATACCGTCCAGCTACATATATACGATCATGATCTGTGTGTGTAGGTATAGGCCGGCCTCAGAACAACGTTGCTTCTTCAATCGTCTGTGTGCATGCTGGACGACTACTAGTAGGACGGGGCCTTCAAAATACTACTAGGTAACATAACAAGGAGTGTTTAGTTGGAGTTGTTAAAGTTTAACAGGTACTGTAGAATTTTTATTTTATTTTTAACAATTAGTATTCAATTATGGACTAATTAGACTTAAAAGATTCATCTCGCAAATTACTCTCTAACTGTGCTTTTAATTTCATAAATAATCTATATTTAGTACTCCATGCATGTGCCAAACATTCAATGTAACGGATGATAAATTTTAACAGACACAACAAAATGGGGCCTAAAGTAGACGGCGTATGTGCCAACTAATCCATTGTTCTAAGACGGACTGAATTATATTTTCGTAAGTGTGGTGGCTTTAAGTTATTTCTTGAAGAGTTGCAATGAGCAGCGAAATGGTCTGAAAATCTATATTGATATCCCTTATATATAAACCTAATTCTCATTACAAATTTATCTCAACATGCAAGTCATCGATATTATCTTTTTCCACTAATAGCCATGTTAGTCCACTAACTTTTTTTGAAAGAAAGAAAGAAACATTCCCCTAACTTCCAACCTC
>Ga0182004_10000067_pt1 | contig 38966 bp, 40 predicted proteins | sample Sormic07211540_1_FD_120479 | JGI IMG/M metagenome (GOLD analysis project Ga0182004, IMG submission 120479) | Endophyte microbial communities from Sorghum bicolor roots, Mead, Nebraska, USA - 072115-40_1 MetaG | ecosystem: Host-associated > Plants > Roots > Unclassified | place: USA: Nebraska...
CCTTTATGCAAAATTATCAGGGTTCGATGACCGAGCGGCACGCGAGCCACACTTCCTACATGTGGTTTGATACGTGAATAGTATTAAGAGATAGTCACACTCCCTACACGTGGTTTGGTGTGTAAATATTATTAAGAGATATGTACTATGAAAGAAATAAAAAATAAAACTGCTTCATATGCTTGACAAATATATTTTCTATAAACAAATATGGTCATTTTTAGTTAATCGACAATGAGGGATGACTATTAAAAGACTTATGCGCACACAAAGAAAGTATAGATAAGAAAATGCATTAGCTCATGGTTAAAATATTTTATCTAAGGTAATACCCTCTCAGTTCCTATAAGTCATTCCAACTTTCTTACAAAGTTAAAATATCTTAACTTTGTTAGAGTCAAAGTGGTCTCCTGTTGCTGGCTTTCGTACGGCCATTGTCTCGGTGGCTTGTGACGATAGTCAAATATATAAATATGTTAAACCTATGGATTAATGGTCTGAGAGTCTGTATTAGGGGCTCGGGAGCTACACCCATCAGGTGCACTCACACGCACCCTCTAACTAACAAGGGATAACACGATAGGCCACAGAGGGCCCAATCCTATCAAAAACACCTTGTGCCAAGGGAATGAGTCGAGGAAGCCCCCCATTATGGCCACCTTCACCTGGGAACTCAGGAGCTTGGCATGGCCAAGGAGGACCCGACCTAGGGGAGTAGTTGTCGGATGAGCACCACGATAGTTTCCCCGACCTTGGCTCGGGGAAGGCCCTGGCCAACCAACTCCATGAATATGCTCTATAATTTGTTAGGTGCATAGGTCCTAAAAGACACCACAGCAAGAGAGCGCCACGCTATGCCAAGCGCTCATTTTCTTTCCACTACCACAAGGCAACAGGCTGCACTTGACAGTCAACGCTAGGTAGTGGCAGCAACGACAAGGGGTGGTTGTGGTGTTTTTTGACCTAGCTACAAGACAATGGAGGATTGGCAGTGCCATGGAGAAGAAGACCAAAGCCCAGGGCAAGAAAACCTAGGAAAACCTCAAAGACCATGCGGTTTGCACACCCATCGACCCCTAGTGTATAAGGTGGCACATGGGCTCCTATAGAAGGGATCTAAAAGGGAGCAGAATGATCAAACCGAGTAGCTGATCGTTCCTAGTAGATGGTACTCTAGACTAGCATAGAGCTACCCCCTACATCTCTCTCTCTCTCTCTCTCTCTCTCTCTCTCTCTCTCTCGATTGGGCAATACTTAACATGAAGAACACCATTGCTTGACATGTAGGGTTTAGACGCTCGACCTAGGATAAACCCCTTGTGTCTTGAGTGCTTAAGATGCCAAAGGCACACACATCAACCCATGTTGAACAACCTGATTACTAATTCGAACCCAGAACATCTTGTTGTGCACAGCGATGGCAAGTTCTATTTTGCTTCGGTGACCCACATTGTGCTTTGGTGTGATGGTTTAGGAGGTATGAGATTTTCACATGAATGCCCTACTCGGCTCCATATCACAACCAACAATAGTGACATCTTTGGCGCCACATTGCTTGTTGGAGGTGTTGTCATGAGGTCCATTTCCTTCAAGGTTCGGTTGAAAAGCCTTAGTTTTCATTTAGCGTTGATGGTATTCTGTGAACGTGGTCCCCTCTTTGGAAGTATTGTTATTGAGAGCATCCTCTCTCTCAAGCTCTTCACTTGTTTTTTCTGCGTCATGCTTGGTAATATATGTCCGATGGTGCTTTGATGATAAAGTGGGCTATGGTTATTGTAGTGGTTGTCATGCTATCGTTTCTATAGTAATTGTTTTTGTTTCTATTTGGTATGCGTTAGTGCACGTTATCCTCTATTAATGCGTGCACCGGTTGAAGACGCACGGGCAACCGACTACACTTGACGGTCAGCGCTAGGCAGCGGTAGCAACGTCAGAGGGGTGGTTGCGGCGTTGTCTGCCCCTAGCTACAGGACAACGGAGGACTGGTAGCGCTGCAGAGAAGGAGATTGAAGCCCAGGGCGAGAAACCCTAGGAAAACCTCAGAGACCACATGGTTTTGTACACACAACTCCCCCGGTATATAAGGCAATGCATGGGCTCCTGTTATCATGTAGAAGGGATCTAAAAGGGAACAGACTGATCGAACCAAGAATCAGTCGATCGGTCCTAGTAGATCAAACTCTAGACTAGCATAGCGCTACCCCCTACATCTCTCTCTCTTTCTCCATTGTAAAAACTAGTATGAACATTTCTTAACACAAAAGAACGCCATTGCTTGACGTAGCGCTTAAGCGCTCGAACTAGAATAAACCCCTTATGTTTTAAGTGCTTAAGCCACCAAAGGCATAAAGCATCAACCAACGTCGAACAACCCGATTACTGTTGTGGATTCAAACCCAAGATAGCTTGTCTTGCATAGCAATGGCAAGTTCTATGTTGCTTCGGTGACCCACATCGTGCTTTGGTGTGATGGTTTAGGAGGTACGGGATTTTCACATGAATACCCTACTTGGCTCCCTATCACGATCAACAATTGTGACATCTTTGGTGCCACACTACTTGTTGGAGGTGTTGTCACAAGGTCTCTTGCCTCCAAGGTTCGGTTGAAATTGAAAAGCCTTGGTTTTCATTTAGCGTTGACGGTATATGGATGTCATCCCCTTTTTGGAGGTATCGCTATTGAGAACATCATCTCTCTCCCAAGCTCTTCACTTGTCTTTTGTCATGCTTGGTAGTATGTGTTCGATAGTGCTTTGATGATAGTGAGCTATGCTTATTGTAGTGGTTGTCATGTTGTCGTCTCTATAATGATTATTTTTATTTCTGTTTGGTATGCGTTATTGTGCGTTATCTTCTATTAATACATGCCCGACATTTCTTCTAGCCATGGCCTTTCGAGAGAGAGAGAAAAGTGTACAACGGAGGTTAATTAAAATGCTAAACAGCTATTGTGCGCGAGTACTCGCGGCGAAATAAAGATAACATTAGTTTACTTGTCCTGATACATACTCTAACAATCGCTAATAGTAATATTAAGCCTAATAGTGTTTCAACTGAATTAGTAGGTGCCTAAGCTCAGGCAAGGAAACTCTCCCAGGCTGCACCTACCATCAGCTTAGAATTTTTATTTTTAATTATTATCTGAACTTCATCCAAAACGCTACGCCCCCGGAATGGCAGGCATGAGTGAGGGTGAACTTCAGATTATTCTGTAATCTTCTGCTCCCAACTTGTCGGTATGAAGAAGCGACTAGAACATCTGTTCACTTGACCTTATCATCCGAAATCAACTAATATAGAACAATATTTTTCTCTCACAATAAACTAATATCAGCATCAGCCAAAAAACAGTCAGCTGATGTCCCGTGAAAAAGTGAAACATGGGAAGGCACGCTCGCTTATTCTACTGTGTCTGAAGTTAACTTTTCATCTCGAAATTGCCCTAGCACTATAACCATATATCCTCTATTCCTCCAGCAGTCCAGCTCCATTAATGAAAATTAAGTTTTCCTCCATATACCCTCAGATGTTCTACTACTTTATGTGCCCAAACAGAGGGGATCAGAACTTACAGCATATCTGAAGAGCACCGTGTGCCTGTTGTTTGCTTGTCCCTATATGAGACTCCTCATTACAATTTGCTTTGGTGCCTTTAAGTGTAATCACAAGATCCCCGTTTCAGTTAGTTGCAGATGGCCTCTTTAGTTCTTATGGCTGAGAACAATGTCGTGGTCACTTTCAGTCTATTGGCACGCTAGCTTCCACATCGATCGTAGCACCCGTTTTTGCTTATAAGTTGTATCGATGAATACCTTAATGTTTGAGAGATCACCATGGCATCCGGTGCTTCACGAAATGTCAGGTGAGCGCCTTCCCGCGCGATCAGATAACTGAACAAAGCCACGTTACTGAACAAAGGATTCAGCAGGATCATTGTTTGTTCATAACGAAAGCCATGCATTTGCATGCTTCTCTGCGAAATTTCAGGTTTCAGAACGAGATCGAGGTCCAGAGCTTCAGAACAAACCCTCTGCAGCCGAACCTCAGCAGCAGAAAGCACGGCAGAGTTCACGATCCCAGGAAATGCCGGCTGGGTTTCCGCGGCGGCTGCCTGGAGAAGGCGTGCCGGAACCCGACGCTGAAGGACAGGGTGCTGTCGCGCGCCTTCTCGGAGGAGCTGGAGTCCCTGCTGCACGCCGCCGGCAGCGGCAGCCACTTCTTCTTCGACCCGCGCGGGCAGCTGATCCACCTGTGGAACAAGATCTTCCTGTCCGCCTGCCTGCTGTCGCTGTTCGTGGACCCGCTGTTCCTGTACCTGACGGGCACGCAGCGGGACAAGGACAACGTGTGCATCGAGTTCAGGTACTCGCTGGCGCTCACGCTCTCCATGATCCGCTCGCTGCTGGACCTCTTCTACGCCGCGCACATCCTGTTCCGCTTCCGCACCGCCTTCATCGCGCCGTCGTCGCGTGTGTTCGGCCGCGGCGAGCTCGTCATCCAGCCCTACAAGATCGCCAGGCGGTACCTTGGCCGGACGTTCTGGTTCGACCTCGTCACCGCGCTGCCCCTGCCGCAGGTTGGTCGTCAGCCCAGGCACGCAGCCGCCATTGATGTCTGACTGTCTGTCTGTCTGTCTGTTGCAAGAACTGAAAGCTTTGGAAGATATGCATGACAGTGAGGTTTGGTTTGTCATGCATGCAGTTCGTGATCTGGATCGTTATACCGAAGCTGAATGAGTCGCCGACGGCGAACAGGAAGAGCATCCTCCGCTTCAGCATCATCTTCCAGTACCTCCCGCGGCTGTTCCAGATCTTCCCGCTCTCGAGCCAGATCGTCATGGCGACGGGCGTCATGGCGGAGACGGCGTGGGCCTGCGCCGCGTACAACCTGATCCTCTACATGCTCGCAAGCCACGTACTCCAATTCGATCGCCTCTATATATAGATAGATGCTTTCAGACTTCTTTTGCGTTGATAGATAGATGCTGCAGGTGCTGGGAGCGCTGTGGTATCTCTTCTCGGTGCAGAGGCAGGAGGCGTGCTGGAGGGAGGCGTGCCTGCTGGAGAGCCCGACGTGCCAGACCATGTCCTTCGACTGCAAGGCGTTGAGCAGCAACAGGACCGTCTGGTACGAGCTCAGCAACATCACAAGGCTGTGCACGCCGGGCAACGGGTTCTACCCGTTCGGCATCTACGCGGAGGCGCTGCAAGCCAAGCTCCCGTCGTCGTCCTTCACCCAGAAGTACTTCTACTGCTTCTGGTGGGGACTCAAGAACCTGAGGTCTGTACTGTAAGCAGGAAGCCAGGAACTCTTAAGCTAATTAAGGTTAATTTACTACTGCTAACTCGCGTTTCAATAAACGGACAGCTGCTTAGGGCAGAATCTGTCGACGAGCTTGTTCATCGGCGAAATAACCTTCGCGATCGTCATCGGCGTTCTTGGGTTGGTGCTGTTTGGCCTGCTCATCGGCAACATGCAAGTAAGCCAGTAACTCTGCAGATGCTAAAATCCGTGGCGACTGTGAATGATCTGACATGTCTTGTTCTGTGTCATCGTCGTCGTCGATGAATAACAACAGTCTTATCTCCAAACAACGATGGTGCGGCTGGAGGAGTGGCGGACGAAGCGGACGGACATGGAGCGGTGGATGCACCACCGGCAGATCCCGCAGCCGCTGAAGCAGTGCGTGAGGAGGTACCACCAGTACCAGTGGGTGGCGACGCGCGGCGTCGACGAGGAGGCCCTGCTCCAGGACCTCCCCATGGACATCCGCCGCGACATCAAGCGCCACCTCTGCCTGGACCTCGTCCGGAGGGTGCCCCTGTTCGACGAGATGGACGAGCGGATGCTGGAGGCGATCTGCGAGCGGCTGAGGCCGGCGCTGTACACGCGCGGCACGCGGCTGGTGCGGGAGCTGGACCCCGTCGACTCCATGCTCTTCATCATCCGGGGCTACCTCGACTCCTTCACGACGCAGGGCGGGCGGTCGGGCTTCTTCAACTCGTGCCGCATCGGCGCCGGCGAGTTCTGCGGGGAGGAGCTCCTGACGTGGGCGCTGGACCCGCGGCCCACCGCGAAGAAGCTGCCGCTGTCCACCCGCACCGTGCGCGCCGTGTCCGAGGTCGAGGCGTTCGCGCTCGTCGCCGACGACCTCCGCTTCGTGGCGTCGCAGTTCAGGCGACTGCACAGCGCGCGGATCCGGCACAGGTTCCGCTTCTACTCGCACCAGTGGCGCACGTGGGCCGCGTGCTTCATCCAGGCCGCCTGGCGCCGGCACAAGCGGCGCCGCGCGTCCGTGGAGCTCAGGGCGCGCGAGGGCGGCGAGGTGTTGGCAGGAGTGGGGAGCCTGAGGCGGTCCCGCCGACACAGCGTCGACGGCAAGGCGCCGATTAAGAAGCCCATGGAACCGGACTTCACGGTGGAAGAAGAGGACTGATCATCACCTAGTTAAGCAACTTCTTTTTCTTACTAAACAGTGTACAGATGCATATATGCTTGCATAAAAATGAGAAAACTAGTTCGTCTTCGTTAATTGCCATTCTCGATCGTCGTGTGTTTCACAAAATTGACGACCTCAGTAATACAACACCACATGCCTATATGGACACATGGGTTATCTCAACCACCTATTCCCTCACATGCAATGCATCTCAACCGTTTGGCAGATGTTTCTATCAAAGCACAGGACGGTCCGTTGTGTACAATTCAGCATCCCGAATTGTCTGTTTTCTTTTCCCGATCTGCACTTCTTCTTCTTCTTCTTCTTTTTTTTTTTTTGAGAACAGCCGATCTGCACTTTTTAACATGTCTCGATTGTTTAGGTTGTCAAACTTATTCGGTTATATATCATCTGGATCCTTAAACTTAAAAATCACCCGTTTAAGTCTTTAAACTTATTTATTAGTTGTGTTATCCTGTCCATAAATATTGTAAACTCAATATATATTTATAAAACTATCCAAAAATTATAAATCTAATTTTATTAGACTTCTAATGACTTTAAATTAGAATAAAACAAATAACCATGTACTTTCTATTTTTAAATCCATAGTTCAATAACTAAAAAATAGACACATATACAGTTTTCGGATTCATAAAAATATACGTGTGTATTTAGTCATTTAATTATAGAGTTAAAATGGAAAGTACATGGTGATTTTTTATTTTAATTTAAAGTTATGTTACCAGGAGTCTAACAAAAACTAGATTTATAAGTTTTACTCAATTCTATAAATATTTATGTTTTATTTTAAATTCAAAAGTTTACAGTATTTACAACATTTAAAGATCAGCATGATACAACTGAACAAGTTCGAGGAATTAGATGATACAATCGAATAAGTTTGAGGACCTAAACGAGCGACTTATAAATTTAGAGAACAAAATGACACATGTAAATATGTTTAAGGATCTAAAGTTCGATTTACGAGTTTAGGAATCGGGATGATACTACCGAATAAGTTTAAGGACTGGACTTTACTCTTTTTTCGCCCAAATTTATTGTCAACGTTGTGAAAGCCTGAAGAACCTATCTTAGTTTTGTTTGTCTTTATAGTTTTCATGGTACCAATGAAGTACTATAGCACTACCTCCGTCAATAAAAGAATGCTACTATGGCATACATGTACATTAAAATAGTTTAAATTTAACCAAGTTTACAGTAAATAATATTCATATTTATGTCTCTAAATTGGTTTATCATAAAAATAAATTGCACAATTGACTTAATAATACTTATTTTGTATCGTGAATGTTATTATTTTTAAAATATTTTTGGTCAAATTTTAAAGTATTTGATTTCGTAAAAGCACGAATCACATTTTTTGGATGGGGGTAGATTAAGGTTTATTTAATTTAATTTTTTAGAGTCCAAGCAAATTCTCTCTTTAGGCTATTCAATCAATTTTTTCAACATGACATGATGCCAAAATCTAGAGCCCGAGCCTAACCATTTCAGCCAAGCTTTTTAAGACTTCAGTGCCCGAATGAAAAGGTAAGTACCCAAGCCCATCAGTTATTTAGTGTGGGCAGGAAAAGAAGCCCGATTCCAGCCGATGTGGTTGTCAGGCCAGGCTAGGTGCGCTTTTCCAGTCTGGGCTTTGGGAGGGTTATAGGACCGGCAAAAGTCCAATGGATCTCCTCGAACTATCGTCCCATTTCCCTCCCTAAACTATAAAATCAGTTTTATAACCTTTCTTATTAATTTTTAAGACCTTTTGTTTTTCATATTTGATGGGTTTGATAGTAGTTTTGCTGACGTGGCACTACATCACATGGGGTAAATCAGACCCAATTAAGAATTAAAAGAGTTAAATCAGACTATAAATATTTTAAAATGTCAAAAGGTCTTAATTTTTTTTAAAAAAATTATCTAAATATTTTTACATGGAAAAAGAATGCCATTAAAAATCCTAAAGTTTGGTTTAATCTTAGAAAATTCATAGAAATTCTTTAACTCAAAAAATTATGAAACTAGCTTCACATTTTCCTAAAATCATGCTCCATTCTACGGTGCCTAGCTTGAATTTTATTTGAATCTGGATGGACTCATTTTGATATTTATTTTTAGTAAAAGCTCTTGTTATCTATTAGAATTATTAGTATATGTTGATCATTTGGTTACATAGTAGCATCAGTGGAACGTCGTCACGACTACATATGTGCAGCACGGTGGGCGCTAATTTCCTGCTCTGCATAATTTTTCAAAGTAACGTGTTAGTCTGCATGGCTGCATGCACCCCGCCACCCGTACGGTCCTAAGTCCTAACGACACTCCATTTGCATTTCTAAAGTGGTTAATTATAAAGATAAAGCGACCTTCTAATAGAAAGTAAGCACCAAAATGAGTCCATCAATATTTAAACAATTTTAATTTAGTCACCATAAGATAGAGCATATTTAAACCAGATTTTATGATTTTTAATTTCATAGTTTCCATGTAAACATATGTGGATTTCCTTTTGATTTTTTGTGATATTTTGTATATTATTTTGAAAAAAAAATATAACCCATTTTAGCTCCATGAATTTTTCAACTTGGTCTGATTTACTTCGTCTAACGTTGCATCACACAAGTAAAACCACTAAGAAAATCGTCGAATGTGCAAAAAACAAATGATTTAAAAGTCGAGGGAGGTTAAAAAAACTAGTTTTATAGTTTAGAGAAAAAAGTGGAGCAACCACGGTGGTTTAGAAAGATAAATTGAACTTTTTCCTACATGGAAACATTTTGAGCATTTGGTTTTACCGCAGGAGTAAGGGAGTGTTTGGTTGGGGTTATTAAAGTTTAACATGTATTGTAGTATTTTCGTTTTATTTGACAATTAGTGTCTAGTCATGGACTAACTAGGCTCAAAAGATTCATCTCGCAAATTACTCTCTAGTCATGTTTTTAATTTTATAAATAATATACATTTAGTACTTCATGTATGTGTCTAAACATTCAATGTAACTGGGCGGTAAAGTTTAACCAAACATGCCCTAAATCAGTTTCCAATTATGTAGCCGTGAGCCCATAAGAGCAAGTTTAATAATACAGTCCACTTGCTGTAAGGTTTCTTACAGTCTTCTTCAAGTCCACTCATACAATAGTTAGCTATTCACTATTTAATACATGGCTCACTTATCTCTCTCACAGAGTTTTATGGTTCCTGTGTCTAAGCTGGCTGTAAGCTTACAACCTACTTCTCTTCTCTCTCCTCCCTTCTCTCCTCCACCTCATCATTTAGCCAGCTTAAAGTTCACTATAATACTTGTTCTAAGTACGGATTGGGAAGCTCTGTACATCACGGTTCCCGAGCGCTATGTCGTCTGAGAACCTTGGTCAGCGGTTTGTGTCAGTTCATGCCCAGGGTTGAGCAAGCTGCAAGCCTGCCCTGGGGACACGGGACAATGATGAGCATTGAGCATGCCTTGTCTGATTTTGTACGAGTGGGGCAAAAGTTTGAACGGGACGTGCATTGTCTTCTGCCCTCACGGCAGGACGATCGATCGATACAATATTGTGCATTTCGATTCTATATGAAAGAAAAGATCATCGTTGTGTTGTACTTTACTACGTTATATGCTACTAGTAACAGCTTAAAACTCGTACTATAATCTTGAGACAACTAGCTTAACAACCTTTGAATTTCATTTCATATATATATGTCCATGTCCATGAATATACCTAAGTTTACGTTCCAAAAAAAAAAGAAGTATGAAGATATCTAAGCTAAAATAGTAACAGGGTTGCCGTATTTGTCTTTTAATCATTCCGACTACTAATTGTTTTTACTGCCTGTAAAACAATCACCTAACATACATCGATTTTGGGTTTAGAAATTCGTCGATAAATTGCTTAAAAGCACATAGGGGTTACAGGTCGTTTGTTATCATGAACCTGTGCGTGTGTGTGTTAGTGGGAGGGGGAGGGGGGGAGGGCACAACAGCATGCACTTTGGGGACACGATAATTGTTATCTGGATTTTAGAAGAAACAAGATAGACAGGTAATTGTCAAGGGGTTCACGGCGCAATGACAAAGGCCATTGGTTGGGGGGCTCCCATCCAGGGTTCAAATCCTGGGTGCGACACTTTATTCTGGATTTATTCTAGAATTTTCCGACGCTATGTATTAAGTGGTAGGCGATGTGCCTATGGTGACTTCGTGAACTTCAAGATTTGCCGGCTCAGTCCTTCGAAAGTGCTCATAGGGCTAGGGTTTGCATACGTGTGTTTATATGGGTGAGTGTACGTACGTGTTGTAATCTCAAAAAAAAAAAGACAGACCGGTAATTTAGTTGCGGTCTCGAGAGGATCCAACTATTCATGCCCCTTTCCACATAACTTTTCTTACAACCAAAACATCTCCCCATGGATACTACTATATATAGAATCACCTATATATAGAATTATGAAAATTATAGTAAAGAAAAATCAGGCAAAGAGCAACTTAACACAGGTATGCTGTACTTCTGTACTTTACGGAAACAACATCAAATCAAATACCATAACATTAGAAGAATTCCCTTCGTTTGAAACGGTATGTCATTATGACTTTTTTAGATATATATAATTTTTGTTATATATCTAAATATATATAGCTAGGTGTGTACTTTCTCTGTCCTGTAATATAGCGCATTGTAGCTTTAAAAAATTATACTCAAGTATATTGCATTCTAAAGGACAAAACTCAGTTTTACATTAAAAAAAATCCTATTTATCAACCAATCATCATCAATCATATTAATGAAAGTGTCTGATTATAAAACAAAATGAGGGTAATGTGTCTTTTTAAATTTATCTTAAAATTTCTAAAATGTACTATATTATAGGAAGAGAGTAGCTTAACAAAGCTGGTCGTGTTTGAGGTTAGGTATTCTAGTCGAGTCATTTCTGTTGGAGTTGAGCAGGGCCGGCGTCATTTGGAATGCGTCGTGCGTATCAGCCTCATCGACGTTCTCAAGTTCACATCACGTGGGCGTGGAGTGGACCCGTGGGGTAGAATCAGGGGGGAGCGGGATGCCGACTCCGTCTCCTTTGTACTCCACCGTGTTCAATCGCCTGCGACATTGCATCCTTCCTGTGATTATTTGGAATTTGGAAATGTACTGGAGCAAGGGGAGAGTTGATGCTGTGTCTCTAAAAGGTGGGCCTGTAACTCTGTATGGACAGGAAAACGGTTGCATTCCCAAATTCATATATGAATGAACTAACAATTATATGTAACAAATAGCTTTGCAGCACTCGATGATCAAGCAGTCAATGCATCTCTTAAATTATCTAGTCCTTTATTAGGCCTTGTTTAGTTCCCAAAAAATTTTGCAAAATTTTTTAGATTCCTCGTCACATCGAATCTTTAGACGCATGCATAGAGTATTAAATATAGACGAAAATAAAAACTAATTGCATAGTTTGGTCGGAATTGATGAGACGAATCTTTTGAGCCTAGTTAGTCCATGATTGGACAATATTTGTCACAAACAAACGAAAGTGCTACAGTACGTACCTGTTTTGCAAAAAAATTTGGAACTAAACAAGGCCTTAGTTTTAAAAAAACTGTCTGCTATTACTTCTTTATTTAGAAGCAGAGAAAGTAATTCGTAGTAGATGTTGAGCACTGACATGACGTTCACATGTCCTGTGTGTTGTCGGCTGAGTGCAGAGAGGCTCGACATGTTTCTTTCGTGTGAGATCAGCTGTGACCTGTGGGTAGGCCACTGCAATTTACTGCTGTCGTGCAGCCATGCCCTTCTGAATTCGGTCTCCTTGTGAGTTGTGATGCATTTTCATTGCAAGGTGCAAACACATACAGTACACCTAGTGGAAGGTGCAATTTAGCAATAATAAAGGTGCAATTTTCGAAATTACACTCAGGAATCACCCAATCAGGACATTATATATAGTTTAATTACATTCAAATGGACCTCATAGAATTAGTTCAAGCATGCCAGATGATCCTTAAAAAATCCATGACTAGACAGAGTTGAGAAAACCAAATCAAACAGTTAGTATATATATATAGCGACTCCACACTCCACAGGTAGTGGTGTGCACTCAAGTGCAGCCAGCCAAGCCATAGTGGGATATCCCATCTCCATGCTGTGTCACCACCCTTAAACACCTGCAGACATTCACAAGAAACTAGGGAGGTGAAGTGGGGAGCAATGGAGATCAAGGTCGATGAAGAGGCGGCAGAGGCCGTGGCACCGCTGCCATCACGGTTCAGGAGGATATGTGTCTTCTGTGGGAGCAGCCATGGTAAGAAGAGGAGCTACCAGGATGCTGCCATTGAGCTTGGCAACGAGCTGGTAAATTTTGTGCTGCTTCTTCTCTTACTTTAATTCCTTTATGTCTTTTTGTGCGTTTTACCTTTTTAGTTGTTTGGTCAACTAGATAGCTAGACATTAGTGTTATTTTTATGATACCATGCCTTTAATCTTACTTGAAGTTTACCCTCTTGTTTTGACCACCAAAGCATCAACCACAGTACCACACCCATGGTGATGCAGTGATGCATTTCCATGAGAATTCTTTTTCTGTGAAGGAGTTCAAGAGGCTCCACGGTAGTATATTTGCATGGATGCATGTTACTGTATTTACAAAATATTCAACTTCCTTAGTTCCATAACGAAACAACGAAACACTGCATATATTTGACAAATTATGGTCTATATGTGTCATCACTTTGGTTTCCCATCTCTTAAGATGTACTAACATGGCAACAACCTCCAGACCTTAAAAGGTTTTCTAGCAACCATAAGTTTGTGTACTTGATATTTTTTTCCTGGTCTGTTTAGGTGGCAAGAAACATTGATCTAGTGTATGGAGGAGGGAGTGTAGGATTGATGGGTTCGGTCTCTCAAGCAGTGTACAATGGAGGAAGGCATGTCATTGGGTATGTAACATAACAACAGTTCTTTAGCACATTTGCACTATCAAATTGATAGTGCGTGAAAAGAAGAATAGCTTAGAAATTGATGAAACAGGCTCGTGTCGGAAAGTGTTGGATTGATCATGTCTGCCTCAGATCTTAAATTTTACATTTTGTCATCTTGTTGTCCCTCTATGCAGGGTGATTCCCAAGACTCTGATGCCTAGAGAGGTACCCATAATCCTCCTACTTAGCATTAGTCTCTAATTGTTTCTTGTCACGTGCCATGATTACCTCGAACACAGCAATATTGCTTCAAAATTTAGCAATCAAAGTTTCAAATTGTCATGGTACACACATGGAGCTTTTCATAGAGGATGAAGATGCAATTCCTTATTGCTATTTACTTGATATAATAAATATGACTATCATAATAAACCTAATGGTCATCTTTAAGTACTGAAGTCAATCACAATGGGTTCATGTTTATCTTCAGAAATATTCTATTAGGGTGTACATTTAAGAAGAGTAAAGAAGGAAAAATACATGATACTGTCTTTAGATCCTTCTCGCTTGTCTTTCTTGCTAGTGGGAAAGGAAAAAGGCAGGCATATGATGAAAGATCAGGAGAAATGCTCACTGAAATTGTGTTCCCCACATGATCGATCAAATCTTGCTGATCTTGACCGCAATCTCTCCAACAAATGCTGGCTCAGTTAAAAATGAAAAAGCCCATCATAGTTCCTCCTATCCCCAAAACCAGCACCATAATTGCCTCCCCTGAACATGTGTCATCTGATTAAAAAAACTGGTAATGTAAAACAGTCAAGTCATCCTCCATTTCTTTCTCCATCTCCAGAAAGTTGGTCCCCTTTAGGTCAAGCAAAAAAGCCTGTGCCAGCTAGTAAAATATGATGCTTGTTCTTGCGCGTGTGTTGGTTGCAGATATCAGGTGAGACAGTGGGGGAGGTGAAAGCAGTGGCTGATATGCACCAGAGGAAGGCTGAGATGGCCAGGCAGTCCGATGCTTTTATAGCATTACCTGGTGAGTGTGCGTGTCACCTGAGAAAAGGAAAGTGATGAATCGGTAGTTGTGACTGGTAAATTTGGTTGTCACTTTCTTCAGCTTTTGCAATGATCGACTGATAGTGGAAGTGTGAGTGAAAGTTGAGAATGCATGCTCTGTCTCTGACGAGGCTATCTGCTCCAAAAATTGAGATTTTGTTTCCCTGCACAAGCACAATGACTAAGTGAGAATCGAAATTAGACCATGATAATCTGAAATGAAGTTCCAAGAGCAGGCCATGCAATTCAAAATATGAAATCTGGTGATCTTGAAAACATAAAGTAAATTTAACATTTAGGATCAAGTTAGCCGTACAAAATTTGCCCATGTCCTCTTTGTTTTAGTATTTACAATTGTATTGAAGGATGTCTTGGATGGCTGAGATTTGCCTTGTAGGGGGGTACGGAACACTTGAAGAGCTGCTGGAAGCGATTGCATGGGCTCAACTTGGCATTCATGACAAACCGGTACCACACCTTTCATCCTTTTTGCAGCAATTCATAACTTTTTTTGCTGTGACGACCTACAATGTATCTGCTATTCTGCAGGTTGGACTGCTTAATGTGGATGGCTACTACGACCCACTGCTGTCTTTCATCGACAAAGCAGTTGAAGAAGGGTTTATTAAACCAACTGCTCGCAATATCATCATCTTGGCTCCAACTCCCAAGGAACTGATCAAGAAGTTAGAGGTGGGTCCCCTGCCCTTTTTTTCCTTCTGCGGCCTCTGCCCCACAATAAATTCATTTCTAGAATCACCCCCTAAGTTATGGCTTGTTTGGTAGAGCTCCACTTCCTCTTTGATTCTAGTTGATTCTAGTTGGGGGCAGGGGAGAGCTGGTGAGAATTGATTCTGGAGTGGTTTTGGTGGAGTTGAAGAGGGATCAGTGAGGCCCAGCTCCCAGTGTAAACAGAGAAGTGGTTCTTGTATACAGCCCACCAAAATCTGTGCGCCATTTTGTTGTTTGGCTGTGTGATTCTTAAGAAGAATCCACTTCAAGAAACTCTACCAAACGACCCCATAAACTATCTTAAATTTGATCAACTTTAGAGGAAAAGAGCAATAACATCTAGACACCAAATAAGTACATTATATGAAAATATTTTATATGATACATCTAGGGACTAGGGGTACTAATTTGGTGTCATAAATAATGATACTCTCTTCTATGAATCTGGTCAAAAGTTAAAATAGTTTGACATAGGACAACTCTAAAAGTTGATTTAATTTAGGACAGAGGTAGTATGCTGACAAGATCTGTGTCCCGCAAAACATAAAATGTGGTCACAACATTCAGGAGCATACATCCAAACGCAACTCGTATGTACTAGGCATAATCTTTGCTTCTAAGCAAAGCTTAAGTTGTCTGCTTTGCCTTCTCCATCAACCAGTGTCCAGTTTAGCCTTAAAGCATGAAGCACTGTACTAACAGCATAAAACTTAGCAATCATGCAGAATGCATCTTTAATGAGACCAACAAGAAGTATTAATTATATCGTGATCCCATATATGTCTTGGTCCAGTGCCAATGTCTTCATCGATACTGCAAGAACTGGCAGTACAAATTCAGGTGTAGTTGTAGTGCTAAAGCATTGCTGCGTTTAAGGCAATGCACTTGGTACAATGCTAAACTGCAACGTCAGGAAGGACTAAAACTTGGGACAATTTTTTTCCTTGTTTTTCAGGAGTACTCACCGCAGCACGAGGAAATCGTGCCGAAGATGAAATGGGAGGTGGAACAGGTGAGCTACCCTCAGAACTACAAGATCCCCAGGCCAAAGGAGGGGAAGATGGTCATGGAAGCAGAAGTGGGAAGCAGGCTGTGGATGTAGTACCAAGCCACTAGCCCTGTTCATGTAAGATAGGCTTGCATATTTGACAATAGTAGGAAGTTCAGAACATCTAGTGACTCACCTCACTGTGCTAGACGCATGTACCCTCCTGAAACCTACTGGTTGCTCATTCGTGTAAGATTAGCTATGTGTTTACCTGTACTGCAAAATTAATGGAGCTCAATTGGTAGTACATGAATACACTTACCACCTGGAATGCTGAGGTGAGAGAGCTCGATTTGATGCCGGAGATTGCTCGCTCTCTAGGGTTAATAGTCTAAAACAACCGAATTGGCTTGGCTGCTCACTTCTCTGAAGAATTGCGGTTTCAGATAGGATAGGATGCCAGTTTGGGCCTCGCCATCCAAAGCACCAAGTCGCTTTCGTCCTCACCTTCGAAGTCGAAAGACCTCACGCCGCCGCCGCCGCCGCCGCCGCTGCCGTCCCCCGTCGGCCGTCGCCGCCGTAAGGACACCGCTTGCCGCAGGGAAGCGATGGAACCCAAAGCAAAGCCTTCAAGAATCTGTAAAGCCATAGGGCTCATGGGCCTGGATCCCCGCCGGGGAGTTTGGGCTCCCCAGCAGGTTCGGCTGACCAAGGTCGTGGAAAAACTTGGTCCTGGTCTACTTCATGGGCCAAATCTAAAAAGGCCGCAGCCACTAGCCCACTACCGCTTCCGCTTCGATCCGGATTCCGGACACCCCCATCGTCGAGCGGAAGATCTGAAACTCTTCTTCTTTCTGATGAAACCAAGGAGAACTGAAACTCTGAAACCACCGGCGAAGTCTGCTTCAGTTTGGCGATCCACATCCCCATCGAGTGCCTGCAAAATATTTGCATCTGCAGAAGTTTTCTGTGAAACAGTTTTTACACAACACGTGTGCCACCGACAAGTTGGTGGTGCAGGTTGGAGCACTAATCTACCAATCCTTGCCATTCTTCACCTAATCCTAGCCTAGACAGCATTAACAAACACCATAATCCATTAATCCTAACTACTACTCACCACTACTAGCATTTGCACCTTTTCCTCGCTGAGATATGGATGCAATTATTCCATGCATGTTCGTCAAATAGAATATCATGGGAGCGATAATTCACCATACTGAACTCGTGATTTGAAGACCTGATTTGATTCAGCACCGGGCTAGCGTCTATGATCATAATTCATAAGCGCCCCTCTTTTCCCCCCCTCAAATCTGGGGCCAGAGATTCAGAGGCACGCACGACTGTCTGAACTGACTGGTGTGAGGTCTCACCCAACGGCCACCAGAATAATGGAGCTGCTCCGCTCCGCTCCGCTCCACGGCAGCCTGCGCATGGGTTTGTTGCCTTTGCTTGCATTCACGGGAAGGCCGGCCGATGCTTGCTTTACTGCTGCAACCACCTGACTCGAACCTTGCGCCTCAAGTGACAAGAGGAAGGTCTGTTGTTTTCCTTGCTTGCTTGCCCAATTATTGGATTGGTGAATGCTAGCAGCTTTGATGTGATGCTCCCCATTTGGCTTAATTCTATTCGATCAGTGCCTTTGTTAGGTCGGAGAATCTGCTTTGGAGATCGATGCCGCACTTGAGCTGGTTAATTTTAGTCGGTGCAGGGGGTCTATGCATGAATTCATGCTTTCAGCGGTGCCTGATGCCACTACAGCCGAATTTGCAGTGATCATCAGTTTTGTCAGTCCAAGAAATCTGAGGTAACAACCGTAATGTATGTTCTTAACAAATTGATGAAGCCAGCATGCGTCTGTAGGCGGTAATCTCTTGTGATATCTACACTGCAACAGCTTGCTGAATTTCACCTGTTCAAAGTAAAAAAAGAATAAGGAAATGTCCTGTAATTTTCATCTTACCTACTGCCGGAAGGTAGCCTAAGAGAATATCCGAATTGACAAAACTCAGGCTTTTTTTGTTACTATATGGAGTCAAATTAATCATCATAAAGTTAATTGATCATCTTTTTCAAGGACAAGTTTTTTTAACCATTTATTGTTCACGCTATATGAAATATGATTAAACACTTGAAAGGCATTGATTAGTGTATGTACTACAACGAAGATCAAACGTCTTCTTCACATGGACTTTATTAAAGCTGGAATATTGTAGGGGTGATTGGTGGTGATACCGAACGCTTACTTAGTCGTAATGGCAAGGCATTGATTAGTAGTACTACTACTACTAGTAGTACACAAATTAGTTGCATAGTGCTACACTGGACAATAATCAGCGAAGATCTTTCTGGCTCGGCCCTATTCCTTTTCTTTTCATGAAATGAAATGAAATATGTTATTAATTTTTAGATTAGATAGAGAGGGTCCGAGCTTCATGTAAATCTTTACTAACCCTAGGGCGTCTGAAGGCGTGCTGTATAGATCGATCGGTGATGTGGACTCAGGCAGCATACACCGGCAACACCAGTCTTCTGAATTCTTACCTGGCTCGGCTACGTACATCTCTTTCCAGTTTCCATGTCGGTGATGTGGACTCGATCAGGCGACCATGTCCGGCGACCGGCGCCCGGGACGGGACGGAGCTGTTGCCTTCCTTCCTCTAACGCTCGCTGCTAATTTCTGCCTAGCAACAGCAGGAAGCGAGCGAGCGAGCGTCAGGGTCAGTCAGTCAGTCAGGCACCGGCGTCAAAGCACGGAGCAGGCTGACTGCCCACCAACACATTACACATGCGCTGCGCGCGCCACCAACACCTCCCCTCCCCCGGGCCCCGGCCCACTGGTGGTGCCGGACATAAAAATGCCTCTGCCTGCGTCTCTTCTTCCTCTGTCCCCCGAGGCGCTGCGGAACGGAACCACCAGCGCCATTAGAGGCCACACCACACCAACGCTCCTACCTTCTCTCGCGCGCATATACGCATGTATGAGGAGATACTAGCAGGAGGACTGCTGCAAAGGAGAGGGACCTGTTGATTTGAAAGATCAATTTGAAGTGAGTACTACTCTTTACTTGTTTCATTCCTTTTAAGAATTCCTGTGTCTCTCAGGTTGTTCTTGAGTTCTGGACATTCTCATCTCATGGTTTCATTCCTGTGCTTACTACAACAATCTCCGAGATAAGTAGGCCAATCGTGTGAATAGACTACTCCCTACTAGATACTAAACTTAAGGGGGGGCGGCAGAGATTGAATTCCTCTACACTGCTCTAACTTGTTTGATGAATTCCGGAGGAACGCTGCTCTATCTTTTTTTTTTTGGTCTCGATCTTATGTTCATCTGTTTACGCTATCAATCATGCTCAAACAATCTTTTTTCCGCTATGTGAATTTAAACCAAAAACTCCATTCAGTATTTAACCTTTTTATTATTATTAAATAGTATCCGTGCAACTGCAAACGTGATCAATCATTTCGTAACAACTAGGATTCCATTCGATCATTGTACCACCTCGGGCCAGAGCGAACCACCGATCTGTACGTCCCCGGTCCTCGCGAGAGCTACTTCGTTTCAATGCTGCTGATATCTATTGCGATGCTTCATAACAGCGCCGTGCCGCCGTACGATATTTATTTATTCAAAGTAGAGATGTGCAGTTGTGCCGCTTGGATGCCAATGCCATGGTTTCCAACAAGTCGTATTCTCGTAGAAACTCTTGCCCACGCTCGTACGAGCTCGCTGGACCTAGTCCATCTGTCAAAAGGTCGGACTCATTCGTCCAGCTAGAAGTTCATTGTCCTACTGTACTTTTAGCTGGACACCACCATTTATCGCAGAGCCCTCGTTGCATACGCGTTATCGATCGCGTTGCAGCTGTGCCGGACCGGAAGAGCAGGCACCCAGATGTCCATTTGGACTCGGCGTGCTCGTGCACATCATGTCTCTGCGCTGCGCTGCTTCGTCTCCATGCGAGCACGGCCGGTGTCGCCAACTGCAGCTCTGCAAGCGTGTAAACTCTCTGGTCAGCAACTATCAGCAGCTCGGTTGCACGACATTCAAAAACGATCCGGGGAGTGAGTCGCTGTCATGAGCTTGCCTGCACCTGCAGGCATATTATCTGCTCACTCATGAGCTTCGTCAGCGTGATTGGATTGGACGACAGGACGATCTGGGCTGGGGGAGTCCAGTCGTGGAAGCATCCCACGGCAGCGTTCGAGTGGAATCATTCGGGCATTGGCCGTGGTCTCATCACGCGCGCTAGCGGCTGGCCTAGCCATTTGGCAGTAGCTTGTTTGGACGTCACGGCCGACGACATCTTTGTCTTACCTGTTCAACGCCACCCTTTTTCAATTCCTGGCCCTGGAACGGGAACACTGTTACTGACGCTGATCCATAAGGGATGATAAGGCCGGCTGATTCAGGCATTCCAGTGGGAGTAGGAGCTCGTTTTTTTGTCCTCTGCCCCAAGTTTCAGGCTTTCACCTTTCAGTGTACTCCACCGAGCACCGGAAAATCACCTAGTCACCTACTAGATTGAATCCACAAGTTACGACTGTGCGTAGCATTTACAAGTTGGGCCATAGTGCACGTTCCACATAGTTTGTATATTCTTTATTAGTCGGTTTCTTGCACTGAATACAGGTACCTTTCGGTGGGTATATTATCAGGTAGCAGATTCAGAAGTGCGTAGCCGAAGCCCGAAGGGCAGCATACACAGCAGCTGGCCAAGATGACTGCCGGTTTCCAGCTCGGTGTGATTGGGTCTCTTACGCTCTCCGTCGCGTCATCGGTTGCCATTGTCATCTGCAACAAAGCCCTCATCAGCACTCTAGGCTTTCCATTTGGTAAGGCATCCTCAGCTCTGCAGTACACTAGTATGGATGGAGCCTGGTGAACAAACCTGAAAGGGCTTTCAGCCTATTCAGTGAACCAGAGCGCACGTTGCAGAGTTATATGAGTTCAGTTCAGTACTTGCCGGAAAATCACATGTAATGTACGTATGTATTTATGATCAATGCAGCTACAACTTTGACAAGCTGGCACCTGATGGTGACCTTCTGCACCCTTCACGTCGCGCAGCGTCTGCGCTTCTTCGAGCCCAAGGCCATTGATGGGCAGACGGTAGTTTTGTTTGGGTTGCTAAATGGAACCTCGATTGGCCTTCTGAACCTTAGCTTAGGATTCAATTCCATTGGATTCTACCAGGTCAGTTCTCTGCTGATTCTTTTTTTTTTTCCTTGATTGAAAATGAAGGCAGCGCATGCTCAAATTCAGTGTGTTCTGCAGATGACAAAGTTGGCCATAATACCCTTCACAGTGCTATTGGAGACTATATTCCTCAAGAAAAGATTCAGGTTAGTTAGAAAAACCATAAGTGGTGCTGTCTGTCTACTAGATGCTCTGATTGTATTCGGTTCAGACCAAAAACAGTGATAAAACTAGGCACTGAGCAATAAAACATTCTACACTGTACAGCAAAGATTTCTTGCCGCCTTTCTTTTTTTTGCATTAGGCTGATTAGATTTTTTTTCCTAAAACTATTCCGACAGAAATAAAACCCACGAGATCAAAGCCAGGCTAGAATAGTACAAAAATGAAAAGTTATATATTTTTTACTGGTCCCAGACAATATCATTTTGTTTCAGGAAACTAGGCCGGTTCCTTTCATTTATCGTTATGATAATATATATGACTTGCAATATGCAGTGAGACAATCAAGTTTTCTCTTCTGGTCTTGCTACTTGGAGTTGGCATCGCTTCAGTTACCGACCTCAAGTTAAATTACCTCGGATCTGTTCTTTCTGGCCTCGCCATAGCCACGACTTGTGTTGGCCAAATTGTATCCTACATTTGAAATTGTTCTGTTCATCATTCAGGGTGCACATTTTGCATGTCTACCACCACCATGTGCACTAATTTCTCAACATAACCTATGACTGCTTTGCTATGGTGTATCCTTAACCTGTTGAGTGAAGCTCACAAATACGATACAGAGGAAGCTGAAGGTCTCATCAACGCAGCTTCTGTACCAATCAGCGCCTTACCAGGCAGCCATTCTGTTCGCCACTGGCCCCTTCGTGGACCATCTCCTCACCGGCCGCAGCGTCTTCGCCCACATATACACTTTCCCAGTTGTGGTAAGCTCCGTCATACATTCTGCGCCAACGATTGCAGTACAGACACATTTTTGCCAGATTCAGAAAAAGATAACTGCCAAGCTGTGTTGCAGGGCTTCATCATCCTGTCGTGCCTGATCGCGGTGTCGGTGAACTTCAGCACGTTCCTGGTGATCGGGACGACGTCGCCGGTGACGTACCAGGTGCTGGGCCACCTCAAGACGTGCCTGGTCCTGTCGTTCGGCTACACGCTGCTGCACGACCCCTTCACCGCGCGGAACATCCTGGGCATCCTCGTCGCCATCTTCGGCATGGCGCTCTACTCCGTCTTCTCGGTGCGTGAGGGCAAGAAGAAGTCCGCGGGCGACGCCCTCCCGGTGTCACAGGTACGCATGGCTGCCATCGATCTATCAGCAGGCCATGGCCATCACATACTTTGCTGGAGGTGGACTGCTCAGGTTCTGATCATATTTGTTCGTGGTTACTGCAGATGCCTGACAAGGAAACGGAGCCGCTGGTGGCGACCAAGGACAACAGCGACACCAAAAAAGCCAACGGGGTAGCTCACGACTGCTAAGATGTCCCCGTTGCTTATATAGCTTGATTAGCGCAGCTCTAGTGTTACTACGCACTGTCTGTTCTGAATCTCAGAAGGTCAGGGAAGAAGCCATATTCCTTTTGTTTCTTATAATACTGTATGTGTAGTAGCACCATTTTTTTTAATGGCAGTGGGGGTGTTTTAGCACGGTGTACAATTTGATGCAGCAGCTCTTAAACTGTTACTCTGTTTCCGCGCGACTCAGCGGATTGGGAGTGTACCCACCAAGCTAGTTATTCCTCTTCTGCGAGGAATTTTGCTAAACGTTTACCACTAGGGCCTTGTTTGCCAAAAAAATTTAGAAAACGCTACTGTAGCATTTTCGTTTGTATTTGTCCAATCATAGTATGAGCCATCAATTCTCTAATTGAGGAATTCTTAACGTAAACAAGGCCTCAGTGCAAGTCTGCGGGACTAGACGAGAATGCGATTACGTCGTTATTGCGATTCGCAGAATCTAAGTGGCCCGGCCATGAGTCCAGGATGCGTGACGTTTAGGTGCTCACTCCTCAGACTTCTTGGGCCTTGTTTAGTTCTAAAAAAATTTCTAAAATAGAAATAGTACCACTTTCATTTGTGTTTGACAAATATTATCTAAACATGTACGAACTAGACTCAAAAGATTCGTCTCGTCAATTTCGACTAAACTGTGCAATTAGTTTTTATTTTTGTCTATATTTAATACTTTATGCATGCGTTTAAAGATTTAATGGGACGGGAAATCTGAAAAATTTTGTAAAATTTTCTAGAAACTAAACAAGGCCTAAATCCAAATCTCCAATAGGTGCCTTTTCTCATGGGCTTGTTAGCCACTATCGTGTGGGCCTTCTTACTGAATAGAATATTACACAATATTACAACAAAAAAGCCCACGTTATCTACTCAACTTTTGTAAAAGTCTATTTTTCTTTCTTGAACACTAAAATTGGACAAACCACCTTTCTAAACTTTAAAACCATTCGTTTACCTCCCTGGCCGGTTTATAAATGGTTTTCAAAGGTAGGTTTGTCTTTTTATTATTATTATTTTGGCTGAATATTTGAAAAAATCATAGTAAATCATAAAATGAAAATCCAATTTTATTTGACTCCATATGAGTAGATCTATATAATGAACATATAACATGGTGTGCTTTAGTACAAAATTTTTATTATAGCTTTAGATATATGCTTTTCTATAATTAATTTATAACTATAGTTTCTATGTTTCAATTATGGTGAAACTTTTATGGTGAACATATAATTATTGTATGATTGAATTGTAGTAAAAATTTCATACTCATTGCCTCATTGGACCATGCATAATTTAGTTATACATTTATTTATGTGTATGCTTGTTAAAAAGTATTTATAAATGTAGAACTAAGTTATAAAATTTATATCGGCTCCGTTGGTTTCGCTAAAATTTAGCTGCTGAATAGTGTTATAGGACAGGGAACAATACACAATATTTATGATACAAAATAAATATCATTAGATTTATTATGAAACATATTTTCATAATATACCGATTTGAAGACATAAATATGAATATTATTCATTGTATTTAGTCAAATTTGGATAACTTTAACAAGAAGAAAAACTATAGTTGTATTTTTTTTATGGACGAAGGTGTTATTTTTAGCGAGTTGGTGGACGAATATACTCCCTCCATACCAGATTTAAGTGACGTTCTGGGCACCGCAAAGCATGGCGTTTTAGCCTCAGGACGTGGGATTCGAACCGCTGCCCTCACCAACGCGCACCTCGAAACCACCCCAGTAACCAGTAGAGATGAAAGTCTTTCATGTTTAGAAACACCTTCGGCTCCATTTTATAGGCTAAACCGAAAGATTAGCCCTTAATTAATGACTCCTTGGTAAGCACAATCATATTCTAAACGTCATCTAATCCTGGTACGAAGGGAGTATAAGCCTCGGTCCTCGGAATGATACTGGACGGTCTTGTCACGTCTTCAATGATCCTCTAACCAAACACGCGTTTAACATGAGCAGGTCCCTTTTCCGTGGAGGGAGAACAGAGGCAGATAGCGGTAGCTTTAGCGCGTCCCTAGTTAGCTTTTCTAATATAAACATGAAACATGAAAAAGGTATGAAATAAAATAGTCACTAGCGATAAGCAAATGACTATCGTGTTCTAAACGTCTATCTATTTCACATACTTCAAAAAATCTAAGAAAATGACATGTAAATCTAATTATACATATTAGAAATAAGATTATATAAAATTTTCATCTTTGTCTCACACCTCCACGTAGCTAGTAGCATAGCTCGTGGTTCAAACTAGTGCCTTTCCCGCCAGCCCACAGAATTACTTGGGCTGAAGCACAAGGCCCTTACCCTTTTGTGAGGCCTAACTTGTGTGAAAAGAAGAAGAAGAAGAAAAAAAAGCTACCCTAACTGGGTGGTAGTGTACCTGTCTCCATCCATTTGCAACAAAAATGTGGATTCTCCTACGCTTCTTTATTCACACATCTCAGATTCTATTTTTATTATAACGCCTTTGACACAAACATAGTAACGCTAGTATGGAAATGGTACCTAGCCACATACTTACAACGTATGCTTTTACCCCCAGAAAAAAAAACAATCCAAAAACTATTTCATCTTCTGTAGTACCGTAACAAAAAAGTTGAAAAGGAGAGGAAATTGAGCCCATGACGCACGATGGCGTGCGTGCGTGCAGAGGCAAGCCGATGCAGAACATAGACAACTATTTGCGCGCCTCGCACACGCACGCACAGGGACAGCTTAGCACAGACGCAGCTAGCTACGCGCTCAAGATCCCAATGAAAGAGCACATGTGCATGGCGTTTGATGTCATGGCCATGATCATCAACCATTATGGGCTCATGGCCTACGAGTATTCGTTTTTGCTTAAAACTTGCAGGTTTGACTTATGCCCACCGTACCAGTCGGAGTCGGACCCAGCATGTGCATCAATGCCCTGCCTCCGATCGCACGCACCGGCACGGTTCCCATATGGATCGCCGCCGCCGGCCGGGGTGCGGGTGCGTGCTCGGATCCCGCGGCTGGCTCTGGCTGGCAGTGGCAGTGGCAGCGGCACGGGCATGTGGGCGCAGCCGGCGAGCCGGCGCGGGGGGCTCCTCGTGCCGGGTCACGTGGGACAGGCGGAATACACGTTTCCATGCTCTGGCCCCTCTCGGAATCTTTGTTCCGAGGCCAGGCCGACATGATCCACCGCATGCAAGTGCAACCCCGCCACCGGCGATCGTGTAACAGGGCGGACTTGTTTAACGCGGGCGCGCGTCCACGCACGCAGACTACTACGCTTCCTTCCGCAACTCGCGGAAACCGGGCTCGGTGCATGGTTTCGTCATCCATGTTGTTTTAGTAGTAGTAGTGGTCATGGTCATGGCCGCCGCCCCCCTCGTTCTCCCCTCACACACCCAGACCCAGACCCAGCTGCACTGCATGCAGCTTCTTGGTACCTGCAAGTCAAACCAGGTGCCGTTGGACTTGGTGGAACTCGCTCGCCGTCGCCGGGGGCGCAGCGTAGCGGGTTCTTTGTGGCATTTGTTTGCGCTGCTGATCCCGATGCGGCGGTCTTTGCGCTCCGCGGTTCATGCGACGAAGCGCCGTCCTCCCGTTTACTCCTCCTCCTGCTAGGTTCAGGGTACTAGCAATTAGTAACTTGCAGCGTAACTTGGAGTAGAAAACTGAGGTAGACATTTCTTTCGATGATAAGGTTTACTGCTCGTTTGGTGGGAGCAGAGGGCCAACTTTATCCACATCCCGTGCTCGTCGTTGACTATACAGTATATAGTACATTGGAGTATTATAGTACTATGGATCCAAAAACTTTTTGGATTTTGACACTGTAGCACTTTCGTTTTTATTTGACAAACATTATCCAATCATGGAGCAACTAGGCTTAAAAGATTCGTCTCGTTATTTACAGGTAAACTGTGTAATTAGTTATCTTTTTTATCTATATTTAATATTTCATACATGTGCCGCAAGATTCGATGTGATGGGAAATCTTGTAAGTTTTGGGTTTTTTTTGTGTATCTAAACAAGGCCTATACACCCACTTCATTTTTATCCCCTTTTCTGGCTTTTCTGGCCTTCCAGATCAGGAACCGCACTACAGCACTAGTACTGTAGTACTTACGGAGTACGTACAAGGATACAGCTACAAGGAAGGATTCGCATCATCCGCGAGCCGGTGGCCGGCCGGTGGGGCAGGACGGGACGGGGACGGTGGCTGGGCCGATCGAGTGGCGACGCACTGCGGCACTGATCCAGCGCACGCTGCCGTGTACGCGCAAAACTACAAGCGCGAGGGAAGGGAGGGGGGGCAGACGTGACGAGGCCGGCAGCAAGTAGGGTCGAGGCCAGGCCAGCCTGAGGGAGCCAAGCGTCGTTGGCGACAGAACTGGGGGCGTATCGTGTCCGATGAGCGCGCCCACCCCGGGGCACCCGGCCGGCCAGTCCTCCTCCTAGTCCTCCCCCACTCCACTGCATGCACTGGGCTGCAAAACAAAAACCGCTGCAAACCCGGCCTGTCCGAATCTACAGGATCAATCTGGCAGATGCTCCGTGTCTGGGGAAAAAGACGCCTTTTTTTTCCCAGTGTCTGTTGTGTTGCGCCATCCTCTCCTCAGACCTCAGGGTATTGTGTGTGACGGAAAGGAAGTAAGGACGACGACGGATCTGGAGAGCGAGGTGCCAGCTAACCAAACCAACAGCAACAGAATACCACAGATATATACATATGTTGCGCGACGAATGAATTCTTTTCTCGTTTTCCACTTCTTCTTTTTCTTCTTCTTCTCGCTCACACATGACATGAGGCAGTTGGATTACGAGTAATTTAGGCCCCCCGGCCCGGGATTCATTGAGGCACGAGTGCACGAGCCAGCGACTGGTGCTCTGCCGGCTGCGATGCGGTGCTCAACTTACGTCACGTTCACACGAGGAAGAGTGCCTACGTTCCGCACCGGTCGTGGCGTCCCCGTTACGTTGGTAGCTACTACAAGTCTACACCAGTAGACCTACAGTTGAGCTGTTTCAGCAGGACTACAGGAGTAGTTCTAGCATCTTGTGTAGTACTACTACTACTATTCGTATAGCAGTATAGTACAAAAATACGCGGACCTCTGTGGTTTGGTTAATTGGGATTTGGTAGCTGATTGCAGGCGAGGTATGTAGCGGCGTTTTCGGCCGACCACAAAGGGTCACCGCCCGGCGCGCCTACGTGCACACATTCGCGTACGCCAGAAACCACCCCTGGTAATGCCGTGCCGTAGTGGTAGGTGGTGGTGATGAGCCCAGCTCGCTGGCCGGCCAGGGAGGCATGCCCACCGCGGGGCCCCCGGCGGCAGCAGAAGGCGACGCCGACTGGCCGCGGCACGCATCGCCGGCGACAAAAAACACAAGGGGCACCCGTCCGCGCGCGTGACGAGGCGCGGGCGCACGCCTGGCTTGGCCTTGGCCCCCGACCCCGTTCCCCGCGCACGTCAGCGTCGTCTCAGCGACATGCACGCTGTGCTCCTGCCCCGGCTGCCCGCCTTGTCCGGTTGCTGTCCACAGACGAGACCCCCCGGCCGGGCCCCGCCAGACCACGGCTCTCTACCACTACCACCGGATCGACCAGCGCGCACGCCGGGGCCGGGCGCGTGCCTTCTCCGTTGCCGCCGGCGTCGTTACGGGATCCGCCGCGCGCGACGCGGGTAGCAGTACTCGTAGAGTTTAGACGCGCACGCGGTTGCTGCGCCAAACGGCGGAAACGAGTTGACTTGCATTGCCGTCTGCCTTTGGCCTTTGCTATGAGATTCCATTCCATGCGAAATACTACTCATAGCAAGACTCCTCGGACGAATGAATAAAGAAAAGTATAGAAAACAGATCGACCTCGGAAAGTAATGTGTCGTGCGCCATGTGGAAGACACTACTGCTAGTCTGAAACTTATGAAGACCATGTGTCCATGTCCATGTCCATGTCCATGTTGCGAGATCTAAGTCAACGCACACACATCTCTTCATCTCGACCTCTATTTGCTGGGATGCACGCTATATGTTTGCAGTTGCAGCGCGAGCATATGCTTCCCGTACGTAGGTTCAGCTGGAAGGCGACATGAATTCCGAATGGTATCCGCAGTTTGACGTCGAAAGTTTCCCTGTAGCCACCAACTCCAACTTTGCTGGCGCTTGCTTGCTAAACTGCATCAAGCACATCTCAGCGCGTCGCCATCGCACCACCACCCTGTGCTTTGTTTGTGCTTGTGCTTGCCACAAGGGAAATGACGGGAAAGCGTACGACTAATAGTAAACAAATGAAATGTCGTACACTGATCTCTAAACAAGTGATCCATTTAGACGGAGAAGGCGTGTGTACTCGGTTGGTCTTAATCAAGGTCGAAATGGAGTGTCGACCATCGCGTTAACATACAATTTCCGGCGGCAGAGTAAAGTAAACTACGTTCCAAGCAAACGTAAACGCAACCAGTGGTTCGGAAATGAGTTTCAAGGACAGTTGCCAACGAAGCTAAGTTATCCCAAGAAAATCTTGAAGCAAAATAATCCAAGTTACTCCAACAAAACGACTGTTATCATCCCCAATTTCCCCGTTCGAGGCACGACGGAGGGAGAAGACAGTGATCGATATGATTTTAGTGACGTTTACAAATCCAGTCTAGTTCAAAAAAGAAGAAAAAAAGGAAACGATAGATCCAACAAAACTAAATCCAATTCCAAATGATGAGTATTTTTTAGAATTGTAACAGTTTAGGTAACAAGAAGTTTAAGTTTCTATCATATTTAACTATTAAAAAGCCTAGATTTTATTGCCTTATTAGAAACAAGTAAGAGCAAATGTTCAGAAGCTTTTCTTAAAAATCATTGTGCTAGAAAAGAGTTTCCGTGGCATTATAAACCTCCTCAAGGACGATCTAGTGGCATCTCTAGGCATTAACTTACAAACTTTTGACATTAGTGAGATAGAAGGGGGAGTTCTTTATAAAATTCAAGATTCGCAATAGAGATAGATTTCAAATGGTTAAAGAGACGTCCTTATCTAGGTTGTCTCACCTATGTGAGAAAGAAGCCTTACCTATTATTATAGGTGGCGATTTCACATCATAAGAGGGTCATGTGAGAAAAATAACCGGACACAACAATAGATGGCCTTCTTTTTTTGCAATTACCGATGGATTCAATCTTAGAGAATTAGATCTTCCAGGTAGACAATTTACTTGGGCTAATAACCTATAAATCTTAATTTTTGAGAAGCTAGATCGAATTTTAGTCAGTATTGATTGAGAATTCCAATTCCCTAAAACCATTGTACAAGCTTTAACTAGAGAGATATTAGATCATACACCTCTTCTTTTAAACACAAGAGAATGAGCTTTGCCAAATAACTCTTATATGTTCAAATTGGAACTTGGCAGACTATTAAGGGATGGGTTCCATGATATGTTAGTGAAATCTGGTCAAATGTTAATAAAGGTTATACTCCATTAGAGATATGACAAGTCAATAAGACAACTTCACCAATATCTAAGGGGTTGGGGCCAAAATGTCGACGAAGCATAAAAGAGAAGAAAAATTTGCTGAGCAAGTTAGATGAACTTGATAAGAAAGCAGAATAGGTACAATTAACAATGGATGAGCTGAATTTGAAACATGTCCTCAATGAGAAATTAGCCAATCTTTCTTAGAGAGGAGGTTAAATGGTACCAACGAGCAAAAGTAAAGAACTTGCTAGAGGGGGATGCTAATACACAATATTTTCATTTAGTGGCAAATGAAACATGGGAAAACTCATATTTTTCTAGCTGGAACAAGAGGAAGGCATAGTGTGTGGTGATGGAAAACCTAAAAAGTATATCACCAAGTACTATAAAAATCTCTTTGTTCCAATAAACATCTCTTTGTTGTTAATGGACTAATCACGAAGAGAAAATACTCCTCAAGTTTCAGAATAGAAACATGAGATATTGACACAAATCTTTTCCAAAATGGAAATAAAAGAGACGGTATTTAAAATGAAAAATAATATTGTCCTAGGACCGATGGGTACCCACCAGGGTTTTATCAGGCCTTCTGGAATGTAATGAAAAGATATTTGATAGCTTTGTTTGAGGACCTTCATAGGGGCACTTTACCTCTACATAGTCTAAATTTTGGCATAAATATTCTTCTCCCAAAGTCTAGTAAAGCGAAACAAACACAATAGTATAAGCCAATATGTTTGTTAAATGTAAGTTTCAAAAATCTTCAGTGAGGTAGCCACCAATAGAATTGTGAAGGTCGCATAAAAAGTGGTTAGATCTATGCAAGCAGCCTTCCTCCCTTGCAGAAATATCATGGTGAGAGCTATAGTTCTATATGAAACAATCCATGAATTGCATAAAAATTAATGGGGTATTATTTAAAATTGACTTCGAAAAGACATATGATAAGGTGAAACAGGACATTTTGCAACAAGCTCTTAGAATTAAAGGGTTTACGCTAATTTGGTACAACTGGGTACAAGATTTTGTATAAGGAGGGAATATTGGTATAAAGGTTAATGATCAGCCATGACCATATTTCCAAACAAGGAAAGGGCTTAGACAATGCGATCCATTATTCCCCATACTATTTAATATAATAGAGGACATGTTAGTGATCATTATTGCGAGAGCTAAAGAGGATAATCACATAAAAGGGATAGTGCCTCACCACCTCATAGAAGATGGTTTATCAATCTTACAGTATGAATATGATACAATTATTTTTATAGACTATGATATTGAACGGACAAAAAATATGAAGTGCGATTTTTTGCTTTGGGAAAGCAAAAGAATGTGAATCTCAATATTCACAACTCTTTGGCTTTAAAGTAGGATCCTATCCCTTTCAATATCTTGGAATACCTATGCAATTTAGAAATTAAATAATAAATACCGGAGGATTATCAAAGAAAGAATTGAGAAAAGACTTTATATATAGTTGCAGGAGTAAGTTTCTTTCAGTCCATGACAATTGCTCTAATCAATAGACTTCCATATGTTTTGATAAGTAGTTCTAGTTGGCCATGGTTTTGAAGTTGCCTAATTAAAACCCCTCTCTTTGGCTTCATGATCCCTACATAGCCTACATCCACATGTCATCTTTTTCAACCTTACAACAGATGTGAATAACCACCCATTTAAACAAACAATATTCAATTTTTTTTTCACACGAGACTAATCCTTTATTACAAGTATCATTTGTTATGGGCCTTGGAGTTTATTTTAGTTAACTAAAATAAGGTTGACGAACTCAATTAAAATGAAGAAATATAGCTACTTCATCATTGTTAGTTGTGGCTATGACTTTGTGACCGACAATAGTAGATCACAAATACTGGTCGTATTCATTGTGATGGACAACTGACTGGAAAAAACCACGTGGGCTTACAATCAGGATTTATCAGATGGTGGAGTTTCATTAGAATTACATTTGAATTTTATAAGTTGTCCCATAATTGTTTTTGATAGTGTGGTAATGTTTTTACGAAGTGGGAGAAGAAATGAGTTCCATAAGGATGAAACTCTCATGACACGGTTGTCAACTATTTATGAGTCACAAAATTAAATGCCTATAAAAGTATCGAATAAAACTTCTCATCGAGAATAGGTGTTCTATCCATGTTTCATTTCATTATACTCTCTCTATAGAGAAAAGAATACAACAACGAGTTGCATGCCAGCAAAAGTGGTTCACGTTTGACCAAATTTCTAATAAATATTACTCACATCTATGGATCCAAAATAATTTATTATAATATAGATTTCATAATTAATCTAATGCTATTTATTTGATATCATAAACATTGATACCTTTTTTATCTGTAATTGATCAAACTTAGGATACTAAATCATGATACTGTACTAGAATTGTATTCTTACATGGTCGGAGGGAGTATATGATACGATGCAATAGAAACCACGTTATAAAACTTTCCATTGATACTAATGTTAAGGTCTTATTTAGTTACCCCAAAAGTCAATTTTTTCAAGATTATCCGTCACGTCTAATCTTGCGGTACATGCATGAAACATTAAATATAGGTAAAAAATTAACTAATTGCACAGTTTGTCTGTACATCACGAGACAAATCTTTTGAGCCTAGTTAGTCTATGGTTAGATAATAATTGTCAAATAAAAAATAAAAGTGCTATAGTACCCAAAATATTGTCACCTCGTCAACTAAACAAGGCCTAAAACTAGGAACTAGGTAACCACTGCATTGGTCTCTATTACAGAAAGGATCAGATAACCTTTTGTTCTGGTCATGAGATACTTTTGGGAACGTAACAACCTTGCAATGTCTTTGGGTGCATGCTAGCTTGGACATAGACGTGGTCCAAAACAGTGGAGATACCATACATAGCTATATGATGAATCATTTTATTTCTAATGATACCCAATGGGTGACGATTTGCAATGCGTGACTTGATTATTGAACAAATCTTCAAGTTGCATGTCATCTATGTGATCATGCAAGTTACTCAACATGTTGCAACATATGAACATATTTTCTAGTAAACTAAATATTCAGAAATTAGCACATGAGAGGCAAATCATGCAAGTCTTAAGACAGAGTTGTAATTAAGGCCCAAGCTTAATTTTGATCTACGTCCAAAATCATCTTCAAAACACAACTGATCTAAATATTGTAACTAGATGAGGGGATGAGTTTCATACAGCAGTTTAGGAATCTTGGTTTATTTGATTTTCATAAACACCTCAATGAAGTGTTTTTTTTGGAGGGAACTCAATGAAGTGTTGTTCCCAAGTGTTCTTGTGCTTTATTGTTTGACCAATCTTTTGCGCCAATAATTATAAGCATGAGGATTAGATTTATTCTACTTTTTTTTTTGGAAATGATCGCATGATACAATACGGTATACTAGGATTTATCGAAATGGTTCATCAAGCCAAACACCCATCAGCGTATGTCATTGTATTTAGAGCTAATCAAACCAAACACCCATTAGTGTATGTCATCGTCTTTAGAGCTAACCAGTAATGGTGGCAACTCTTATGGGAACCTTAGCGAATCATACCATGTTTATTGAGATATCAAACTTCTCTTTTTTCATATGGAGGTTGGAATGCCAAGCATTTTTTTTTTCTCTTTTTGAGTGGACATCAGCATTTATTTGAGATCCCGTTCCACACTTGCACGGACCAGAAACCCCACAGGCCACAACATCGATCGGTGTTCCACACGGGTGTTCCTCGATCTCCATGTGACCAACACCACTACCACGACGACGCATACCGAAACTCACGGGCCTCAAACTTCCACACAGTGACCCCGCTCCACGCGTACGTCGATCCACTGGTGCTCGTCGCTGTTTCGTACACGAGCGTCCGCACATCATCCTGGCTCAGGGCGCCCTGTCTCCCACTCCCACTCGCCGAACGGGCACTTATAAGTCGCAACGGGCTGGGTTTACTCCTGCTCGTTACCGTGAGAACAGGCACCTCCGTAGCTCACTTACACACGACACCCGCTCGTCTTCGTCTCCTCCACTCCTCCGTACCCCTCTCACTCCACCGGCCATCTCCTCGGTGCGTTCCCGATGATCACGTTCGCGGACCTGACGGAGCCGGCCACGGCCGGCGCCGAGCGGTGCGTGGACCGGCAGCTTTGGCTGGCGTGCGCGGGCGGCATGTGCACCGTGCCACCCGTGGGCGCCAGCGTCTACTACTTCCCGCAGGGCCACGCGGAGCACGCGCTGGGCCTCGCCGGTACGGCCGACCTCTCCGCGGCGCGCGTCCCGGCGCTGGTCCCCTGCCGCGTCGCCGCAGTGCGCTACATGGCTGACCCGGACACCGACGAGGTCTTCGCCAGGATCCGCCTCGTCCCGCTACGCGGCGGGGAGGCGGACGCGGGTGGCCTCGAGGACGATGCGGCGGACGAGCAGGAGAAGCCGGCCTCGTTCGCCAAGACGCTGACACAGTCCGACGCCAACAACGGCGGCGGGTTCTCCGTGCCGAGGTACTGCGCCGAGACCATCTTCCCGCGGCTCGACTACGCCGCCGACCCGCCCGTGCAGACCGTCGTCGCCAAGGACGTGCACGGGGCCGCCTGGAAGTTCCGCCACATCTACCGGGGCACGCCGCGCCGGCACCTGCTCACCACGGGGTGGAGCACGTTCGTGAACCAGAAGAAGCTCGTCGCCGGGGACTCCATCGTGTTCCTCCGCGGCGACAGCGGGGACCTGCACGTCGGCATCCGTCGCGCGAAGCGTGGGTTCTGCGGCGCCGGTGGAGGCGGAGGCGAGGAGGCGCCTTCGCCCGGGTGGGATCATTACGCGGGCCTCATGCGAGGTAATGTGAGCCCGTGCGCGGCCGCCAAGGCACGGGGCAAGGTGCGACCAGAGGACGTGGCCGAGGCGGCGAGGCTGGCGGCTGCCGGGCAGTCGTTTGAGGCGGTGTACTACCCTCGCGCGAGCACGCCCGAGTTCTGCGTTCGCGCCGCCGCGGTCCGCGCGGCGATGAGGGTGCAGTGGTCCCCAGGGATGCGGTTCAAGATGGCGTTCGAGACCGAGGACTCCTCCCGGATCAGCTGGTTCATGGGCACCGTCGCCGGCGTCCAGGTCACCGACCCCATCCGCTGGCCGCAGTCGCCGTGGCGCCTTCTTCAGGTATGCAGAGCAGCTGCTACTTCTCAGCTTACCTTTCTTTGCGTTTGCTTGCTGCTCACTTGTTGAATTGCCCATTGGGCTGCAGGTGACCTGGGACGAGCCGGACCTCCTGCAGAACGTGAAGCGGGTGAGCCCATGGCTGGTGGAGCTGGTGTCCAGCATGCCGGCCATCCACCTCGCCTCCTTCTCGCCGCCGCGCAAGAAGCCCCGGATCCCGGCGTACCCGGAGTTCCCCTTCGAAGGGCAGCTCCTGAACCCGGCGTTCCCGCCCAACCCACTGCCACACGGCCAGCACCCCCACCCCCACCACCATTTCCTTCACGCCCACCCACCGTTCTTCCCGTTCCCGGACGGCAGTGCTCCTGCAGCCATACAGGGAGCCAGGCATGCGCAATTCGTTCCATCTTTATCAGATCTCCACCTTACCCACCTGCAGTCGAGCCTGCTGTACCCGGGGCTCCGCCGTCCCGACCATGTCGGTCCGACGATCCCTATCCCGGCAAGAATCAGCACCGACCTGACCATCGGAGGCGCACCGGCGCGCGACGACGACGTCCCGTGCGCTCTGTCCATCGGCGCCACCAACAAGCAGAAGCCCGACGCCGTCAAGCCGGCGGGGCTAGTGCTCTTCGGACGGACCATACTAACCGAGCAGCAGATGAGCCTCAGCAGCTCCGGCGGCGCGACCTCCCCAGCCGCGACTACCGGCAACAGCTCTCAGCTGTACTGGAACGCCGAGAAGGGGCCCAATGTCTCGGAGGGCTCGGGCTCCGGCGTCATCCAGAACAGCCCGACCAAGAACCACGCGTCGTCGGAGCGGCTGCCGTGGTGCGTCGGGGACGGCGGCAGCCAGCAGCAGGTCTCCGAGCTCGGGCTTGAGCCCGGGCAATGCAAGGTGTTCGTCGAGTCCGACACGGTCGGCCGCAACCTCGACCTCTCGGCGCTGAGCTCGTTCGACGAGCTCTACCGCCGCCTGTCCGAGATGTTCGGCATCGAGGGCGCGGAGCTGCGGAGCCGCGTGCTGTACCGCTGCGCCACCGGTGAAGTGAAGCACGCCGGCGACGAGCCCTTCAGGTAACAACAATCGTGTCCACAACGATTTTTCGCTGCTGACACAAGGATCATACGAGCTTAAGCACATTGCTCTGCCATTTCAGCGATTTCGTCAGGTCGGCACGGAGGCTCACAATACTAACCGATGCTGGGAGCGACAACCTCGGAAGCTAAACGAGGAGCAGCTGCAGCAGTGAGATATTCCAGCCGCGAGTATTATGATGTTCTTTGGTACTATTACTGTTAGCATGTACTACTACTGTACAGGTGAGGCCGTGAGGCGTGAGCTATGATGGTTTTGTTCAAAGTCCGTTCCAACTCTGAACTCTGAAGAGAGATTTCGCCATGGACATGGCAGCTCGTAGGCAATGCTGCAATGATTAGGCAGCAGCTCGTTCTTGCTCCTTCTCTGTATCCAACAAATCACTGTAAAACGTGGGGGTAACCCTAGTACTAGTACTCATCTTGTTCCTTCTCTGGAGTATCCTCGTTCATTCCGATGGATGCACTTTTTGTTGGTTGGCGTGTCGTACGTTTGCAAAACCCCCTGTGACCGCTCATCATCGGCGCTTGAATGCCCTGGCCAATGCATCTGAACGGCGTAGTAGTACAGGCCAAAGGGGCAGCTAGCCGTAGCGGGAGCAGCGACGGACACTACGCGCAGATGCAGGTTTCAATGTGATGGTGCTGCTGCCGCAGCCGCTGCAGGCCCGCAGGCAGCAGCAGCGGCAGCTGCTGCCGGGATACCCACTGCTCCGTCGCCTCAGAGCTCCAGGCGACTTGTTGCCTACTAGCCTGCGTGCTGATGGCGAGTGAGGTCACCAAAAAGATCGCGGAGCATCGTGTCGCGTATCCCCGCTGTGCTGGCATTGCTTTGCTGGGGGCGTAAATGCTCCCGGCCTCCAGCCAGCCTCTCCACTCTCCTGTCCAGCCAGGGTGCCTGCGCTCTCGCCCAGCCGGAGAAGTAACTGCCATGTCTGGTTTGCCTAGCTCAAAAGGGGTTAGGGCCTGCCTGCCCTGCAAGCCGAGGCCGACGCCGACGCCTCACCCCGTGGTTGTAAGCAAAGACCGGACAACAGTGGCCTGGATAGATTAGCTAGCGTTGCGACTCCTCTGGCGCTACCTCACATGCCCATCGCGGCCCATCGCCGTTGGCGTTGGTCCACCACCCCTGACGCCGAGCTCCCATCGTTGCCTTGCGCGGTTGCGCCCATCTTGGTTTTGTATCCTACTGCCATGGGGCCTTTTGCGCTTGCGCATTGGCCACTCGCACCACGGGTCCACGGCTGTTACTTTCAGTCAGCTCATTATTGTGTCACCCCGCGCTCGCGGTCGAAAGAAAAAAAAAAGAAAAGAAAACCGCTAAAATGTTGTCGTCGACAATGCAGGCTGTCTTCACTCCGGTCATTTTTACCGGATATATATGACGGCGACGCCGGCGACTCCGGTCTGGTCCCTAATGGTTTGTTGTTCGGTTGCGGCTTCTGCTTGTATACGGGGTGGGTGGGCACTGGGCAGCTCTTTGTCGCTGGAGGGAGGCCGCAGGCCGGGGTCGCGCTCACGGGGCGTTTGTCCCGGAGCGGGAGCGCTGCTGTTGCACTGAAAGAATGTTGCGCCTGCGCCGCGCATGGCATGACAGGGCGGTTTGGATGGGTCATGCTGTCACCGCACACAGCACCGTCTCCACGGAGGCGTCGCTGTCCGTCCCTGGCTCCCTATGCTGCGGTTCACACCCGTGGACCGTCGGGTCCGGTGTTGGGTGTTTTTACTGCGTTTACCTTATGGCCTTTTTTTTTAAGTTCCATGCCGAAATGTTTTTGCGACACTGTAGAACTTTTGTTTTTTTAGTAATTATGGACTAATTAGACTTAAAAGATTCGTTTCGTAAATTTCGATCAAACTATACAATTAGTTTTTATTTTTGTTTATATTTAATACTCCGTGCATACGTCTAAAGATTCGATGTGACGGGAAATTTTAAAAAGTTTTTGTATTTTGGGTGGAAGTAAACAGGGCCATATGTTACAGGGGGAGTACATACAAAGTTGATCGATGTATACAAAGGTTTACCTTAGGTGTGGTGCAGTGAACAGGGTCAAATCAAAGGACGGGATTACCTCTGCTGGTAGGGTTTTTGTGACTCTGACTCTCTGATATGCCGCTGCAAGTTGCCATGCTCGGGCCTTGTTTACTTCCCAGAAAATTTTGCAAAATTTTTCACATTCTTCGTCACATCAAATCTTTAGACGTATGCATGGAGTATTAAGAAAAAACGAAAATAAAAACTAATTGCACAGTTTGGTCGGAATTGACGAGACGAATCTTTTAAACCTAGTTATTCCATAATTAGACAATATTTATCAAGTACAAACAAAAGTGCTACAGTGTCGATTTCCCAAAAATTTTCGGAAGTAAA
>Ga0182004_10000068_pt1 | contig 38662 bp, 39 predicted proteins | sample Sormic07211540_1_FD_120479 | JGI IMG/M metagenome (GOLD analysis project Ga0182004, IMG submission 120479) | Endophyte microbial communities from Sorghum bicolor roots, Mead, Nebraska, USA - 072115-40_1 MetaG | ecosystem: Host-associated > Plants > Roots > Unclassified | place: USA: Nebraska...
GTCTCGTCAATTTCGACCAAACTGTGTAATTAGTTTTTATTTTCGTCTATATTTAATACTTCATGCATACCTCTAAAGATTCGATGTGACGGGGAATCTGAAAAATTTTGTAAAATTTTTTGGGAAGGCCTTGTTTAGTTCACCCAAAAACAAAAAACTTTTCAAGATTCCTGTCACATCGAATCTTGTGGCACATGCATGGAGCATTAAATATAAATGAAAACAAAAACTAATTGCACAGTTACCTATAAATCACGAGACAAATATTTTAAACCTAGTTACTCTATCATTGGACAATGTTTGTCAAATAAAAACGAAAGTGCTACAGTGTTAGAATCCCAAAAAAATTTAGATCTAAACAAGGCCTAAAGTATACCATATTATATATTCATTGTGTAGATCTACTCATCAGAACCCCAACAAAATTGAATTTTTTATTTTACGATTTTTCTGTGATTTATTATAATTTTTAAAATATTTAGCAAAAATAAATAAATAAAAGATAAAATCACCCTTTAAAACCACAATAAGGGGTTATTTAACCGGTTTTGAAAGTAGGTTTAGAATATCCAGTTTTATAGTTTGGGATGAAGTATTCCACCGTAAATAGTTTGAGGAATTATGTACTCCCTGCGTCCCACAAATAATTACGTTTCTTTGACTTCTATAATTCATGTTTGACTGTTCGTCTTATTCAAAAATTATAATAAATATTATTTATTTATGACTTATTTTGTTGTTAGATATATTTTTTAATGATTTATTATTTTATTATTTGCATAAAAAAGTTAAATAAAATGAATAGTCAAACATGAATCGTAGCAGTCAAAAAAATACATTTATTTGTGGGACTTTTTACATTTTTTGTCTCTGACCACCGAGAGGTTGGAAGATACCAGAAATGCTCTTTTTTTCTATCTGAATACACATCAGAGAGAGCAGCGCAACGCAACATGAAAAAAAATATATAGATGGACACGTGTGCCAATGAAATATTTTAAGTGACGTGTCCCATGTCTCCTGTGTGCTTCAACCTGGTCATTGTAGAGAGTAACTTCGTTTCGTAACGCCTGGATGTTGCCGTGCAGCACCTTAAAAAAAACTCTTAACTCTTAGGTCAGTTTGAATACATAGTTTTATGACACAATTACCAAGACTATAAACTAGGTGACCGAGCCACACAAATTTTATGGGGTCCTCTCTCATCTGATGAAACTCCTTCATTTAATGACTTTGCCAAGTCAGCAATTTTACTTATGTGGCACCCTATTCAATGTGCATGACACTCTCATAAAACATGCATTGAGACTAACCTCATGTGAGTACAGTTATAGCATCGTTCGCGTACGAACACATGCCTACACTACACACGCATATCTCACACATTACATGTGCAATACTAGACTTACAACTACACATAAATAAAAAGATTATATTTTTCTAAAGATCACCGGAACCACATGACGGGCACCACTAGTAAAAAAATTAAAACCCTCTCCGAGGCGGGTAAGGAAGTCAACCGCCTCGGTTCCGAAGCGGACATACAATCGTCTCGGTTAATAGATACTAACTGAGGCGGACATCCTAACACAACCGTCTCGATAAATCATTAACCAAGGCAGGCATTTTAATTGAACCGTCTCGGTAAATTAAGCGCAGCCTGCTAGCCCACACAGCCCATTACCAGCTCAAGTATATAAACAAAATGAGCAGCAAACCCTAACTCCCTCTCTCAGAGTCACACCTGCCTTTCCCTCCCCTCACTCGTTCTTCCCTCGCGATCTCCTCCCCTCCTCTCCCCTCTCGATTCCTCCTCTCCCTCCATGGCCCCCTGGCGGCGGCGTGGGGCTGCCCGGCTCCCTCTTGACGACATGCTCCTTCTTCTCTCCTTTTACGGCGACCTGCCCTTTTCTCACACGGATATGGGTCACAGCGGCAGCGGATCCATTCGTGGCGGCGCGTGTGCAGACATCTGGTCGGTCAGGGCGGCTCGCACGTGGCCTGCAGACCGAATAGGGCGGGCGCAGATCCGTCTCCCCCACCTGCAACCTTCTCCTCTTCCTCTCCCGGATCTAGTGTGGGTTGTGCAAAGGAAAATTCCTTCTCTCATTTTTTTATTTAGTAAGATAAACTAAAGAAGAATTGCGGGTATCTATTTGGAGCACTATTACCATCCTTAATTGTAATCATCCTATAAAAGATTGGTCGCTTTGGAATACCACCTAATTTCCTCTTCCTTTAAGCAAATGCACTAATTGTTCCTTTGAGTGTACTGCTATTTCTGGACGCACGAAGGAAAGCTCTCACGGCGGACGAGACACAAGAGACCGGCAAATCTGCCACTCCCGCCGTACACATCCCGTCGCCAATTAATAATAATGGGCATCGGGCAACAACGCCCGATCGACGCAAACGCAAACGCAAACGCAAACACACACGCTCTTGTGTTGATCATCTCCGGCGGCTGTGCCAACCGATGGCACGATCGACCAGCGGGCCAACCGCGTCGGCGCGTGCGTGCGTACGTGATGGATCCGATCGGCGGTCGGCGGTCGGCGGCCGGGCGACGACGAGCAGGCGACCATGATGCCGAGAATTGATTGCTATGATGATTGCTGCTGCTACGACGTGCCCATGCAGCCGAGCCATGCTCGTTTGCTAGAGAGGCCTTTGCAGTGCCGACGACGTGCGCATGCGGTGTTTGCCGCGGCGCGGCCCTCCGATCCGGTCCGTCCGCCGATTCCAAAAGCACAAAGAGCAGTCGTAGAGGTTTTGGTGCGCAGCCACCTTCTGGCCTTCGTTGATTGAAAGACGCGCGGTAACTAACTAATTAATTAACAAGGCGCTGATGAGAGACATTCATTATATTAATCGCATCACATCAATAGACAAAAGTACGATCGACGTGATCGGTGGATCGATGGTTGGTTCTCGTGCATCCCTTTTCGCGTCATCGATCGTACGTGTTCTCCGAGTAGTGTGATGACTTGCAGTGCATGCATGCATTTTAGTTATCATTTTTAGTGAAGGACTGATCTGGGATTTTCAGCTAGTAGGCAGCGCAACAGATTCGCCAGCGTGAATATATGCTAACTCCAACCCACACCGACACACGCATCTTTAAAATGTGCTTTCAGCTGTCTATAAGTCGCAATTCAATTTTTTTCCTTAAATACGCAAAAGTTTTGCGTGTTTTTATATTTAAGAAGAAGATATTTTTACAACACACACTAATTTTATTTATCAGTTATTTATCAGCAACGATGGCAAAACGAAGATGTTATTATTTGTAGATAGATTATATAAAACGGGGAAAAGAAAAAGAATCGATGTGGCGTCGTCCGGCCGTCCGGCCTGCCGAAAGTATGCACAGCAAACGATTAGTTGGGTCAGGAGTAATTAGCACCTTGATTGCAGCGTAGCTCAGCTTTGATCGCAACTAATGATTCATTTAGAAGTTTGAAAGATGCCTGTAGTGTAGTAGTGGTAGCACGCACTGCCGCATCGTCAAATAAAGACGCATATATACATGCATATGCTTAGAGGCCACGCAAACGCAACGCAGGGAGGAAATAGTGTCAATCTAGTCATTGGTGGGGGCCTGAAGAATGATGATCGCGCTAGCGGCTAGCTTCCCTTTTCTTCCTCCACCCGGCCGTTTCCTCTTAATTTGAATTGGTTGGTGAATCATTGCTGCCACCATTTCGCTGGATCCGGTCCGGCCGGCCGACTGTAGGCTTCCAGTATCATCAAAAGACGATTATGGAATCTGCAGGGATGAATATGAGGGTGTCTGCCGACGCCTTCCAAAGAACTGGATGCGCTAAAGTTTTATTTTTAATAAAAAAAAGCACATCACAAGGACAGAAGAAAGGAATTTACCGGGTGAAAGGAACCAAAGGCTCCCTACCCTGTCCCTCCCAGCTCTATTCAGCAATCAGCATACACCCAACCACCGGCAATTTACCCTGTTGCTCGACCGGCCCGAAAGTCTGACTTCGCCTGTCTTTTCTCTACCACAGCAATAGCATCAGCTATACGACTTGATACCACTGGATGACCTCCTGATTTCATATCAGTGCTGCTAATTGTTACCACTGGATGGTCTTCATTTTCTTTTCATACCATGCTGCATAACTGCATTTTAATTCTTATTTCAGAAGGGACAGTTCGTATGATTGGGATCTGAAAAGCCAGAAAATTATGATCCCACGAGTACATTGCTCTAACCTGCACTGCTTTAGGTGATTCAGATGTTTTCTAATTTGTTGTAGCCTACCAGTCTACCACTGCTATCTTTCAGTGAACTTAAGCAATCGGATGTAAGCTATTGCTACTATTAGCTACATTGCTCTGCCTTTTTCCAGAAAAAGGGCTAGATTATCTTGGAATGATATAGTTGTGGAAGCTGAAATCACCCAAGAAGAAATTATGTTTATCTCTGGTTTATAGGCATGGAAGGAATACAGGTAATGGTCAGTTTTTAAAGCTTTAATTCAAAAGATTAAACATTAATCCATGCCCCCCAGGAAAAAAGAATTGCTAGGCTTAATCTGAAGGTATAAAAAGAAAAAGCCACTAATCCTGTAATTTCATTCTAATGAACATGCAGGTAAAGACAGAGATTCTCACTGAATGCAGTTCTGATCGTCAGTGATGCATATTTCATTTTGATGCATTCAGTGAGGCGTTTCATTTTTCATGGGTGCTGATTTTGTGATGCTTTTTGCCAGGGTCTGCAATCTACGGTACTTAGACTAGGAGATTTGGAGGTAATTATTGGATTCAATTCATGGCCCCTATTGTTTTCTATATTTTCTCATTGTTAATCTGAGTTTTTTTTTCTGTTTACCATGATACATCAAGAGAATGTGGATTTTGAAGTGCAATTGGAAATAAAAAGATTAGATGAACCAGAAATTTAATAACGAAGTTTTGGGTGAAGACAAGTAGATATGTCAGTATAAGATGCTTGCATGTTAGTTGTTTGCTTGTATGAGCTCGAAAGCCAAATGGTACTGCTTGAGTGCTCGTGCTTTGTTTTAGGGATCTGTGGCATGTTTGTGATTTCAGATTTTTTCCCCTCCCACTTGAGAGTTTAGAGGCTTTTAAGGAGAAGGCACAAACACTTGAGGATGTCAGTACTAGTTCTGAACATTCTTTCTTGAGATAGTTCTGAACATCCTCTCTTTGAGATAGAACCAACAACCTAACAGTGCTGAACATCCTTTCTTTGAGATAGTTCTGAGCATCCTTTCTTGTATGCTTTGCAGAGCACGCTTTCATCTAAAATTTTGCACTCGTCATCATTGCTATTTTTGTGGTGGGACATTTTGTGGTTGTTTTTCAAAGGGTAGAAGCTTGATGCCCTTGAAGTTCATGGTATCAAATCCTCAAAGGAGTTTTTTTTTTAAAAAAAAATCCTCAAAGGGCCTGTGACTGTGACATTTGTGAAGTGTCTCGAGTGTATTCAGCCTTATTTGATGAATCGAATAATCAATTCGGTGGTGCTTGTCAACTTCCAACTCAAGACCTGACAGACGTAGCATCTTGAGGCCATGGCTAAAAACATATGGGCAATCAGAATGGAGTATGAGATCTACAAATCTGCTTTGTCCGTACATGGCCACAAATCAGAATGGTTCATATCCTACACTTTTTATGCCTCCTGTCTATACTTAATGTCATGTCTTAACATTGGTGCAGTTTGAGTGCATGTTCAATAAGCAGTCGGTTTTGATGGTGGTAGTCAGGAAGTGATGGATGAATTTGCTTAATTATGCAGACACCGCAGGTGATTGAAAATGCAGAAGGCGCGAGGACAACGTCCTCCATTGTTGCCAAGAATCATAGGTATCACTCTAAGCCGGTAGCCCGGTAGGGAGTGACCAACGCCCAGAACACAATTCATGGGTTGAAGCGTTTGATCGGTAGGACTAGCTTTTGATAAGCTGCAGGCCCAAAAGGAGATGAAGATGATGCCTTACAAGATTGATGAATGGTGATGCCTGGGTGGAGATGGGTGGCAAGTAGTATGTTCCTAGCCAGACTGGTGCATTTGTTCTCACTAAGACAATGGAATGGAAAAAAAAACTGCACAGGCTCTAGAAGGATTTATTTATCAAGTTCTTTGATCCCTATAGTTAGTTTTGAAATGTCTGTTTTCATATGCCACACCTCCTGTCCTAATTCATAATATTGTAGTTTAGAATATTCAAGTGACCATATATAATATTGAATACAAAAACAATTTGTGCATGCGCTTATAAAAAGATGAAATCATTGGGTTCAGATTATAATGGCATCTCGTCATCTCCTGAATAATTTTTTAGTGCTGTAGCTGTTGATATTGTTGTACGTCACATCTTCGTGAGCAATTACTCCTACTTGGAAGAAAAAAGTCATATGTGCACTATGCATTTTTTATTTGCACAACTTCTAAATTTTCTAGAATTTGGCATGGGACACAGGGCAGGCTAGTATTTTCTAGCTCATGGTATCTGTCGGGGATCATGGGGATGGGGATGGCCGGATCCCGGATGGGTGGGGATGGTTCTCGATCTGCTCCCCGTCCCCGTCCCCGTCCCCGTTCCCCGTTAACCCACCCCGTTACGCGTCGTAAAGGCGAGCGGACGCAAGGTGAATTCAAGCGAAGGCCCGTCTAAGGCCCATCTGCAACCGGCCCTAAAATGTCTTCACTTCCCAACCCTAAACACACAAGCCGCCGCCGCCGCTAGCTTCACCACTGCGGACTGCTCCGCTTCTCTTGCTGGCCTCCTGGGACATTGCTGCGTCGAAGGCGAGGGCCGGCGGACTCCGCTCGCACGCCATATTCGTATCGCCGCACGGCGTCTAGTCTGCTGCCTGCACTGCAGCGTGCTCCATCTTGCCGGGTCTAGCAGCCACCCTCTTCTCCTCTCCGCTCGCTCCCAAACGCCGCTGCCTCCACTTCACCATGGCGCTTCACGCCCCGGTCCTCGTGCTGAGTAAGTGGCTCCAATCCGCCCCCCTTATGGCGTGCGCGCCGTCGTTTTATCGCCCGTGATCTGCTGATCCCGTCTTTGGCACCCCACGATTTGCTTTGTTTCGATTTCTAGGGCTCAATCCTGTCTGATCCCTTCTCATCCCTTGCGTGTTTCTGTGAAATTTGTCTCAATCTGTTTCGGTTTGTGGTTTGGTCTGAGCAGAGGACTCGCTGAAGCGGGAGTCTGGCGCGAAGGTTCACCAAGCCAACATCCAGGCGGCCAAGGTACGGATTATCAAGCTGCTCCGCTCGTTCGCTTTAGTTGTTCCTTGGCCTCTAAGAATGCAGTAGAATGTTCGATTAATTCAGTGGTACTGTGGAGCAGTACATTTTGTAGTTGAACCATTGATCTGCTCATGTTGAACCATTGATCCACCGCCAAGAAGGTTGCAGTTAGCCATTTGACTGTAGTTCACTGTTCAATAATTTTTTTTTCACAGGCTGTTGCTGACATCATACGCACTACATTGGGTCCCAGATCCATGCTGAAAATGCTTCTGGATGCTGGTGGAGGTATGCCAAACGCTTCCTTGTAGTCTATGCATTGTATTGAATAACTTTGATGGCTGGTAACAAATGATGAATTTTGCATACTTGATTGTGGGGTGTGTTATGCTTAACAACTCATCTTGTTATGCTTGGTTGCCATATGGAGTTGGACATGTGCAAATATCCTTTTTGTCAGAGCTAAGATTAAACTGCCCTGTAATGTGAATTGCTAATTAAGGTGTTGCCTCTATGATGCTTGATATTGCCAATGTTTCAGTTTACAGTTCTTCTATTAAAATATTTTTGACTACATATATTTAATGATGATAGTATCCTCTGTATGAACTTCGCTAGACTTCTGGTTTACTGTGAATATTGATGTAAAATGAACATACATTATTTGTGGGTTAATGCAATGTTTGACTGCGAAATGATTTACAGAGTAACGCATGAGGATGTGGTATATCCCTATACCAATGCTTGTATAGAGTGACTATTTAGAAATTAAATGTATCAATACTATGGTGTAATATTTAATCCCCCCTCTCCCTTTTCAGTTGCCACTGAACATGTATATCCTTTTATGTGAGAAATAACATCAATTGCACTATTTGTTATTGCATCACAATCGTGTATGTATTGCCTCTTTTGAGTCTGTACAGTGTTTTATTATGTTTTGGATACTTCTCTTCAGGTATTGTGGTTACTAATGATGGGAATGCTATTTTGAGGGAAATAGACATCGCACACCCTGCTGCCAAGGTATGCCAAATTATGTTGGTTGCTCAGCTGTGAAAGCCTGCTGACGAAATTATCAGTCAACCATCACATTTTTTTTCCTGTACGATGGATGAATTTGTGTTGTGAGACCCATATATATACCTAATTGTATTTGTGTGCTTGTGCAGTCTATGATTCATGTTGCGAGTCCCATGTACCTAATTGTGGTTGTGTCAATGTGCAGTCTATGATTGAACTAAGTCGTACACAGGATGAAGAAGTTGGTGATGGCACTACATCTGTCATTGTTCTAGGTATGCATATTTTTGTGACATTTGTTTTGGGGAAACTGATGGCTACTACGAACAACAACATTGCAATTTATTTGCATCAAACTAAAGCAGTGCTATTTATAGTATCATCTAATTATGGTGCAACTGTTGAATCTGTTTCTAGTCGAGCTTAGCAGTTGGCTGTTACTATCTACCACAACTAGTATTTCTCATAAGCATGTTAAGAACAAACGGCTTTGCTGTGCAAATTTGACGCCTACTGATAAAATGCTAGATAATCTCTACCATGGTTTTGGAGGTGTCGCATAGGCGTCAAGGCACCCCAGGTGCTGGGTGTCACAGGATGCCACAATTATTGTTTTCTGTCTTGAGGCCAGCCCCATTTCCATTAATTGTCTAATGGAATACAAATGTTTGTGACCAAACCAGTATAAGTGAGAGGGGAAACAGATCATGAGACACTATCAAACCTTACTAAAATGACAGGCTGTTTCAGACCATCATTCTAGCAAGATGGATACAAGACAAATGACTAGTTTCAGACCCTATTGATGACACAAGGTTTTAGTTGTGCCATATGGCTTAGGCGTCACCTAGAAGGTGCCTAGGCATCGAGGCATAGCCCCAGCGCCACAGGATGCCACAACGCCTAAAAAAACCATGATCTCTATATCACATTTGATACATTGATTCTAGTTAAGTGGTTGTACATTCTTAAGGATTTCCATAAGATCAGATATTTCCTTTACAACACCAACTTAGACAAACATTTTTACTTTATTTTTGTCCTCTTATTAGTTCACAATACACCTTTTCATTTCTTTTCTAGCTGGAGAGATGCTACACGTTGCACAGGCATTCATTGACAAGAACTACCATCCAACTGTTATTTGCCGAGGTAAGATTCCTTTGTGCTCAGTACTGCATTTACTAGAGTAATACCTGTTTTTTTTTTCTTGATCTCTTCTCTTCTGAAACTTGTATTTTCTCATCTTCAGCATACACCAAAGCGCTTGATGATGCTATTGCTGTACTTGACAAAATTGCAATGCCTGTTGATGTGAATGACCGTAAGTTTACAGTGAACATATATTTTGCACTGGATCCTGGCACTTTGTCAATGGAACATTTGTGCTTAAAGGAATTAGCTCTTTCCTCTTGCATGCACCACGTGTTAAAAAAATTAGACTGATGTCACCGAATATACCATTAATGCAGGTGGGGCAATGCTAGGCCTTGTGAAGAGCTCTATTGGTACAAAATTCACTGGCCAGTTTGGTGACCTTATTGCTGTAAGCATCTTTTCTCCATGTGGAACTTAGTCCATTCATTGATCCCATCCAAATTATAGTTCACTTTGGCTTTGTCCTAAGTCAAACTTCTTTTACTTTGACCAAGTTTACAAAAAAAAGAAAAAACAAATAGCCCAACATCTACAATATCAATTTATTACCACCCTCTGTCCCAAATTATAGGTTGTTTTGGCTTTTCTAGGTACATAGCTTTTGCTGTGCACATAGATATATGATATATCTCGATACTTAGCAAAAGTTGTGTATCTAGAAAAGCCAAAACAGCCTATAAATTGGAACAGAGGGAGTACATCATTATATTCTCCACGAAATGTGATTTGATAGTGCATTTATTAGAACTTGTGGATAGTAATATGTTTTCGTAAGAACTTGTTCAAAGTTAGAGGAGCTTGACTTAGGAGAATGCCAAAATGATTAAATAAGTTTGAATTGGGGTGGGCTTCGGGGGAGTGCGGAGTACTACCTATCCAACCTTGGTTTTTACTTATTTGATAACTCATGTTCTGTATTCAGGACCTTGCTATTGATGCTACTACAACAGCAGGTGTTGACCTTGGTCAGGGTATGCGTGAAGTTGATATCAAGAAATACATTAAAGTTGAAAAGGTACCTGGTGGTCAGTTGGAGGATTCTAGAGTCCTTAAAGGAGTTATGATCAATAAGGATGTTGTAGCTCCTGGAAAAATGAGGAGAAAGATAGTTAACCCCCGTATCATCCTCTTGGACTGCCCTGTTGAGTATAAGAAAGGAGAAAATCAGACCAACGCTGAGTTAATGAAGGAAGAAGATTGGTAAGAGATGTCCATGTACCACAATGATCTTACTGAATTTCAATGCATGCATAGTTTTCGTAATTTGGTAGAATTCTAAGGTACATTATGTGGCAAACTTTATTGCAGGCAGGTTCTGCTAGAGATGGAGGAAGAATACATAAAGAACCTGTGCGCTCAAATTCTAAAATTCAAGCCTGATTTAGTCATCACAGAGAAAGGGCTCAGTGATCTCGCTATCCATTATTTAAGCAAAGCTGGTGTTAGTGCAATCCGTAGACTTAGGAAAACTGACAACAACAGGATTGCTAAAGCTTGTGGAGCAGTTATAGTGAACAGGCCTGAGGAGCTCCAAGAATCTGATGTGGGAACAGGAGCTGGCCTGTTTGAGGTCAAGAAGATAGGTGATGAATTCTTTGCCTTTATTGTTGACTGTAAAGATCCCAAGGCATGTACTGTTCTGTTGAGGGGAGCAAGCAAGGATGTATTGAATGAAGTTGAGAGAAACCTGCAGGTATTTCTTCCCTTCCCATTTCCATGTATCTGTACTCCTTGCAAAAATAATTCTAGAAATCTTTATTTTATTAGTTGGCAGGCTTAATATAATCTCAGCTAGCCATTCCCTGCAAATTCGAATTCCAGCATTTTGTTTCTTTGAAGGCCAGTAGAATCCTTTTGACCATCTAAGCAACATGCATATCTGATTAGCATTGGATCTTTGGTCCTCTCCTGTTTTAATTTTCCTTGTTAACTCTTTTACTGTAACTACATATACAAATATTCTAATTTTATTAGGAACCCAACTACCTGTAATGAACACTCATTTCCCTCAAAGCATGTCCAAGTTTAGGCTAATAGTCTCTATGTTTTCAATGCAGGATGCCATGTCCGTTGCAAGAAACATTTTGAAAAATCCAAAACTCCTTCCTGGAGGTGGTGCTACAGAGCTGACTGTATCAGCGACACTGAAGCAAAAGAGTTCTTCAGTTGAAGGCGTGGAAAAGGTATTGTTTTGTTACTGTTGATACTAACAGTTGATTAAGCTATATTTATGTGGATGCTTAGTGCAATAGTGCTTAATTCTGTAAGCTTGTGACCACATATGCTTTGTAAATGTGATGTTATTGTGCTGAGTGGATTATTGCACCATTCTTTGATGTGCAATTCCTGATTGATTTTGTTTTTTTGTTTATGCCAGTGGCCCTATGAAGCTGCTGCTCTAGCATTTGAGGCAATTCCAAGGACTTTGGCCCAAAATTGTGGTTTGAATGTTATTAGGATAATGACACAACTTCAGGGAAAGGTAATAATCCCAAAACTATTTATGTTTCTGTGAACTTGTCCCTTTATGGAAGTGGTACTGGTAAATGTATTCTACCAAAAGCATCATAAACTTGGCATTTAGGAAAGGTTGGCAATTGGGATAGAGAGTGTTGTGGGTTCTCCTAGTGCAGAAATTCAATTTAAACTGCACCTTGAAAATGCTTGGGAACTTATTGAATGCAAATTTATCTTGAACACTATTTTGAATTACTGCACTTGGGCCCTATTTAGCAGAGGGGAGGAGGGGCCCTATTTAGCAGAGGGGAGGAGCCAGAAACTATTCGGGTGGGGGGGTGCAAAATAAAAAATTTCATCCAATTCCCTGTGGATATGGGCTATTGTGACATAATTCCATGTGATTTAGTTTGTTATATCCTAAGTTCCTAGAATTATACTCTTCCAGACAGGGCCCTTGTAAGGTCAATCTTTTTTTACTACCAGCAAACAACCTTAAAACCTGAGTTACGTACATGTATGTTTTTTTCCTTGCATCAGCATGCTAATGGTGAAAATGCGTGGGTTGGCATTGATGGAAGGAGTGGTGATATTGTTGATATGAAAGAGCGAAAGGTATTTCTCTTTATTTACACAGATGTAAGTTTGACCAATGTTTGTTTGCATGGCTAACCACATTGTTGTCCATTTTAGATCTGGGATTCCTACAGCGTTAAAGCGCAGACGTTCAAGACAGCAATTGAGGCCGCTTGCATGCTTTTGAGAATCGATGACATTGTTAGCGGTATCAAGAAGAAGCAGGCCCCTGGAGCCTCAGCTCCAAAGCAACCCCAAATTGAAACTGAGGGCGATGCTGACAATGAGCAGATGATCCCAGAGTAGAGGCTGTGATGAACCTGCACTGTCAAAGTTATTTACTAGTACCAGAATAGCACGCAGAGCAGAGTTATTTGTTTGAGTGTTGGTGGTTAGCCTTAACTTAAAGATGTACCTAGTTTTCTATAGTTTGATGAGTGGTCCGAGGGTTTTGGGATCCAGGTTTTGAAGTGTTGTTGCTGCTCATTTTGCTTTGGACTGATGGACGACAGACAAGCAGTGAAACTAGTCTTTATGGCTAACTACCTTTGCCTGTTGTATGCCGCAAATCTACTTTGTACTTGGTAATGCTGTCGTTTCTCATGACCTGACCAGTTCGGCAAATCGTTTTTGCGGCTGATGCTTATGCCGATTTGTTATGAGAGAAAAACATGGAGAAGGCATTTTGCATCGGACTGGAGCGTGGAGGCACAGGTGGTCAGAGATGGCATGGTCCACGGATGCCACGCCGCCAACGGGGGCCGTCGAGGTGGGCAGCGCCACTTCCTTGCACCGCTGGTGTCGGAATCTTGCGGAGGTGGTCGTTGGCGTGGGGGTCGGCATCGAGGTTGGAGGCATCGGCAAGATCCGCGGTTGTAGGAGAGATCCGCTGTGTGCTCGTCGGCGGCGGGGATGAGGAGCTCGTGGCCGCGGCCGCTGCTGAGTGGAGGCGCGCGTACGCGGTGGGCCTGGCGCGGTAGCCATGGCAATGGGTTTGGCGCGGGCGGCGAGGTGGGTGGCAGGGCGGCGTTGCGAGCTTTTTACGTCTGCACTGTTGGAAAGGCATGGCATTTGGGTTCGGGACTCTTTCTCTGTAGGGACGCAAAATGATGAATGCGTCGCCTATCTGTTCGAGATAGTCTAACTCCTCAAGAGGTGTCCTCTCTTGCAACTTCTCTAGAGGAGTCCTGCCAAATATTGTTCTGCAGGAGCCATTTTTAAATAAGGCCTTGTTTAGTTTTAAAATATTTGGGAAAATGGACACATTAGCATTTTTATTTGCATTTGATAAATATAATCTAATTATGAACTAATTAGGCTCAAAAAATTCATCTCGTAAATTATAGGTAAACTGTGTAATTAGTTATTTCTTTTATTTATATTATCAGCAAGATTCGATGTGACAAGGAATCTAATTTTTTTTTTGCAAAACTTAGCTGTTAAGGAGAAGCCGTGCCAACCACCCATAGATCTGAACTAGTTATACCGTTACAAGTTTACAACTTCGGGTGACCGGATAGAAGGCACTTGATGACTCATTATTAAGCGAGTTTGTGCTATAAGTGATTCGTAAAACTTGATGACTCGGTAAAAGATATTTATCATCTCTTTCTTTCAAAATTCTAAGATGTTTTTGTTTTTGTAGATAGGGAAATTTTCTACTCCCAGGTCTGTTTCCTTTTTTGACATTTGCACTTTTCAATGGCGATATAAGGTCGGAGCCAATCCCAGCTCAATAAAACGGAAAAGATCAGTGTCAATCCCGTGCATAAGCGCATCGTGCCCATCACTCCCGCTGAAGTGGAGAATGCTGTGTTGTACATCTGAAGTGGAGACTACCCAGCAAACACCTGAAGTTAAATTGCTTGCATAATTTTACTTCATCTACAAACATTTCGTTGCATCAGCATTACAAGTTCATTCTTATACAGCGAGTAAAGATTTTGAATGATTACATTTCATGGAACACAGGTTTTTCAACCAGAACCAGGAAACAAGCAAACATAGAACCACAAATAAAAGCATTGCAGAGCATTTTTAATAAATAGATAGCTACAACATAAATAGGGTGCTTAGAAGGACAGGGAAGGACAGAAAATCAGTAGAAACTATACAGGGCCCACGAGGGCAGGTGGCCATGAAATACATAATATATGTGTCACAGCCTCACGAACTGCGCTGACATTTTCAGACAACACGAATTAAGCGAAGATCTCTCTGACAAGCCAATCCAAGCTGGGATAAGCAAAGTAGAGGATCAAAAATGAGGGCAGTGCAAACAAAAACGTGACAAGGGCATACAGGACCAGAACAGCAGCACTTGCAGGGACAGCATAAAGGACTATCAGCAGGAAGATTATCACGAGTGGAAACTTGGCTGTCAGCTGCATGAAGCATACCATAAGCTTCTGCAGAGAAGCACTAATGTTGTCAGTGTGGAAAATGTTACCGACGACACTTGTTTCTCTGGCAGAAGAGCTCTCTGATCGTACAGTAGCATTTCTTCGGTGTTGATGACTGGAATTTGTGCCGGCACTTGAATGCCATGAGGAATGGTGCTCTTCATGATTAGAGGAATGGAATTTCGCTCTCTCACCATTCATGCTCTCAACCATCCAGAGCAGAAAGTAGTTCTTGCGTGGGAACCTGAGGTTGCCCTTGTAAACCAGACGGAAAGACAACAGGTTGCACCAGGGGCATGAGATGAACAAAGGCAGCTGGATAGGAAGGGACGGAAACTTGACAACTGCCCAGTGAAGACCAAGGATGCAGTTTTTGCACATTGTGTGGCCACACCACAAGACATAGGGAACATTCTCCACAAGGTTGAAGGATTCCCAACATATTGGACAATCAAGGCCTTCCTCTCTGCTGGTACATGAAGAAACTTCATCATCAGAACAATCTGGATTGGATATGCTGCATTTTGAGGGTTGTCCCTTTTTCTTAAGGCTTCCAGCTATGGCATTTGATGCAAAGCTCCACATGATGTCCTCACCTAGCAAACCTGAGAAAACAATCTTCAGTATTTGATAGAATGCAATCAACACTTGGGGGTAAAGATATGACTGGCTCCTGTATGGTTGACCACAAAATCCACTATATATTATGCATGAGACAAGTATTAGGCACAAAGTCTGAGTTGTAAAGACAAAGAAAGCTTAAATACAGAAAAAAAATTCTGAAACTTAACAGGTTCAAAATGGTAAACTATACATCAACCAGATGTCTACACAATGAATCGCCACGAGTCAGGTAGTTAGGTCTAGTTCTTGAAGGATTAGGAAAAAATTCTGATGAAAATACAGAACTGGCCTAGGTCATGCAAAGAAACAACAATACAGCATCCTGATGCATTGACAATTACTCAAACTGCACGTGAATTGGGAAAAAACATTCGTCTGTGGTCGGTAGCCTTTTCTTCTTCAAAAGAAGGCAACAATATCCCATGCCCCAATGGCCAATTAAGAAACAACCAACCAGTGGGGGAAGAACCACCCCAAAAACCGACCGGTGGTGGAAGAACCACCCCCATGGCATTATAATTAAGAAGGGACCATATGACCAGGTTGAGTTGGAACAAGAGCGCATTGGATACACAGGCGTATGGATTGGAAGAAGTAACAAATCCTAGAAGGCTACAACTGGAGGAGTGTACTGCACCCATCTTTGAAATGTAGAATGACAAATTTCAGGATTGTGAATTTACTTGCTTATAGATGCACAGAAACCAAAATTGGGTTGTTTTTAATTCATCCAAGTCAGAACAAAAACAGCAATCCTAAAATAGGATGTGATTTGTCATTCAACAGACTTGCAAAAGTGCAACATTGCAACAGATGATATGTTCGTCATCATATAGCATCCAGAGCATATCCCTTCAACAGGTTTTCTTAAGACAACTTCAACAAAGAGATAGGCTTAGGTAACAGGTAATGAGGATGCACCAATTCCCAGATAAAACCTCATAATCAACCCCGCAGCCCAGCTAGACGAGTAGGATTATTCTATGCTCTATCCTCTTGCAACTCCCAGTTATCGTGATCGACAGGACTAGTATTTGTAAATGAACGATCCCTAGCCTGTTTTGGTGCACGGTGCACCCCGTGAACATGAGGTCCCAACATATGTATCACACAAAATTACTGTGTCTACCGGTTGCCCCCAAAATGACAATTATCAGCAGTTTACCAAAACGTGAACCAACCCTAACCTAACCACTATTTTGATATTTTCACATCCATTCCCCTCCCTTTCATCTGCACAAGGCACCCACTCCCTTGAGACGAACGTTTCGGATACAAGTACAACCATCGGATATCCGAATGCCATTAATCCATGATTGACAATTCAGCTCGAGCACGAGCCATGCGTCCCGTCCCAGTAACCAGAAGTTGCCAACAAGTATGTAAGCGCGGGCAGGAATTGGGACGCGAATCAGGCAGGCCACAAGAGTATTAGGGGAAGGAGGCGGCGGCGGCGGCGGCTTACCAAGGAAGAACCCGGATCTCTCTGTCTAGCAAAGCACGGAGAGGGGGAAGTGTCGCGGGAGATCGCCTACGGTGATCACGATGGTGGTCATCTCGGTGAAGACCGCCGCACCCCCTACTTGCCGCGTTGCGAGGTCGAACGATGGAGAGGTCAAGAGGCAGAGGCGAGAGAAGGAGCAGTGGAGGGGCGGAAGAGGAGGAAGAAGGCCCAGGCCCCTGCGGCAGAAGAGAGAAGACGCAGAGTCTTGCCGTGCGGGCGTGCCGTGTGCAAGATCTGGGCCGCTCGCACCCTCCTTTGGACGGCTTGGACGAAGCGCCTCCTGTTGTACAGTACTTGTAGTTGTAGATCGATGGAGGAAACAAAGTGGCGGGTGACATGGGTCACATCATATTCGTTTGGTGGTTTTTTTTAAAACGACACGTACATAAAGTACTAAATATAGATTATTTATAAAACTATAAAAATATATCTAGAGAATAATTTGTACAATGAATCTTTTAAACTTAATTAGTCCATAATTAGATACTAATTGTCAAATACAACGAAGAGCAGCTTCAATCAAATATCCTCTTGTACAGTTATAGAGCTTGTTTGTTTGCTGATTATTTATGAGAGAAAAATATTATTAAATAGGCTGGCGTAGTACATCCGTATCATTCATTACTAATCTGCCATTAGAAAATGTCATCCCCGGAATCATGTAAAGGATCCCGCTAATGGGCGGACCATTGACGTCAGCGCGCGAAGAGCGTGGTATAGCGACCTCAAACGAGATCTCTGCCGCGACCCGCAGCTGCAAGAGCCAAGAGGGGGCGTTGTGACGACGAGACAACGAAACGGAGACGAGAGCAACGGCAAACGCTGCAGACCCGTGGTGCTTCCTGACAGAGGATCCATGCAAGCTAGCACGGGCGGAGCCCAGTGGAGGCGATAGCGATACTGGGCTCCGGCCCCCCTTGCTTGCTGTAAAATTTGAACGTTGTTCACCTCTGTCGAAATACCAGAACACCGCAGATCCAAAAACACAGTAGCTTGCGCATCCATGGATGGCTGCTCAGCGCGGTCTGGAACCTTTTGCAGCAGGCTGGTGCAGATAGAAACATCGCGCGGCAGCACGGCAGCGCACCAGCACATGCAAAAACATCAAGGCGATGGTGCACCAGATGAGTGCTCAGCTATATCAAAGCAGCAAAAGCAAATACAGAAGCTAGCCAGATGCAAATCGGAGACGAAGTGGGATGGGGAGAGGAAGCTGTTCATCCATTTTTTTTTAAATCAAAAGCGCTCATCACTGTAGTAACAGTGTATCTAATAATTAGGATTAGGCAAATTAGCCCCCCTATGTTTTAGTTCACCCTCCGCCGCTGCATGCTAGGATCAGCAGATTCCTATGAAAGAAAGTACTCGCGGATCAAGCAACGGCTGCGCCGTCACGGCACGCATGGTTGATCCCTTCTCCTGTCAAGCACGAAACGTCGTCCATGGACCATCTAAACACACCTCGGTCCGATCCCAGACAAACCGGAGAGCAATTGACAATGATACTGAAGTTCTTATTCGTTTTTTATCTTCAGAGAAAAGAAACTGGTAAACCTGACTTGTAGTATTATACATCGATGTAGCTGCATATTCCGGAACACGAAAAACGATCCAACACTCTTCGCTTTTCTCAAATCCTAAGGTTTACGGTCGCTGTGATCTTCGGATAACGAAAACACGAGGGCCATAGAGAGCGGCACGACGGCGTAGGCGCCCAGCTTGAGCAGCTCCTCGGTGTCCTTGGAGATGGCGCCGATGCGAGACCAGTCGCCGCTGTACCTGCGGAGCACCAGCAGCAGCAGCTACCCACTGTAAGGTCCGAGCAGCAGGCTAAACGCAGGGATGGCACGGCGCAATGCAAATGCAACCAACCACCGACGGCGTGCGTGCGTGCGCGTGGAAGCTCACCCGGCGTCGACGAAGCCGAGGGCGAAGAGCGCGACGCCGGCCCGCAGCAGCACGGTCCTGGAGAGCACGCCGCCGCCTCCCGCCCGCCGGTCGTCCTCGTCCTCGTCCTCGCTCGCTGCATTCTTCTTCTTCTTCGCGCTGCACGGCCCGAGACGGCGCCCGCGCGCTGCCCGCCGGGGCGTGACCTGGCGCGGCAGCGGCGTGGCGGGAGCGCAAGCAACGGTGCTGGCGCCGGCGTGCAGACGCAGCATGCCGTTCAGCTGGCGCCGGGCGGCGTGCGCTGTTTGAGCGGCTGAGTCTGGCCTTTTTTTTTATCGCTCGTTGGTTCTCGACCACACGTGTGTTAGCAGCAAAGCCAACGAAAGGCTTGCACACACTTTTGTAGCTCTGCCGAAAGCGCCGTGCGGGCAAACTATGACTGTCCAATGTCCTTCGACATTTGTCGCTGACCACCAAAGACTTCGAATGGTAGAGTAGAGTAGTAGACACTATAGCCGCGTTGATTTCTCCTCGCTGTCCGTGAGTTTGAGCAAGTTCCACCGCAAGTCACATTCTCCAATTCGACCGATTCGAATTTGTTTGAGTGTTCGGCTACATTCGGAGAATCAGAGTAGCAGTTGCGGTAGCCTGCTACAGCGAAATGCAGTTGCGGTAGCGTGCTACTGCCGCCGCTACATTTGAAAGAGAAGAAAAAACAACCTAACATAAAGAAATTAGCAAGTCTAGATGTACAGAACAAGTGCATTCTCAGTAAATGGTTATATAAACTTCATAAAGAAGATGAATATGATATGAATTATTACGAAATAAATACATACAACTTAAACACATTTCCAACAACAAAACTTAGGATTATCACTTTTGGATGAGCTTAGGACATCTACAATGCAGTGAAAAAGGTAAAAGCAGTAAATATAGTTACAATAATAAGCACTAGTCATTATGGCCCTGCGCCACATGCAAAGATCCTTTGAGGTGCACCGCAAGCTTACGGTGGACCGCAAGATGTTAAAAAAATATGAATGTCTCTCTCTTCTTAAAGAAAGCCTAGACGGTTGAGTAAAAAAGCTTGGATGAACGAGAGGTCAGAAAAAACAATTTTCTTTTACTAAGAGTTAGAATCCACCTTATCTGTTCATACCATTGTGCAGTTTACCATAGTTATTGCCCACATGCTTAAGGTTAATGTTGCTCTACAGCATTGTTCATGCCCAAAGGGCTATTTTTTAAATTCGGTGAGGCTCAACTTAAGAGATGGTTCTCAAATTAGATTTTGAGAAGATACCTTATTAGAGAATCAACCCTTAAGCAGTAAGTTTTTGAACTTGATCAGTATAGTTTGCAAAAAACATGTAACGATAGCCGAAGTATTCAACATTGTACCCTTTAATGTGCCTTTTAGTAGGGCACTAATTAAGAATAAATTATTGAAACAGAAAAAAGTGGAATATGAAAAATACAAGAATTTAGGTGCCATGTTTATGAAATATATAAACTAAACTCACAAGAAAAAAATATGAGAGATCCTTTGGCAGTATCAGAGGGAAAACAAATGTTCCTAATGCTTCTAATTTTAAATTTATCACCAATCACATAAAGCACACCTCGGATTGAAGTGAATGGTGTGCGCGAGAAGTTTATGTTTCGTGCTAAAAATTTTTAGAGGTCTGGCCTCTTGTTTTCATGTGGAATCAAGTCATAGGAGTGCAATTGCATGAAATCTTTCCTAAACTTTCATGTGAACCAAAGGGGTGTAGAGAAAAAGTTTCCAAAAAGAGCTGAATCATTTAAAAATCCTTTACCAATCCTCCATTTCAAAACGGTCCACTAGATTTAAAAGGTGATAGATAGATGGCGTGCACACCCTTAAGATGTGTTTCTATACAAGTGGTAGGCCGCTCTATAAAGCGTGTGTGTTGTTGTCTTTGGTCTAAAAATAATGTGTTTCTCGTAATGAAGCCATTGCGTGGCACCAATGGTGAATCTTGTCATCTTGCAGTACGAAACCTATGACAACATTCAGAAAACATGAGTTGAATTACGTTCAGTTATAGATTCAATGTCAATACGTTTCAAGCTCGACGAAACCAAAAACAAGTGTCGTTTAGTAGCAACCCATTTTAGGACGTGGCTATGTAGTACTAGTTCTTAAAATATGCGTGAGACAAAATAAATGCTTTAGTTTAGATGGCACGTACACCATGAATACATGGCTGTGTAGCACTTATTTTAAAAATACGCGAGACAAATAAAGCTTTTGGTTTTGGTTAGAGGGTAATATATATAGATAGGTGGTGTAAATATTCTCAAAGATGAATGCCCACTAAAGGTAGAAACATGCTGTTTATCCACGCCTACCAAAGTGTTGTTTTAATGTGAACCGATCACAAGATTATTAGATCCTATGATTTTTTGTTTGTTTTACGTATATATGCTAATGGATGACACAAAAATCGATCTAGATCTTTAGCGAGCTGATCATTTTCAATTGTCTATGATAGCTGATCGTGCTCGTGTCAGTAATACGTGTGACAACTTTTAACACTTCATCATATATGATGCTATTATCATCGTTAACCTCCTTCTATATCCAGTTAGAAATTTAGATCTAGCAGCTTTCGTTTAAAATTATCAGCTGAATCTGTTAGTCCATTTAAAAGTTTCAATTTCTACGAGGACTGACTATACTCCTGACTCTACACGCAAATTTCCGAAAGAATTCCAATCCAAAACCCCCATTCCACGCGCATCTAGCAAGTCCGTCCCTACCGCGTAGCACTAGCACGGCGGATGCTCCCGCTCGAACCCAAAAAGGCCCCACGCGGCCACGGCACATCGAAGTGTTTGAGACGTTTGCCCGGCGCATCCCCACGGCGGCACGGCCCAAACCAAACACCGACCCGAACCGCACGTCTCCTCCCCCTCCCCAACACAACCCTCCCCTTGTCTTCCCCTCCTCTCCTCACGCCGACCACTCCCTTCCTCATCGCCGCCGCCGCCGCTTACTCATCCCCACAACCGCATCGATCCATCGCTCGCGCTAGGTTTTCCGCCCGACCCCCTCCTGGGGCTCCACCGGCCTGGCTCGATTCGTGCCGAGGGCGGCTGCTCCGAGCTCTTAGCCACCCGTCGCCGCTGTAGCCCGCTGCTGCGGGGGTGCTCTGCCGTCGGCTGCCGCTGGTGTCGGGGACTAGGGTTTTGGGTCCGCCAGGCGGAGGAGGGTGCATTGGTTGGCGCGCGCATGGGGATGGTGCCCAACGGGCTCCTGCCCAGTGCGTCCGCCGGGGTGACGCGGCGGCTCGACCCCGAGCGCTGGGCGGTCGCGGAGGACCGCACGGCGGAGTTGATCGCGCGCATCCAGCCCAACGCGTACTCCGAGGGGCGGAGGCTGGCCGTGTACCACTACGTGCAGCGGCTCATCATGAACTGCCTCTCCTGCCAGGTAGGGTACCTGCTTACCAAGTGGTCCGATTGCCCACCACAGGTAGCAGTGGAGATTAGCATCTGTCTGAAGTAGAACGCTCTTAGATGGCGGCGAGGACTGCTGTGTGGATGCTTGGATGAGACTGCTACTTTAGAACTGGCTAGCGTAATAATCGATGTTTTACTTTCTGTTTGTTATTCAAATGTCTGTCTGAGCAACCGAAGCTTACTCTGGATAGAGTGCTCGTTGGAGATGGTGGCTTATGGTTCCAGAGGGCCTCTGGTCACTTGTCACCAATGCTTCGGATCTGATACTTGTTTAGAAGCATGAAGCTTTCATACAACGGGGATGACTGGGAAGTGAGCATGAAGAGAGATCCTGGATATAGCGTATAGTTGAACTGTATTCCCCTCTTTATACACATTCCTGTCATCCTGTGACATGAGGTGTATGGAAATCCTGTTTAATAGTTATAAATCAATAGCGATATGTGGCTGTCTATCTGGCTCCTATAGCCAGCTATTTATTTCCTTGCTAGGAGGTGCTAGGGATACCACTTTTACCTTACTTCATGCTTCTTTGATGATTGAAATAGACTTGTTTGTTTGTCGGGGGATTTTTTCACTAGCATTTTGGACGTTTCTACTCTTATCTTCAGCATCCAGTTATCCAGTTGACTTTATATGCTTCACAGAGAATTGGTCTCTTCCTCTCTGCAGGTTTTTACCTTTGGGTCGGTCCCTCTCAAGACTTACTTACCCGATGGTGACATTGATGTCACTGCTTTTAGTAATAGTGAAGAATTAAAGGAGATTTGGGCAAATCTTGTCCGGGATGCATTGGAGCGTGAAGAGAAGAATGAAAATGCTGAATTTCATGTAAAAGAAGTCCAGTATATTCAGGCAGAGGTATTTTTCCTGTGATATCTCTTTTAGTTGCTGTATAAGCATCAAATAAGCTCAATATGAGGTTACGCCTCTGCTAAATGTGTACCTATAATAGAGTTTAAATTAGCAACATGGGCTCATGGCTTACGACTTGTTGATTGTGTTGAAGTTATTTCCATAAGTTGCCTATTGCATGCTGTGCCATATGAATCTGTACAGAACATTAAAGTAACAAAATATCTAAGTTAAACTTCAGTTTTGTATTTGTCCGTCACTCCTTTAATACAGTTCTTTGCAGAATGTAGTGTGGGCAAAATCGCTATGCTCATATACTATTAAATTTTAGGAGGATTATGTTTTTGAAGACACTTCTAGCATCAGCCTTAGTTCTTCGTACAAAAAAAATGCATCTGATATCCTTTTTTCTTGCTCCTTTCCCTTGTCTTCTTTCAGGGAATATACCATATTTAAGGATTTGCCACTTATATACATATTTTTCCATACATTTGTGTCATTCTCTCATGTTTCATGTACAGGTCAAGATTATAAAGTGTCTTGTTGAAAACATTGTCGTTGACATCTCATTTAATCAAGTCGGTGGACTATGCACACTATGTTTTCTTGAAGAGGTGTGTTCTTACTTTCCAAATCCAGCTTAAATTTGTATGTACAGAGCATGTGCTTGAAGCTTAACCACTTATATCTTATAATCCTGTAAAAAAATTATGTTGGCTTGGTTCGGCTGTTGAAATATGATTGATTTTCTGCCTATATTTCCTTCTAATGATTCTGCATTTTAATAGATTGACAACTTGATCAGCCGAAACCATTTATTCAAGAGGAGTATCATATTGATAAAAGCATGGTGTTTCTATGAGAGTCGTATTCTCGGAGCTCACCATGGTCTTATATCTACTTATGCATTGGAGACACTTGTTCTGTACATATTTCATATATTCAACAACTCTTTCACCGGACCTCTTGAGGTGACTTTACTTTCTCGTCTTTTATACGTATCCTGAGTCCTGACATGAAACCAGTGCTTATTTTCTATTTGTGCATTTGCAGGTGTTGTACCGCTTCTTAGAATTTTTCAGCAACTTTGATTGGGAGAAATTTTGTTTGAGCTTGTGGGGCCCTGTTCCGATTAGTTCACTTCCAGATATGACTGGTAATTTATAGCTTTGTTTTGATAGACCAATGCTTCATTGAGACATGGACGTTTTGATCATTCATGTTACATCATGCAGCGGAACCCCCACGGATGGACAGTGGTGAATTGTTGCTGAACAAGTCCTTCCTGGATACTTGTAGTTCTGCATATGGAGTTGTGCCTCGCACCCAGGAGAACCAGGGTCAACCATTTGTTTCAAAACATTTTAATGTTATTGATCCTTTACGTGCAAACAACAATCTTGGAAGAAGTGTCAGTAAAGGTAACTACGAAGTAGGAACATGCTTTAAGATTTACTTTACTGGTGAATTGAACAGAGTAAATGTTCTTTGGTAGTTTGGCTTCACTTATTTCCATACAAATGATGGTGTGCTGCTTTTGATTTAATGATTTTTACTGTGATTCTGTGGTATTTGTAATGCTAGACGACTATGTCATGCACTGTATATGTGGTAGTTGATTGCTAGTTTGCTATCTCAATGTTTTGCTGTTCCAGTTTTTTTTGCTTCTTTTGTATGGGGAATTTTGTGGCAGTATTCTTTTGCTGTCACAGTTGCTGTTTGATTGTTGGCTTAATTAAGAAACTATATTTTGAGGTTTAATCAGTTCAACTCGTTATGGCGCATTTTCTGTTAGCAGAAGTATTTGGTCAAAACTCAAAAGTCCACATAATTGTAACTTATTCTAGTTTGTGTCCTGGTCGAATGTCACTGTTCTCCAGATATATGCATATGGATGAATTTTCTAGCAAATCAACCTAATACTGGCAATAAGAATTTCATTCTTTTCTTATGCTGTAACAGGTCCTCTGTCGTTATAGTTTACTTTGTTGTCTGGTCTATTCTGGTCTATCTAGCTATGTTAAGATGTCTGGTACTTCAACAAAATAGCAGCCTCATGTCGAAGCTATATGTTCTCATCAGTCCTCTGTTGCATGTTAATCATTATGTGAGTATATAATTTGAATGTTGTGATCCAATCTTGTTAGTGCCAACTTGACAAAATCTTTTGGCCTAAATAATCTCTGCTGAGCCAGCAATTTTAATCTTCATGCATCCCTCCCTGGTAGATTTCATTACTAGAAATTTCTTGTCTTATTGGTAAGAGATCCAAACTGGCCTTAAACAGCAACTAGGTGAACTTACTTTATTTTGGGTTTGTTACAATTTATGTCAATACTGACAACATTTTGTAAGAATGTGACCCGAAATAGATTCTCCTTGAGCAGTTTTTTGATGTCACACATATTCACTCTTACATGTATCGACCTTTTGAGTATGCTAATTAAGGGCAACATACTTTGATTGTTTAATACTTAAATATGACAATTCTTCCTTGTGCTCTTTACTCGGAAAAGAACTCTTGTCATTACTTTGTTTTCTTATCCATTTGTTGCTAATTATGTCCTGTCTCTTAAGAAGATGTGTTCAGTGAAAAGTTTTGGTTTTGCAGGAAATTTCTTTAGAATACGCAGTGCTTTTGCGTACGGGGCGAAAAGGCTTGGAAAGTTACTTGAATGTCCAAAAGAAGACTTAATTGCTGAATTAAACCAGTTCTTCACAAATACATGGATAAGACATGGGAGTGGCAGTCGTCCCGATGTGCCTACCCCAAGTCTAGTTGATGTGCGGCCTCTGAAGGTTGTTCCTTCTGTAGTGTCAAGCTCAAGCAGCCAGAGAAGTGTAACAGCATTCAAGAAAAAGGTTGAAAATCCTAAGCTTCATGCTAATCAGGATAATCTTCGTCCGAATCAAGATAATCTCACTGAAGTTGGTCACATGTATACTGATCCTTCTCAACCAGTTCACAAAAGTGACATACATTATCATAATCTGCCTAGAGCGGTTAATCCTTCAGTTACTCATGTTCAGCACCAAAAAAACTATACACCACAAGGCAATGCTAAGGTCTCTGAACAGCTTGAAAGAAATAACTCAGCTGGATTGATGCAAAGTGAAAGGGATAAGAGAGTGCCAAATGGTCTCTTTGTCAATGACAGAAATGGGCAGAACAGGTCTAGATTTGCAAGAACCCGATCAAGTCCTGAACTCACAGACTCTTCTGCTGAAGGGTTTCGTGGAAGGCGGAATAATGCAGTTGGTATGGAAAAATCTTTGGGTGTTGATCACAGCAGCAGAAGAAACATCTTGGTTCCAGAAGTGTCTAGCAACCACAGCACTAAGTCTTCACAGGATGAATCAGTGTCTTCCTTGAACAGTTCATCTCACCCTAGTGCAATGGCAGCTTCTGACTCGAATAGTGTTTCAAGCAGCTATCGTGATGATAATGGTTTTGTGATGAATGAAGAACTCCCTTCTGTTTCTGAATCATCGGATATGCACCATGACGAACAAGTTCTGGTTAATTTAATGGAATCCGTGAAGTTGCATGGATTCAATGGACAGATTCAATTACCAATGCAAATACCTTCTCATATGTCCGTAGCACATCCCCCTTTACTGGCTCCAACAACTTTTTCACAAAAGCATTTGGCTGGGGTTCCACCAGCTAACTTAATTGGGACACCATGGTTGCCCAATATGCAGTTCCTGCATGGATTTGTTCCACCTCCTATGGCCCATTACATACACAATCCAAATTTTGCACCAAACATTGAGGACGGTACTGAGACTGAAAAGCCTAATACATCAGATGTGACCCATGATGCTGGCAAAACATGGCAAGAGTATGGTGTTGGGTTTTCTAGACAGTTTGATCCTGAAGCAAGAGATCCTCACATCTATGGTATTGATGGCAAAGAACATTCCTCTTTGCCTAATGGCGTACCAGGTGCTCCCTTGGAAAGGCAGATGAAATTTACAGTTGAGAATAATGGTGTAGATGATGAAACTTATACTGGCATGTTCCCAAACCATACAAGTAGAGAAGCTGCTGTAGATTACTCTAAGAGGAGTGGTTATGTGAATGTTCTTTCTTCACATGCCAGTTCATCCAAAGGCAAAACTATGGATTCGAGTTCATGGGATGAAATGACTGTAAATACAACAAAACCACCAAGAGAAAAATGGGGAAAAAGATCTGCCTTTGCGGCACCTGCCACGACCACACATGGCAAGACTGGGTGGCAGATGGGAAATACTGCAGAGCATCTCCCAGCTGAAGTTAATGATGGCCCCAGAAATGGGACAGTGGTACCAATCATCACTGAAGCTTCTGAGATAGTAACAGGGTCTGATTCTTTTTCAGCACAATCAAGAACTAGTCAAGTACCAAATGATTTTGATCCATCACAAATTGGCATGCCAAATCCAGTGTTTGCACCTTTTCTTATTGGATCACCACAGCATAGGCAAGGTGATAGCTCTGGACTTACTTTTGTTCAAACAGGTCCACCAGTTCCTTTTGTTGTGCTCCCATTTGTTCCAGGGAATAGCGATGGTTCTGGTCCCCAGTTTGAGAGAAACGAAGGAATTGATCAGCTTCCTGCCAATACTGTAGGTCAATTTTTTGGTTCACTTAATGATGTTCACCAACAAGATTCTAGTGCTACCTCAACAGTATCATCCAGTTCTATGACTGAGCCATCTGGTGAACACAAGCCTGACATCTTGAATAGTGATTTTGTCAGCCATTGGCATAATTTACAGTATGGGCGACTCTGCCAGAATCCTCGTCCCATGGGTCCTGTTCTATACCCTGTTCCGGTGCCGCCAATGTATTTACAGGGCCATGCACCATGGGATGGGCCTGGAAGACCAGCTGCACCAAATGTTAACTGGCCACAAATGGTGGGCGGTCAACGAGTATTTCCTGTGATGCCTGTACAACCGACTACAGAAAGAACTGGTGTTATTCAGCACTATGGTGAAGATGCACCCAGATACCGTGGAGGCACGGGAACCTACTTGCCAAATCCTGTAAGAACCTAATATTTCTTTCAGTCTCTTGTATCATGCATAGAGAGCCTGTTAGTAATAATATATTGTGGAAAAAAACTGAACAAGCTCGATCCTTTATTGTATTATTACAGTATTGCAATTTTAATACGTGGTTAGCTGAGAACATTAACGCTATCAATGTACTTATATCAAACTTTGCTTTCTAAACTTCAGACTCATTCCAGCTTGTTGCACAGCTGTCATGAGCTTGAGATTGCTGGCCATCCATGCCCTGTTGTTCTTTAACAATCTAGTTCAAAAAGATTACACCATCAGAAATAAATTTAGCGTATATCTTGTTACATAGAACGGGAGGACTGTAAGGTCCATGTTTATCTAGAGGCTGGGAAATAATTGACTCATTGAAAATGTGATTGGATGGGTCTTGGTCATCCCATCCATTTCAAATTTGTTTCCACCCTTCTCTATTTTCTTTTTACTGAATTTTAGGATTTGTCTCATCAATTCAAACCTGCAAATGCCCCTTTAGATGATTCAATTGCTCAACCCGAGATTGTAACTATTCATAGTTCTGTTGGATTCTGTCAGTTTGGTAAAATTCAAAGTGTTAACTTGCTAATAACTAATAAGATTTATGAGTCTACCTGCCAAATGGATGTGAAGATTCCCTTTATCTCGGCATGAGTATCTTAGAGTTTGAGGCCCAGTCTAGACACAAGGAGTTTTGTATCGGCTTGCTAGCTTTGAGTTGCTTATTGGTGAAATTGGTCTGTGCTAGTCCTAGCTTGTTTTAATAACATTATCCAAAATCATCATGCTGAAGTTGTGTGTGCTAGGAGCAGTTTTGCCAGAACCAGCTATGTCATTATCCTGTAACCATGCACCAGTAGTTTTGGTGCTTCTGAGCACTAAAGAAGGATGCACCCTGGATGAACTTTACTAGAATTACTGAGTTTCGCCAAAAACACCCTTTCTTTCCAACTAAGCCTTCTTTCTTTAAATGGTCTTTAATCAACTTGAAAGCCATGTGTTACCCACCAACAGCATGAAATCATAGCACAGTAACTTTGCGGCATTTAGGTTGGAGCTTCTTTAAGGCCAACCTAGGCCTTGCAAACCATTAAGAATTTAAGGTATATTACTGGATTATGTGTGATGTAGGTTTTCTTATGGTAGGTCTACATTCTGTTCATTTTGGGTCATGGCACTTTGATTTCCATGTTTTGCAAGAGATAGATTTATTTTAAGCAATGATTTATGAAATTGATAGTCTGGACTGTGGAATACTAAGCTGTCAATTTTATGGCTTCTGTTCAGAAGGTTCCTTTTAGGGACCGGCACTCAAATTCAAGAAACTACAGAGGAGGTTATAATGGTGACAGGGGTGATTATAGTGATAAGGAGGGAAGCTGGATAAACTCAAAACAACGGAATCCAAACCGTGGCTATGGACGTAGCCAGTCAGAGAGGTCTGGCATGAGGTCTGATAGACATGTCACTGATGAGAGCCAGTCTGATAGACAACGGCGTACTTATAGAAATGACTCGTACCGGCATGAGGCAAGCTCTCAGTATCTTGTGCAGGGGCAACCTTTTGGATCCACAAGCTCTATGCGCAAACTAGGAAACACAGCGCATGGGGTTTATACACAACCATCTACGTCTTCAAATGGTGCCGGTGCTTTATCTGGCCCTCCAGGACCACCATTTTTTATGGTGTACTCTTATGAACAAGGCTCAAATCATGGTGCTTCCTCATCTGAACCAATTGAATTTGGATCTCTTGGGCCACTTCCTGCAGCAGATGGTGATGACATACCAAGGTCGACACGCCAAGTAATGCCTAATGGGTTTTATGGGCAAAGACGTGGTCCGTATAGGGGTGGTTCCTCTCATTCATCTCCTGATCAACCATCCTCACCTCAGCATCGTCGGTAATACTTGTTATTATTTATCACTGTTCTATTTTCAATGTTTCACTACGAGCAGTCTGAAAAAATCACATCATGAATATGTAACAAAACTTTATGTTATCTGTAAAAAAAAACTCATCATGCTTTCATCTATATTAGCAGAATGAATGCATTACAACAGTTGTCAATAGTAAGTTAACTTCTTTTACTAAAGAATAATAGTAAGTTACTTGACCTATAGCTAAAATTGACAGACAATGATGGATCGCTGAAAATTCAAATTTGTTAAATTCTCACGCGTTCAAGAATCTGGCACATGAACATGCAGCCATGTGCAAATTAGATTTGGCAAGCAGGGATTGAAGAGATAGGCTGCTTCATATTTCATGTTGATATAAAAAAAAGGATAAATAGTATATTGAAGCCACAGAACAAAAATTCCAAATCATTTTATTTTTCATTCCTCAGTGGGTGTTTCAGAGTTTAATGAGAATGGTCATTCTCTCATGGTTACTTTGTCACGTTGGTGATAATGGCCAGTAACCTCATTTGCATACATTATCAATGTGTGCTCATTTTTGGTTGTCTGTGGCCTACAAGAAGTCCAAAGTATGCACAAAACAAAGTGTGTTGAACCGACACCCATAGCTGTTTGCAGTAATTACTAAATTGGATCCTGGTATCTAGTTCCAATGGTACAAACTAGCGCATACCCACATCAAATACCAGATCAGGGATTATGGTTGCCATCATTTATGCAGCTTGCTTCTGTGAGTTGATTTATGTATTTACCTGCAAGTATTTAGCACCATTTGTTGTGCTGAAATTTGTGTTTCTGTTTGCTTTGAAGGTAGTTGAGTCTTCGTATGATGGCTTGATCACTTGGTTTCTGGCATTGAAACCTTGCGATAGCAATATTTTGTTCCACCCCTCGTGATCATATCCTGCATGGGTGCAGATGGTTGGGCCATCAGCAGCCACAAAAAAAAAGTATATGCCCTAGCTGGCTTCTTGGTGCTTTATGATCTCTCAGAAGCACTGAATTGTTAATACCGTCAAAAGAGGCATCAATTACCGGCAGGTTGTTTTACCAGTCACAATGGTGATTCCTGGAATCAAAACAACTACAAATCATGGAACCATCAAACCCAGAATATCATCACAGAAGTCAGAATTGAACTGAAGATTATGAACAAGGATGAACTGTGTTACAGCCTGTCTCATTAATGAATTGTGTCAAGGATAATAACAGTATTAGTTTGGATGGAGCAGGAACAAGCATTGCTGCATCGGAAACAATCTGGAATGCTTTGGGTTTTAATGTGTCTGGGGGTGTGTAAGTGAAAGCTAATAATGAAATCGCCGTACCATTTTTAGGTAGGATTAAGCTCATGTAACACAGCAAACTATTCACTTAGATGCACTATGAGTTAAGTGAATCGTAGGAAACAAATTCTCGTGCTGAAGCGAGGGATGACTCCAGAATACTCAAGGCACGAGTAAAAAGTTATCCATGTCAATCTTCCTCGGTTCCATTCCATGTGTACTGTGTGTTGGATGTCCGCATGTTTCTCTGCCTGGGCATTGTGATGCATGAATTGTTTCCACGGTTGTTTCGTCTATGATTGTTATTCCAGAACTGAGTCCGCCATTCAGTCCTGCAGAGCTACAGTTTTACGTTACAGCAGTACACTTCCGATTCTTGAAGAACAAGGGGGAATTTGGGGCTCTTGAGAATTAGAGTAGATGGTAATTTACTGGTGCCAAGTGCATTTTACAATGGGTACATATGTTTTGCAAATTCGGAGCTCCCATTATTTTGGTGAACATTCTCGCACTCCTAGTGGCCTTAGGGCTGGTCTAGATTGTTTGCGTATTTCCCCTGGTAAGGGTATTTCCCCTGCTGAAACTGAATGATGTGCTCAGCTAGCTATTCTGCTCCGGTTCTCTTCTTGAGCTCCGAAATGAAGTCCTCCCTCTCCTGGTCGGTCATGCCCTCCGTGGAGCAGTCCCCGACGCCCCACTCGGCGCCCCGCAGGCAGTACTTGTCCTGGATCATCCTCTCATTCCTGCAGAAATCGTAGCTTCAGCGTTGAACATGTATCACCAGAGAGATCTTTAAGGAGCACAAGCAAATACTATGTTTTTACTTCTCTTTGTTCTTCTTGGACTTCTCGAGCAGGTCCTGCAGCACCTTGGACTTCTTGAACCTGTTATCGAACTCGGCGTACTTCTTCTGGTTCTCCGCTTGCGAGCGCAACAGGAAGACATGGTTTCCATCAGTCAAGAAGGCCTGAATGGTATAAGTTTGCAGCAAGAACAAGTCCTTGGCCTTCACAAGAACTCAACAGGAAACTGAGGCAAGCAACTAACCATTCCATTTCTCCAGGAACTCGAGCCGGGGGAGGTCGGGGCCTGGAGTCGACTCCAGCCCCGAGAAGCCGGACAGGATGCCGGCGTTCACTGCAGTCAAAATGTGCCGGGCATTAGTTTGGAAACGCCGGCGAATCTGCGAATGCTTTTCGTTGCATCAAGTGCTGTATGCTACACCCAACTCATCCGCGATTGCAACTCTTAACTACTGTTCACAAGAGCAGTTTACTAATACTAGCGTGTCTGCTGCTGTGTTGCACTTGCACCGGTGTCACTGGCAGGTGCGCCGTGGCGGTGACCGGTGGGCAAAGACAGCAAGAGTAGCTGTACCTGGACTGGACCAGAGGACGAGCGAGAGCGAGACAGCCGCCGGGACAGCCAGCGACAGCCGGCCTGTCATCGCTGGTGGCGGGGCGGCGGCGCTGCATCGCCCCTTCGGCGGTGCTGCGGCGGCCGGTGGCGCGGCGGGGAGGCCGCGGAGGCCGAGCATGGCTGGCTACTTCGCTTGCTGGTAGCCTGACAGTATGCTAAGGCCCAGCGATGCGAAGGAGCCAAGGAGGATGGAGATGGATGGATTGCATGGAGGTGTAGGCATGTAGCACTAGTGGATTGGTGGGGGCAAGTCGCCGGTGGGAAAGGATGGGTGCCGACTTGTTCTCTTGTGAACCACTAAACTAAAAGCTAAAACACCATCTGGGGATTACACTCCTTGATCTTTTTTTTGCGTGCACTTGTCTTGGTAGTTTGTCTTTGCTGCTCGAGTTTATATATGTATAGATGGTGAATTTTAAATCTGACGATTTTTTTTTACGAAGAAACATGGACAACATTAAAGGCAGCAAACTGCTTCTAGGAGGTTACATTTCTTAGGATTACATCTGATGATTAATTAGTAGAACAAGACGTCTTTTACGGTTGGACCCTGAGAATTAGGGCAAAAAATTGAGTTCGGCCCTGAGAATTACGTGCATGTTTGACATAGCTCATAATAACTTTATGACCTTTTTTTTCTAAACATTTTTTTCTAAAACAACTTCATGATTGAAGTTATTTTTCTTTTTCTCTTACAAAGATATGAGTTAGGATGAAACGAAGAAAAGTAGTTTATCTTAGCTCTCTCTTCCATTTCTTTCTTTTATACATGCATAGATGAAGCTATTTTGTTAAATAAAATTTTTAAAATAGCTTAATTTTACTTAGGAAGTTGTTTATAAAGCTCTTTTCTAAAAAAACAACTTCACTAGTAAAACTGAGATATGTCAAACATGACCTAAAGCTAAAGTACAACTGCTATATGAGTAAAGCACGATGCCATTCGTTGGTTACTGTTAGTACGGACTTATGGTTATGGCTACGAGTACTCCCTTCGTTCCTCAAAAAGAACGGAATTTCAGATTTAGAACAAATCAAACTCCCTTTCAAAAAATGATAGAAAAATATCAATATTTACATACCTAATTAGTTTTTTATTAAAATATACATTGTATAGTTAATTTAGAATGATATTTACTGAGTGTCATTAATTTATACTTTTATAGATTTGATTAAACTTAAAACTTATTTAATTTATTGGGAAATGGGAATTGCATTTTTTTCTTACCAATGATTCAGAATTCCACACGTCTCCGCCTCTCCGGCCCCTCGCGTTTCCCATCCATCGCAGCCGTCGCCCGTCGGCCTTGTTTTGGGACGCGGCTTCCCATCCCACGGACTCACGCTCTGCCGAGACGGAAGCTCCGCGTGAAAGCAGTAGTGCCCTCCCACGACGGCCGCCGACGGTCGGGCGGGGCCAAGAAGAACATATACCCGCGTCGCGCGTGACTGGAACGCCCCGACACGGCATCGCACGCACCACCCAAAGCAAAACCCCCCTTGCTCGCTTGTCTTTCTCTAGATCCACCCCCAACCGAAATGGCCTCCTACGACGGCGACGAGGACTCCGGCCGCCGCCGACCTTCCCAGCACCACCCATCCGGCGGGGGCAGCGGCGACCTTGCCTCGAGCGCGAAGCTCGTGGCGGAGGCGGCCAGGCTGGCGCTCCAGGACCACAACCTGGAGAAGGTGGACAAGGGCCGCGTCGCCGGCGCGGCGGCCGACCTGCTCCACGCCGCCTCCCAGTACGGCAAGCTCGAGGGAAAGCCCGTCGGCGGGTACCTCGAGAAGGCCGAGGAGTATCTCCACCAGTACGGCCGCAAGGACGGGGCTGGCGGTAAGCATCAGGGGGTGGGTGAAAGCAAGTACGGTAAGAAGCCCGGCGGTGGCCATGGAGGGGGGAGGTATGAGGAGGAAGAGGAGGAGGAGGGGTACAAGAAGAAGCCTAGTGGCGGGAGGTATGAGGAGGACGAATACAAGAAGAAGCCTGGTGGTGGTGGAAGGTATGAGGAAGAAGATGGCTACAAGAAGAAGCCAAGCAGCGGTGGCTATGGAGGAGGAAAGTACGAGGATGAAGATGACTACAGGAAGAAGCCAAGCAGTGGTGGCTATGGTGGGGGAAGGTACGAGGATGAAGACGATTACAAGAAGAAGCCCACAAGTGGTGGCTATGGTGGGGGGAGATATGAGCAAGAAGATGATTACAAGAAGAAGCCTACAAGTGGCGGCTATGGTGGCGGGAGGTATGAGCAGCAGGATGAATATAAGAGGCCTCCTAGCGGTGGTGGCAGTAGCTATGGGGGAGGCAGGTATGAAGAAGATGATGAGTATAGGAAGAAGCCGAGTGGGAGCTATGGTGGAGGAAGGTATGAGGACGAAGATGATTATAGGAAGAAACCTAGTGCTGGTCATGGTGGAGGGAGGTATGAGGAAGATGATGAGTACAAGAAGCCCAGTGGTGGCGGATATGGTTATGGGGCTTCCAGTGGTGGAGGCCATGGAGGAAGGTACGAAGAAGAGGACTACAAGAAGAAGCCTAGTGGACACTCAGGGGGATGCTATGAGGAAGAGGAGGGGTACAAGAAGGCTAGTGGTCATAGTGGAGGGAAGTATGGCAAGGAGGAAGATGACAAGAAGAAGAAGCATGGTGAGGATGAGTCAGAGGGTGGCGGTATTGGTGATTACCTGAAGTTGGCACAGGGTTTCATGAAGAAACAGGATGGGGAAGGGGAGAGTGGGGGCGGCATGGGAGACTACTTAAAGCTTGCTGAAGGTTTCTTGAAGAAGCGCTGATTAATCTTCCATGTCATGTTTCAGGAAGGACTTGTTGTGTTTGGTTAGTCCTGTTTATTGTCACCAAGTAGTGAAATTTTCAAGGTTTCCATCATAGGATGTAATACAAGTGCATTGCTCATACTGTCTGTGTGTGGTGACATGAATGCTTAATGTGCTGCTTACGCTGCTGGGGTAATAAAAGCTTTGATGCTCTGCTATTCATGTTGTATATTAGTTCTGACTAAAATAATATGTATCCTATGTTATTGTGCTTACAATAAGTGAAACTTTTGAATACGTTTTCATTCATTATCTACTGTTGTTACGGTCCTATTGTTGGAGATGTGTTGGTTCTTGATCTTATCATACTGAGTACTAATGCATGGATGTACATCTTTTCCTGAACTTGATTTTAGTTTTGTTAAACCTGAGACAATGAAACTAATCAACCATGTTTATTTCAACTTGGTGGTGGTGGTTCTAGGCATATACATCCTTGCAAAATGGCCTCTGAATGAATAGTTTGAACTTATTATGGTGCTTGGCTACTAACCATCGAGGCATCTTGCTGAACTAACTTCTCCTTTGTTGGGCTAGTTCTTATCTCTAAGTAGGTCTGCTGGTTATGTCACATATTGATAGTTCTTCGTATCTGTGTACTCTTAAGTGGTAAATAATTTGACACAAATAATTTAGTATCTAAATCAAATTAATGTCCTGGAAGTAAACAATAGGTCATATGGACGAGAGGCTAAGAGGATTGTTGAATTTGAACCAAAGGTGGTTTTATGTCATCGGTTTCAGGCAGTGTCAGAATTATCAGTATCTCGCCGTTCCTGATTCCATAGTTGAAAAGACACAAGTGCACAGCTCAATGGAATATTTCTGCAAGGGCACCCTTTTCAGCTGCTTGTTTATTCAATCAAACAGTTTATCTGCTCCTCTTTGTATGACCTCTCAGGCTCTCAATACCTTGCACTCATTTATTTTATTTTATTTTATTTAATAAAACCGTAGGACTCTTTAAGTGATTGAACAACTATGGCTCTGGACTTTATGTATCTTTTCAACCCAGCGGCTTTTAATCTCCTATCACTCATTCAGACTCTTCCATCTTTCTGAACCATTCAGACTCTCCTTTTTTCTGAACTATGAAATGGTTGTCGGGTGCACTACCCCGATCAGTTTCACTCATGATGAAAAAGTTTTTCTTATTACTTATGATGACAAGGTTCATGGGATTGAAACAGCCAAACAACCAAGATATTACTTCTAGCATATACAGCTCTGCATCAGTCCAGCAAGTTTATGAGAAAGATGATTGACATAATTGTATGGTTTTTTTGGTAATTGATCTGGAAAGCAGTCGCACTTCAATGTGAAAGGAAGCTCCCCACACAGCCGTTCTTGAAGCAAGGTCAACATGCTGGCAGCCCAGGTGAAAAAACGCTCAGATTATTTCCTCAATCGATGGGGTACGGGTTTGATTCTTATATATATCTGCAAATACTGTATTTGTATTAACTCAGCTAAAGTGGTTGCTTGGTTATGTATCTTCTTTGGTTAATAAAATTGATGTGGCGGATGGAATTCAGTACTGAGTATTACAATGTAACTTCCAGAAGATATTCTTCTTCTCTAATGTAAGCGCTGTAGATGATGATCTTCTGATGTAATCTGTTTGTTTGAAGATGATCTTCCACTGTTTTCTCTTTACTAGGAGGTCTGCCAGAAGTTCATTAATGTCGTCTGTTGGGATGCAAGTGCTGTTTTTGTTAGACCATTGAACTAGTACAAGCATGCATGTAGGATGAGATGAATTAGTAAATTTTGTGCTTAATGGAAAAATTATTGGTCTTAGCTATATGTATTTTGCCCGGTTCTCTTTGGCAGTAAAGGCGCCATTTTGGTCTACACTATTCTTTACAAATAACATACTGATGTGCAAATATTTCATTAAAACGATTTTATTGATTAGGGCGGTGCTCCATCCCGCTTGCACACCACGGTGAAAGGGAGGAAGAGGAAGAGGAAGAGGGGGGAAAGTGGGTGCGGGAGAAGGAAGACGGAACTCAGTCCTCTAGTCATGAATCCTAGCTCCGTTTACAAGTAAAGTAACATACTGCTTGTCACCTCTCAGTTTCGATATGCTTTGTGGCACTGACCAAGTATCCTAAGCCTCCTTTCAATGCCTCAAGGTCATCCTCGTCGTCATTGACCTCTGCGATGTTGAACCGGCCATCGCTGCCTCTCAATTTCGATGTTGAACCGGTCATTGATGGCAGCCATCTGCTGCGACACCCCGTCCCGCGTCGGCGCCCGGACCATTTGGATGGTGGCCGCGGCGAAGACGAGCCACGCCAGCGAGATGGACGCGTGCTCCAAGTTGTGCAGGTGGACGCTGGGGATAGTCCCGTCGTCGTCCAACGGCTGGTGCTTCGACTGCACGATGACGAGCTCCATCGAGATGGATGGAGATCACCGAACCCATCATTATCGTTATGAGCTCGATGTGACGGACGCCCGGCACCGGGAACCACACCGGAGCCACGTAGGAGCTCCGCTGTAGCAGCAAGAACAGGCGGGTGTGGCCGAACAGACAGGGGCGAAGCTACTTACCCTGTGTTTGGTTGGGGGTTGGGTGGGTTGGGTTGAATCCAACCCAGTTTTTGGGGACGGAACCAACCCATCCAGTGTTTGGTTGCACTTCTTTTTTTGGAGACGGAGCCAACCTATTTTAGTGTTTGGTTGAAGAATTGGAGACAGAGCGGCTCCGTTCAGTGTTTGGTTGAAGGAATTTAGTGTTTGGTGGGAGCCAACCCGGATGGAGCGGCTCCGTCCGCCAGATTTTGACGGACGAGTCCAACCCGCATCTGAGAGGAATATTCCACTCTGGAGCCAACCCAACCCTTCCATCCTCCAACCAAACAGCCACAAGAACGGGTTCGCTCCGACCCGGCTCGCCCCGCTCTCCAACCAAACA
>Ga0182004_10000069_pt1 | contig 38642 bp, 30 predicted proteins | sample Sormic07211540_1_FD_120479 | JGI IMG/M metagenome (GOLD analysis project Ga0182004, IMG submission 120479) | Endophyte microbial communities from Sorghum bicolor roots, Mead, Nebraska, USA - 072115-40_1 MetaG | ecosystem: Host-associated > Plants > Roots > Unclassified | place: USA: Nebraska...
ACCATCATCACCATGATCATCACTTGCTCCATCACTTGGCATGTACCAACCTCATTAAGTCTACACACACTTAGTATAGAGGTTAGTACTAGGGTTTCATCAATTATCCAAAACCAAACTAGGACTTTCAACGGGGATGGGGGAGGGATATTTTTAAAAAGAAATTTCGGAAGCTAGAAGCGGGAACGGAAAAGGAAAGGAGAAACCCGGTCGGATCGTTCGCTGGATTAAGAAGTATTGAACGACCGCGAAAGGGGAATTGGGTAATTTCTGGCGCCAACGAAGGGCTGCTCTAAAACATCTACTCTCTCCTCCCACCAAAAAAACTCACTATGAGTCTCTTTTCGGTCAAACTTTTTAAAAATTTAACTAGATTGGTAAACAGGTATTAGCAACATTTGTATTTCTAAATTAATTTATTATAAAAAATATTCAATGATTTGTCTAATGATACTAATTATGTACCATAAATATGAATATTTTCTTGTATATATAGTTAAAGTAATAAAAATTGACTTCTTAGGAGCGAGAATGGTACTTCCTTTTCATAGAATGGTACTTTTTATGGGAAGAGAGATTAGTTTAGAACGTTCCCTCTTTAATATTTCATAGATATTTGTTGCTAAAGTAAAAAATATTCATGAGTGATAATATTTTATCGATATATTTATTTATTTATTTTATATATAGGGAAATTATTATCTACTCTCAAAGAGTAGTTACTCCCATGTGTATATCTTTAGATTTAAAACGTATATGGCCTAACAAAGTGTAAGTTGACAAAGTATATAATCATATTAGACTATCTAGCGTAATATGTATTCCAAGTATGTATACATAGTGTAATAGTGTTATAATAAATATATTAAAAATATGGTCTTTTTTGAAAAAAAAAATCACACAGTAAGATTTCGAGTATCTTAAAATGAGTATATAAGAGTATCTCCAATAGACTTTCTAAATCTCACTCTCTAATAACCATTTAGAGTCATTTGTATAAAAATCGTTTTCTATATATTTTTTCACTCTCCAACAGTTTTCTATATCTTATACACACTCTAGAAAGCCATCATCGTCTTCTATTTTTGGCTAGCGAAAAATCCGAAATAAAAGATGACTATATTTAGATCATCATTTAGAGAAGTTGTTGGAGGCTAGCTTGTCACCAGAATCTCTATTCCTCATTTAGTAAGAATACGAAGAGTCTCTTAGAGACGCTCTAAATATACTCAAACTGATAAATAAGTATATACTCATACACAAATAAGTATATACTCATACACAATGTGGTTTAGTGAAGATGAAAGTAACTACTCTCCTGAAGTAGGAAAAATACATCCATATAATGTAATAATATAATAATATATATTTTCGACCCAAGGTCTTGGAGGTATAATCCTGATAAGAGTGAAGGTAAATTATATTATTTTATAAAATGTGAGCCCACTAATAATGCGTGCAATGCGTCAAAGAATCACCAATTTTCCCTTACGATTTATGAAGACACATTTCACACCAGATCTACCGTTTCTTGGAATGCCTGCATACATGACACAGGCATCCCAATAACCAGCACTATGCTCTGGCTGTCACGCATGCCGCGCAGAAACATTGCCACCTCCTTCTGCGGCAGCTCCGCCGGCCCAGAGTAGATTGCTTCACCCCATCCAAAGTTGGCCGCGCGAAACCCGAGGCGATTCCAAGCAGTGACCAGTGTCGTCGCTGTTAGCGACGGGCGAGCACCGCTGTTCAACTCGATGTAGTCAACGGCGGAACGGATGAACGCATCGTCGGTGCGCACGATGGCATCTCTGATGGAACGGGCAGCCACGGACAGTGGTTTGCTGAGGAGATCACTGGCCGTGGAGATGCAGCAGGCAAAGGTGATGGCGTTGCCCCAGAACCCCGGCGGCAATGGCGGATCGACGCGCAGGCGGCCGTCCACGGCGAACAGCAGCTTGCTCTTCTGCTCCGGGAGCATCCGCAGGGCTCGCGTCCTTGTTACCCAGACGAACGCCGTGAGCGCGACGAAGATGGAGCTCTTGGTTTCGTCGCTCGCGGCTTGCTTCAGCCTGCCGAGCTTGGCGGCGTCGAAGGTGAAGGAGCGGTACACGAACGGCTCGTCGTCGAATATTCCGGCGAGGCCAGAGACGTCCTCGATCTCTGTGAACTCGTCATGCCGGAAGTCGATCGTCGGGATCGGCCGGGCGCGCTGCACCGTGCGGTCGAGGTACGGCGGCGTTGACAGGGCGACACCACGCGCGGTCTCCGCCCAGGAGCAGATGAACTCGGCGGCGGACTGGCCGTCTGCCAAGCAGTGGTTCATGGCGAGGCCGAGGACGAAGCCACCGCCGCACTTGAACGTGGTCACCTGCACGGTCAGCAATGGCGCCTCCAGGGCGTTCTCGTTCTGCATGTCGTTATCGACGTAGACGAGGTCACCACCAAGGAATTCAGCACCCGGGGCCGCCGCCGCGAGATCGCCGACCACCTGGTGGAGCTCGTAATCGGACACCGCCTCAACGAATGGGACACCGCGGCGGCGGTCGTCGTTCCGACGGACGGCGAGTCTCCCGTCCTCGCGTACGGCTAGCCGGCCCTCCAAGGGGTAGTAGTGAGACAGCACCCTGCTCAGGGAGTCCCTGAGCAGCGCTGCCACGTCGTCGACGATGCGCGTCTCACGTGGCACGCTGAAGACGTGGACTGTCTTCATGAGCCCGGCGACGTTCTGATCCAGGTTGGAGAGGAAGTAGTATTCTTGGGTGGCCGCATCATCACCAGTGGCGTGCACTAGTACAGGGTCCGATCTCCTCACCTTCATGCTCCTCTGTTTCGTGAGTACTACCATATAGACGTGCTTTCGTATGACATTGGAGATTGTCTTCATATATATACTAGCGATGTCAAACAGTTAGCTGCAAGGTTTGATTGCTCTCGTCATCTGTTCCTTTCTTAAAACGGTGGATGATAATAGCATGACTGCTGCTGACCGTTACCGTCATTTCTTCATAAAGGCGTCACCAAATTTATTGACCCACTCACCAAGTCACCCCACTCAAATGTGCAATATTGCCATGTAAGTGCAATATTTGGTTTCAACTAGAATCACAAATATTACATTCTTGTACCGGATTTCCAAAAGATCTTTGTTTCCAAAAGTACCTGTTTGCGCTTGCCACCAGTTTTTCCATCTACCATTGGGATGCTAGCCATTGTTGTTTGAAGACCAGGGGTGATCCCTGAGAATCCCAATGCTAAAACTAGGAGTGGTTTCTATAATCTAGAACACCATGTCAAGAAATTATTTTTCAACTAAGGCCTTTTTTAGTTCACCCTAAAAACAAAAAAAAAATTCAAGATTCCCCGTCACATCGAATCTTGCGGTACATACATGGAGCATTAAATATAGACGAAAATAAAAACTAATTACACAGTTTACCTCTAAACCGCGAGATGAATTTTTTGAGTCTAGTTAGTCCATAATTAGACAATATTTGTCAAATAAAAACGAAAATGCTACAAACAAGGCCTAACTTTTTCTACCGGGTTCTGAACTCGTGATAAAAACTTTGGACAATCATGCACCGGATCTTTTGTCCATTCGCTCATGCATCACGGACTGGGTAGCCTCCGCGTTGTAGGGGAACTGCAGCTGTGCGTACGCCTTCACCGCAGAGAACCCATGTGTATGCTGCCACTTGCGCGCGTCCTGCTCCTGCCCGCACCCGCAGGCCGCAGGGAGCTCATGCCGGTGACCGTGGAGGCCAGGGCACCAGGAACACCATCAACGCCGTGGCCAACGAGGCCTCGTGTCGCACCTCCTCCGACGGCGCCGTCCACATGGACCCAAACCAGAGCCCCGACGCCGAAGAGGAAAGGAGGAGGTAGGCGTACCGCGTACGGGATCACGGTTCGGTAGTGCAGGCGAAGGCCTCGTTCCAATGGACACGTAAGAGCAGGTATAATAATGACTTTATAGCCAAGCTAATACTAATGTAGATGAGAGAAAAGAGGAGAGAGATGATAGCTTGGCTCTTAGAGCAAGTATTATAATACAGCCAACAGCTGGCTATAAGATTTCTTTACAGCCTTCTTGTAGCCCACTCATATAATGGTTAACTCATCACTATTAATACATGGCTCACTTATCTGTCTCACAGATTTTCTTGGTTTTTGTGTCTAAGGCGGCTGTAAGCTTACAACCCGCTTTTACTCTCTCTTCCACCTCAACATTTAACTGGCTTACAACCTGCTATAATACTTGCTCTTATGTAAGAGCCAAGTTGGACGCTGATACAAAGATAGTAGTGGACCCAAGTAATAAGTGTTGTAAGAAGTAATAGGAAAGAGAATGCGTTTTAAAAACAAGTACGAGACAACTTATTGTATAACTTGGCTCTAATCACTTGGTTTATAGCCAAACACCTGGCTCTATTATTGACCTTGCTCTAACATTTTTATTTGTATTTAACAATTATTATTTAATCATGAATTAACTAGACTCAAAAGATTCGTCTCACAAAATTATAGACAAAATGTACAATTAGTTTTTTTTTCAAAAAATCAATGAGATGAGGATTCTTGGAAAATTTTGGGAGCTAAACAGGGCCTCAAACAAGACACAAACACACACACACACAATACAAAAGTATTTATAGCAGTATATAAGGGATACTTGCAGCCTCTTGACACTGCCGGTGCCAAGTGCCAAGCACAAGACCCTCAAGGGCCTCAACCACAACACAACACTGCATAGTACGGCTCCGGCCTCCTGCAGAAACAAGCACGATCGGTACAAAAGGTCCCTCACGCAGTCAGGCGCCAAACCTCTCCCTGTCATGTGGGGCATTGTAGTCGATGTTAGGTCCAGCGGGGATAATCCCATAGGGGTTTATGGACGGATGGCTTCCGTAGTAGTGCTTCCTGATGTGCTCCATGTTGACAGTGCTGCTAATGCCAGGGATCTGGTAGATGTCCTTGGTGTAGTTGAATAGGTTTGGGTATTCCCTCAGCAGCTTCTTGTTGCATTTGAAGTGAACGGCATAGACCTGTGATTAACATGTTATAGGTCAAAATCTATGTACAAGGAACATTAAGCTACAAGAAATGCATTTCAAATTCAGCTGCATATTAGTTTTATCATCAGGAATGAAAAAAAAGGACCTCCGTATGAGTATAATGGGAGTTTGATGGAAATGACTAATATATAGAGGTTGCATAAATCATCTCTTGCTAGGTCCTCATAGCTCATGCGCGTAGAACAAGTAGTAGTTCACTGTTTATTTAGTTTTATTTATTTTCTGAATATTGGTCTAAAAGAAACTTTTATGCTCAGAGTGTATATCAGATCTGCACTAATTGAGGATCAAAATGAAATCTTCACATATGAACTTGAAAAGACTGTACTGTAGTCCATTCCCCCCAAACAGTGTGCTGAATTGCTGATGATACTCGATCAGCTAGTAAACAAACACACTGTTAATTTGTATGGAACAAACAGGACAAGTGACAGCCTGAAAAGGAACAAATTCTTGCAGAAAGAAAACGACAATCAAACGATCTGTGTTCTGATGACTGATCTGCAAGATCTCAGAAGTTTACCTCATCGAATCGAATGAGAGTCACAAACAGGCGAATATCAGCCTCAGTCAGCTGGTTGCCACAAATATAGCGTTGCTTGCCAAGAATCTCCTCACATTTGTCCAGAGCCTCATATAATCTCGCCACGGCCTAGACACATTGAACAACAAGACAGGGTCCCGGTTAGCACATGATAGATGCTGTCTAATCATCTCACCAAACCAATTAACCAATCCCTGTCTCAGAGACGGTAATAGGAGCATGCAGCTGCAGCACCTCGTCGTATGGCCCCTGCTTCTTGGCGAATCCGCACTTGTAGACGCCGTTGTTGATGGCGTCGTAGACCAGCTCATTGGCCTCGTCGATGGAGGCCCGGAGGTGAGGCGGGTAGAGGTCCAGCCCGGGGTTCCCGGCGATGTCGTTGAACTCGGTGTTGAGCATCCGGATGATCTCGGAGCTCTCGTTGTTCACCACCGTCTTGAGCTGCTTGTCCCACAGGACCTGCAATGCATGCAATGGAATAGTGAAATCAGCTCGGCTGTTCTGTTGTTCTCTGTTCTGATCCTCTGCTTCCTTGGTGGATTTGGATTTGGATTTGGATTTGGAGTCGGAGGCTCACGCACGGGGACGGTTGGCTTCCCGGCGTAGTTGGAGCTGGCGATCTCGTAGAGCTCCCTGACGCTCCTGGCGCCGTTGAGAGTGTCGGGCTCGGCGCCGGGCTCCTCATCGGCGGCGGCGGGGAACACCCAGCCCAGATGGTCGTCGGTCTCCTTGGTCCGCTCGAAGATGGGCTTCACGGCCTGCGATTCCAGGCGGCACGAGGAACTGGAATCAATCGACGGCCGAGCGAACTCCGAAGCCTGAGATCCGGCTCGCCGGCGAGCGAGCTGAGGGCGAGGCTAGGGTTAGCGACTTACCGTGACGCCGATGGCGTGGTCGAGGCCCTTGAGCTTGAGGAAGGCGAGGCACCGGGACGCCCAGGGGCACGCGTAGGAGACGTAGAGGTGGTACCGCCCCGCCACGACGGGGAACCGGCCGTCCCTGGAAACGGAGCTCCGGAAGGTGGACGGCGACCGGTCGAAGGCGCCGGTATCGGTGACCTCGTCCAGCGCCGACCGCGCCATCTGACACGCGCGCGTGAGGAAAACAGAGCAAAGATCCAAGCGTCAAGCAAGAGTCCACAACGCCAGCAGCTAAGCTAGCTAGGAGAAACGAGAAAGCAATCAAATCAAGGCTCCCAGGCCAGCTTACCTTGATGGAGGCGGAGTGGGTCCGGGCGGCGAGGAGGCGGTGGCGGTGGGTGAGCAGGAGCGACGAAGCGGTGCCGAGAGTGGGCATGCGAGTTGTTAACAGCGATGCCGGTGCCGGAGCGAGAAAGCTGCTCCCTCCTTTCACCTAAACTTTTTTTTATCCAGTGAATACTGCCACGTGCCAACAACATTTGGCTGCCTTGTTCAATTTTTTTTTAAAACGATACTGTAGCATTTTCATTTTTATTTAATAAATATTATCTAATTATAGAGTAAATATGAGAGATGCAACTGAGCTCTGTTAAAACTACGAAAGTTTAATTATTTTTCTAAAAATATTCATAGTTATGATATAAAATAAATAGATTATAAACTATACTTTATTATAATAAAGCATTTTGGCATCATGAATATTAATATTTTTATAAAATTGTTTTCAGTATTATATATATATTATTAGAATTTGTGTTCTTTTCTAGAGGGAGGAGATTAGTAATGACGTGACACGGCGGCTGGGTTCCACGGCTGCTAGTGTAGTTTGACCTACGGCTGCGCAACGCAGCCTTTGACTAGACAATGACTATCAACAGGAAAGAAATCCTCCTACACACCTGCTCCCTCTGTCAAAAAAAAAAGAGCGACGTTTTTTATTTTAGAAATCGTGTTTGACCGTTTATCTTATTTAAAAATTTTATGTAAATTATAAAATAAATAAATTATTAGTAAAGTATCTCTAATGATAAAATAGATCTTAACAAAATATATAATATTTATGTAAAAATTTTGAATAAGACGAATGATCAAATAAAATGTCTGAAATTCTAAAACGACACTTTTTTGGGACGGAGGGAGTACTACAATAAACACATCCGCGGTGTACATATTTCATATTTCAAAAATGGCCACTCTTGTAAGAAGATGGTACGGTGTTTATTGGTTACTTAGCTCAAAAAATTCATCTTGCAAATTACAACAAACTATATAATTAGTTATTTGTTTTTTATATTTAATGCTTCATTCATACGTCCAAAAGATTTTATGTGACGAAGAATTTTGAAAAACTTTGGGAACTAAATAAGGCCTTTGTTGGTGGAAAATTTTGCAAAGTATTAACGTAGCACTTTCGTTTGTTTTTTATAATTATTGTCCAACCATGGACTAACTAGGTTCAAAAGAAAAACTGTTTTTGTTTGTGAACAGAGAAAGAAAAACTTTTTTTTGTTTGTGAACAGAGAAAGAAAAACTAATGAAGCGTCAAAAGTAACAACACAATATCCAGTAGCAGGAACAATAGTGCTATCGGATAGGCCTATTAGGCCATCGTGATAGGTCATATATATAATAACAAAGTTATACAGTGTCGATTAGTCCCGTGTGTCAGCCATTCAGTCATGGATAGAGGATCCGTCGATCCGAGTTGATCAACTTTCATTCAAAAGGGACATGACAACAGCAAGGCCGTCGAGTTACAGTACAATAACTCTGCACGGTGGATCGCTCGCTTACCATTGGGATTTACATAACAAACGGTGTGACGCAAGTGCTGGTTACGGGTCTGATCGTCTCGGAGAGAGTTTTATTTGGACCCTGAAAACAAGTCCATTATAACGCGCGATCTGTTGCTCAAAAAAAAAACGCGCGATCGGCGTTGAGTGACTCTGGCTGCATGTTTAGGCCTTGTTTAGTTCTGAAAAAATTTGGATTTCGTTACTGTATCATTTTCGTTTGTTTGTGGTAAATATTATTCAATCATGGACTAACTAGGCTCAAAAAATTCATCTCGTGATTTACAGATAAACTGTATAATTAATTTTTGTTTTCGTTTATATTTAATGCTCCATGCATGTGCCATAAGATTCAATGTGACGGAGAATCTTGAAAAGTTTTTGATTTTCAGGGTGAACTAAACAAGGCATTACTGAAAATTCGGAGAACGAAGATTTAATAATGGCGTTAATCCTTTACTATGCCTCGTATAGACATGATGTTCCATCCATCCCACATTCATATTAATTGTCATTTCCAAGCCCAGCGTCAGGGTACTACGCTAGCTTGTTCGATCAGCTGCAGATGATCACCACTGACCCTGCCAAGCGGAGGATGCTTTGCAGACTTGCAGGACTAGTACTAGAGGGCCTATATCCTCTTCCCTCTTGTAGGCTGTAGTACAGTAGTAGTCAAGATCGAATCAGCTTTGGGCTTTGGCTCGCTCATCAATCATCATGTCACGCCGGCCGGCCAGCCATCGTCGTTAACAGACAGACTCATCACTCGCAAACGGGCTGAGGCTGCTGCTGGGCGTAGTCCTTGAGGGGGATGATAGGCATCTTCCCGCCGAGGAACTCCGGGAGCTGGGTCTCGTCGATCTCCCGCCTCAGTGTCTCCCGCAGGCTCTTATCTTCCACGAACACGAACTGCAAACGCATACAACGGGGCAGGCAAATGATGAGCTACAACATACAGATACAACTTCTTCCTCTTCTTCTTTCAGAGAATTGAAGCAGCGACTAGCTCTAGATAGCGACATCGATGGATGGATCGATGGCGCGCGGCATGCAATGGCAGCTCATCATCACCTTGTCCCTGGTGTTGGCGTCGATGAAGGGGTAGATCATGGTCTTCCACACCTTGAGGAAGATGAAGGGCACATTGATCATCAGCGCCTTGCCCAGCCGCTCCGGGTAGTAGTTCTGCGCGAGAACGAAGGGTGTCATCGATATATTCGGCAATCAGGGACAGTTAAGTTGAGCGATCGTCGTCGTCGTTGTCTGATGGTGTGCAAGCAAGCAAGCAATTAACGTACGGTACAGACCTGCATGATCTCAATGGCGGCGATGTAGGCCCGGACGTCGCAGTTTGCGTAGCCCCAGCCCTTGAGATCCATGATGGCCAGGAACTTCTCCTGGCCTCTGGGGATCCTGCATGACAGCATTAATTCCATTCAGTTAAATAAAAATCGGTTTTTCTCTCGCTTTTTTATCTACGCTGATGAGCAATATGTAAATCCCCATTGCTGGACACAGAGAGATACACACCCCTGCGTTTAATTTTACCTCGCACAGATCTTGTCGAAGAAGTAGACCACAAAACCTGCACAAGAACAAGAAGGACACGCGCACTCTTGAACTGAATGTATGTGCAGTAGTGCAGTGCAGATTGCAGAGGAGATGCATGGTGAGACGTAGTATAGTACTCTTGAACTCTGCCATGTCGCGGTTGGCGGAGTAGTGCTTGGCGAGGAAGCCGACGATGATGGGGCGGCCGGTCCTGTCGACGCCGCCCATGTACACCTTGTCCTGCTCCAGCTCCCCGCGCACTGCTTCCTCCGGCACGGAGCCGCCGGGCGCCGCCTCCGCCCGCCACCTGAGGAACTTGAGCAACATGGCGCCGGCCTTGTCCACGTTGTGGTCGCGCGCGCGCAGGAACCGACGCAGCGTCAGGTTGTCCACCTCCTGCCACAAGTGCCATCCATCCACGCATCGTGCGTTAATTCAAATTCAGTTTCCTTTTTATAGTTATGTGGTGATGATTTTTTTAAAACTTGTTATATAATGAATTTCACTTCAATTTGCATTGGCGGGTCAGTTACTGGCTTCGGAATGCATTATTAGGGTCTATTTAGTTCCCACGCTGAAAAAATTTTAGGTAGCACATATATAACTATAGTAATTAGTGTCTAATTATAATTTAACTAGATTTAAAAAACTTGTTTCGTACAATATATACAAATTGTGTAATTAATCATTTTTTAATCTATATTAATGCTCTGTCTAAACATTCAATTGGGATGAGGTGATAATGTTTTAGGTGGGAGCTAAATAAGGTCTTACTGGTAGTGAAAGCCTGTAAATTACTTGTTTCAGAACGTGTGTGTCTTGTTTAGTTCTGTTTTTTTTTTGTTTTGGGTACTATAATATTTTCGTTTTTATTTGACACATATTGTTCAATCATGAACTAATTAGACTCAAGATTCATCTTCCGATTTACAGATAAATTGTGCAATTAGTTTTTGTTTTTGTTTATATTTAATGCTCCATGCATGTGTCGCAAGATTCGATGTGACGAAAAATCTTGATTTTTTTTGTTGGGTTTTGGGGTAAACTAAACAAGGCCTTAGACGGTACACAGTGAGGAAAGCCTACTGGCGGTGCGAGGAATTGCATATGATAGGATAGGATTCGGTAGCTACTGTGTATAAGTGTACATACATGAAGCAACCAGAACGAATGGACGACTGGTATATAGGTTTTGTTTAGATTTGAAATTTTTTTAGATTTTGCTAATATAGTATTTTCGTCTATATTTGATAATTAGTGTTTAATTATAAACTAATTAGATTTAAAAGATTTGTTTTGTGATAGTACTAGCTAAGGCTTTGTTTAGTTCCCGAAAAATTTTGTAAAATTTTTCAAATTCCCCGTCACATCGAATCTTTAGACATATGCTAAATATAGATGAAAATAAAAACTAATTGCCCAATTTGGTCGGAATTGACGAGACGAATTTTTTGAGCCTAGTTAGTCCATAATTGAACAATATTTGTCAAATACAAACGAAAGTGTTACTATTTCTATTTTGCAAAAGAATTTTGAAAGTAAACGAGGGCTAATTAAAACGGTTATATCACGTAGACAGTGAAAAGACTGTGACGAAGATGGTATGTCTCGTCCACATCCAGCTCGTACAGTTGAAGATGTGCTTAGTTACCGGTATTTGACGACTGGTATAGCTGTAATAGCGACAGGACAACACCCACCCGCCGGTGAGATCTAGAAGGAGTACTACGTGACGGTAAGATCGGGACACGATTCCGTGGTCTTTCTCTCCTTGATAAAAACAGGTGCGATATGGACGGAAATCATTAATATTATATTTATTTTTATATTTTTGATTAAATTTAGAGTTAAATGTGGATAATATCAACTATGTCAGATAAGATTTGATTAAGTCGACATCATAAATATATGATTTAAGTATTTAGATATGGACACGGTAAGAGAGGTTGAATATCCGAACTCAAATACAGACAGATCTAAATTCATCTAAACGAATTTAGTCGGTCGAAAAATATCTGTATTATTTTCATCTTGCTTGCAAAGATACAACCCTAGATCAGTTAACGTAAAATACCTTTCGTGTTACTTCCTCGATTCTAAACTATAAATCACTTTGTTTTTTTAATATATCAATTTCGCCATGTATTTAGATATAATAATATTTTATAGATATATATCAAATTTGATGAAAAAAATCAAAATAACTTATAGTTTAGAACAGAGAGAATATTATCTAACAAAAAAAAGTAAAACTGGAGCCTAGGCGAATTAAAGCCGCTCATAAGACCGTGTAATTTGTTTTTAGCTTACCATAAAACGCGAGACACATTCATCAGCTTACGCCGGTGCAGGAGCCCGTGCGGGTGCCCAGAGGCTAGGGTCGCCAGTGAGTGTATGTAGAGAAAGTAGTATCACTATGTACTATGACCTTCAAATAAGTACAGTAATGAAGACGTATTCCGCGACGATATTTATTTCAAGTAGAATTGCATCTTCCATTAATTCGTCCTAGATTAACGAACACACGATCTCAAAATTTGTATTCTGAACACTGTGTACTCATGTCGATCAAGCTGGATGAAGAAGCTGAATATATATTGATTGATGGCACTAGCTAAGCTAGTGCGGGAACAGAAGCAGAGGACGAACGTAAGGGCACGAACAAGAAGATGAGATGAGCTCGGGGGGCGAGTGGACTGACCTTGGCGCGGGGGTCCTGCTCCTGCGCCTGGACGAGGAGGGCTCTGAGCTGGGCGACCTTGAGCCACTCCCCTTCCCCAGCCGGCCCGCCGCCAGCGTTCGCCATCGATCTCCCTCCTGGCTCCTGGATGGATGTGGATCTAGCTAGCTATAGCAGCAGGAGCAGAAGAGGAACGTACTACAGGAGAGGAGAAGGAGAAGGCAAGCCTCAGCCTCAACCTCAAGGTGCGGGTATAGCGGGGAGAGATATTAAAGCCTCAACTCATGCCTGTTTAGTATTAAAAAAAATTTAAAAAAAATTCAGATTTCTCGTCACATCAAATCTTGCGTATGAAACATTAAATAAAAAAATAAAAATAATAATTAATTATATAGTTTATCTGTGTTTTGTGAGATGAATTTTTGAATCTATTAAGTCTATAATTAAATAATATACGGAGTATGTCAAATGTAAGAGAAAAAAACTAAGGTCTTGTTTAGTTCCCAAAAAATTTTGTAAAATTTTTCAGATTCTCCGTCACATCGAATCTTTAGACACATGCATAAAGTATTAAATATAGATAAAAATAAAAATTAATTGCACAGTTTGGTCGAAATTGACAAGACGAATCTTTTGAGTCTAGTTAGTCTATGATTGGACAATATTTGTCAAATACAAAAAAAAACTACAGTATTAATTTTGCAAAATATTTTGGAACTAAACAAGGCCTAAGCGCCTCAAGTGAAGCAGTAAAGAGGAAGGGGCTCTGGCAGTCGCAGTAGCAGCCTGTGGCTGCGACGAGGAATGGCTAGCAGCCTGCTACAGCGACCGACGGCGAGGCGACCCGATACCAGTCAGCTGTGGGGCCCATCGATCGGGATCGGACTGGCCGGCGCGAGCGACCGAGGACGGGTATCACTTTTGTTTTTATTTGGTAATTATTATTTAATTATATAGACTAATTAGATTTACTAGATTTATCTCGTGATTTATAAGTAACTATACAATTAGTTTTTATTTTTATTTATATTTAATGTTTTATGTATGTGCTGTAAGATTTAATATGATGAGAAATTTTAAAAAGTTTTTGGTTTTTGCGTTAACTTAGGCCTTGTTTAGTTCTCAAAAATTTTTGTTTTTGGATCCTGTAGCACTTTCGTTTTTATTTGACAAACATTGTCCAATCATAGAGTAACTAATCTCAAAAGATTCATCTCGCGATTTACAGTCAAACTGTGTAATTAGTTTTAATTTTTATCTATATTTAATGTTTCATGCATGATGTGACGGGAAATCTTGAAAATTTTTGGGTAGTTTTTGGAAACTAAACAAGGCCTAAACAAGACCCGAGCCTGACAGCTGATGATATACACCAATAATGTAGGGGCATCCTGCTCGTCCTCACGCGCCCGTTTTTTCTTGGTTTTCTCTACTTGGCCGGTTTGCCCCTTTGTGCGAGCCGAGACGACGACGACGACGACGACGACGTACGCGAGCACTGCAGCGTCGTCGTCGTCGTCTTGGTTCCCGTCGTCCCGCTCCCTCCGCGAGCACGGAGCAACGGGCCACGGGAGTGTGGAGTCTGGACTGCGGTGTCGTGCCGTGTCGCGGCTGCTGTTGCTGTGCTCAGCTCAGTGCCAGCACCGCACCGCACGCCTCAGCGACGACCACGGACACACTCCCGTGCTTGGCATCGGTACCGCTACCGCGGCACGGCTCTCGCGCGCTCGAGCGAGGACGGGCGCGGCCGGAACAGGCCACGTCGCGCCTGGGCTTTGTCTCGTCCCTTTAATCGATTTCTTGTTTCTAGGAGCATTGCTTTCCCAACGAGCAACCAACTCGATCGATGGATGCCACGGACGGATCAAGCGACAACGACGCTGATGGACTCACTGATCGATGTGGCTGAATAATTGACGCGCCGCTGTATCTGTACCTCCCCGTCCAGTTTCTGAGGGCGCGTTTGCAACGCATGAACTCTAGATAAATTTATTATAAAAAATATATTCAACAATCACTTGGTCAAAATAAAAAAAAACAAAAAATATTTTATTTTTTGAAAAGTAAGAATAATATTTTTTATGGAAAGGTTTAAATAAATTTAAAATAACAAGTGATACTTCCATTCGTTTGTGAGAGGGATAATGACAGTGACATGACTCAGGCCTTGTTTAGTTTTCAAAAAAAAAAATTCAAAATTCTCTATCACATCGAATCTTACGGCATATGAATAGAGCATTAAATATAATACCTGTAAATCACGAGATAAATCTTTTAAACTTAGTTAGTACATGATTGAATAATATTTATTAAATAAAAACGAAAATGTTACGGTACGTGAAAACCTAAAATTTTGCGAAGTGAACAAGGCCTCATGAGTGCGGCAGCCAGCGGAGAGGCCCATGTCGAATGAAGGTGCGGCGACGAGAATGAATGTTGGAGCCACGGCCGCCAAGCATGAAGGCCCAGTGTGCCAGCACCAAATGGCCTGCGATTGGGTTGGGTCCATCGTTGTGGCCCGTATTGAGATTTGAGAGGCCCATCTGATCCGCGTGGACGTTGGTGCCTTACTACACCTGAAAAAGATGTATTTCTGACCCAAAAAAAAATAGTAGCCACATTGAGGCCTTGTTTACTTCCACCTAAAAACCCAAATTTTTTTAAAATCCTCCGTCACATCAAATCTTTAGACGCATACGTGGAGTATTAAATATAGACAAAAATAAAAACTAATTACACAGTTTGGTCGAAATTGACGAGATGAATCTTTTGAATCTAGTTAGTCCATAGTTAGACAATAATTACTACAAACAAACGAAAATGCTACAGTGTCACACAATTTTTTCCTTTAGACTATCTCCAACAATCGTCACCCAAAATACAAGACCCATTTGTCCTTTGGGTAGCGCTAAAGGTAAAAGGTTCCATACCTATTTTTAATCTTCTCCAACAACAAGACCTAAAAGACAACACTCTCTGCAAAAGGGTCTCGAGGAGAGAAGATACCCAAATTTGGGTTATGCCTCTCCTGATACCTAAAATGGGTCTTCTGTATGGGTACTCTGTTGGAGGCTATAGGTATTGTGTTTGAGACCTATTTTAAATTTGGGTTTCCAAATGGGTCTCCTGTTAGAGATAGCCATAGGAACTAAACAAGGCCTGAGTTTGAAGTTTTGGACACGCACACACGACCCTCGAGGGCGAGTCCTTGTTGGTTCCATTCACGCGTTGTTTAGTTTCCACCAAAATTCAAAAAGTTTTTAAGATTCTCCGTCACATCGAATCTTGCGGCACATGCATAAAGCACTAAATATAGACAAAAATAAAAACTAATTATGTAAATTGTGAGACGAATCTTTTCATCCTAGTTAGTTTATGATTGGATAATATTGGCCTTGTTTACTTCCACCCAAAATCCAAAAACTTTTCAAGATTTTCGGTCACATCGAATCTTTAAACGCATGCATGGAGTATTAAATATAAACGAAATTTAAAACTAATTGTACAGTTTAGTCGAAATTTACGAGACGAATATTTTGAACCTAGTTAGTCCATAGTTGGACAATAATTAGCGCAAACAAACGAAAGTGCTACAGTATCCCGAAAAAATTTCGGCAATGAACTAAGGTCTTGTTTATTTCACTCTGAAAACCAAAAAGGTTTTAAGATTCCCCGCCACATCGAATCTTGTGACACATGCATGAAACATTAAATATAGACGAAAACAAAAACTAATTACACAGTTTAACTGTAAATCACGAGACGAATCTTTTAATCCTAGTTAGTTAATGATTGGATAATATTTGTCACAAACAAACGAAAGTGCTACAGTACCGAAAACTTTTCAGTTTTCGAAACTAAACAAGGCCTAAACAAAGCCTAAACTGGTTTCGGTTTGGAACGAGAGACGGCCGTTCCTCCTTCCTCGCCTTCTTCCCCGTGACCCGTCAGGATCTGGACCTGGCACCGGCAGGCGTCGTCCCAACACCAAAATGCCTGGGGACGGCGATGCCGCTAGCTGGCCCTCACGCGTTGAACAGCAAGCAGACGGATTAATTTAATAATGAATAAAATGGTTAGCAAGCTTAGGCCTTGTTTACTTCTAAATTTTTTTTGTAAAATAGAAATATTAGCACTTTCGTTTGTATTTAACAAATATTGTTCAATTATGGACTAACTAGGCTCAAAAGGCTCGTCTCGTCAATTTCGACCAAACTGTGTAATTAGTTTTTATTTTCATCTATATTTAATACTTCATGCATACGTCTAAAGATTCGATGTGACGGAGAATCTAAAAAATTTTGCAAAATTTTTAGGAATGGCCTTGTTTAGTTCCAAAAAATTTTCAAGATTCTCCGTCACATCGGATCTTGCGTCACATGTATTGAGCATTAAATATACATGAAAACAAAAACTATTTGCACGGTTCATCTGTAAACCACGAGATAAATCTTTTGAGTCTAGTTACTCTATAATTGGACAATATTTGTCAAATAAAAACGAAAGTGCTACAGTGCCGTTTTCACAAGTTTTTACGAACTGAACAAGGGATAAGCGAACATGGTGAGTTGCTGAAAATCTTAAGGCCTTGTTTAGTTCGAAAAATTTTCAAGATTCCCCGTCACATCGAATCTTTGGTCGTATGCATGGAGCATTAAATATAGACGAAAATAAAAACTAACTACACAGTTTACCTATAATTTGTGAGATGAATCTTTTAAACTTAGTTACTCCGTGATTGGATAATATTTGTGAAATAAAAACGAAATACTACAGTAACAAAAAAACAAAAAATTTTTGCGAACTAAACAAGCCTAAATTCCGCGTGCGAGGTGTTTGGCCGGATCGACGCTTCCGAAACGAGGCCGCGTTACGTAGGTGTACGTCTGCCCACCACCGCTCCTGCCATCACGTGGTGTGGTGTGGTGTGGTCACCAGCCACCGCCCACCTCCCGTCTCCGCGTTTGGTACGTACGGCGCGGCCGGCCGTCGGACACCCGCCGCCGCCGCTCTGCATGCTCTGCCCCGGCCGAACCGTCTTTGACCTTGTTTAGGCCTGGTTTAGTTTGCAAAATTTTAGAGTTTTGTTTACTGTAGCATTTTCGTTTTTATTTGACAAATATTGTCCAATTATAGAGTAACTAGGCTCAAAAGATTCATCTCACAAATTACAGATAAGCTGTGTAATTAGTTTTTATTTTCGTATATATTTAATGCTTTATGTATGCGACCAAAGATTCGATGTGACGGAGAATCTTAATTTTTTTTTTATAAAATTCAAATTCTCAATTATATTGAATTTTATGACAAATACACGAAACATTAAATATAATTAAAAAATTAATTGCATAATTATCTATAAATTATAAGACAAATAATTTGAGATCATTTAGTCTATAATTAAAAAATATTTATCAAATATAAACGAAAGTACTACAGCTATTTTAAAAAAAAATTTTACAAACCTTTGTCGTCTTCGTCAACCGATGACGCGGTTGACCAACACTACTCGTACTCCTACAAGGCCTTGGTGCAGTGTGCAGGTATATTCCGTTTCAAGGAGCGTCGGCGGCTAGTAGTAGGACTCTATCCTGTCCTGTCCTGCACGATTATTGCCTAAGAACTCGTTTAGTTCAACTTGAAAATCAAAAAGTTTTCAAAATTTCTCGTCACATCAAATCTTGTGGTACATGCATAAAATATTAAATATAAACGAAAATAAAAACTAATTACACACTTTAGCTGTAAATCACGAGACGAATATTTTAATCCTAGTTAGTCCATGATTAGATAATATTTGTCACAAACAAACAAAAGTGCTATAGTACCGAAAACTTTTCACTTTTCGAAACTAAACAAAGCCTAACACTGTCCCTAGGGCTTGTTCCAAGTCAACCAGCAACCCACATTGTTAATGCTCCGGCAGAGACCGGCACCACATAACAGTTATGCAATTAGACTTTGCATTCTTGAAATTTGCTAAAAATTTTAAAAATTGCTCTCCAACAGTTTTGTATTTGACTTATGCATTTTGGCAAACTTGGCAGTTGATGGACCAAACTTGGCATTTTTGCATAGACACAATGGCTTGGCAATTTTGATATCCCGAGAATCTTGGACTCTTTGTCGTGCCCGTAGTCCCCACGTCGCGGTAGTTTCCCGAGATACGAGTCCTCCCCGCGCACGACGCGGACTTGCGGGATGAACACGGCCGCGCGGCGCGTGAGAGAATTGGTGGCGACGGGCGAAGGAATTGCGCGCGATGGACGAAGGAATTGCGTGCGAAAAAGAAAGCGCCCGCGCGACACGTGAGAGAATTGGCGGTGACGGGCGAAGGAATTGCGCGCGATGGGCGAAGGAATTGCGCGTGAAAAAGAAAACGCTCACGCGACGCGTGAGAGAATTTCCCGCGAAGATGAATGATTTCCAGACAAAAATAGTTGGGTCTACTATTTTGGGAAATGACAAGTCAAAAATGCCAAACTCTTAAAGATGAACTGATTTTTTCTTTGACAAAATATTTAGGGACTTGACAAACTCCAACAAATGACAAATTTCAATTGCATAAGTGTTGGAAATGCACGAGCGCCATTGCGTTGCATTGCAGTGGCAACCACGGGTGCCTGCCCTCTTCCGTCTCCCATTCACACGCCACCGACAGCCTTGGACCGACTGGACTCCCATTATGTGGAAGTTGACGCTTCCAAAGGCTATACAACACGGACAGGTTTCCGGCGGTCCGATCCTTTGTAATTTTATGATTAATTTATCAGACAGAATTAATCATATTTTTCTAATCACTGTATAATGTTTTGTTTCTTATAATAAATCTGCATCAGTATCAAGAGACTAGCCTAGCCGTAGAAATGATCCAACGAACCGCGCCTGTTGTTATTGCTCCAGCAAAGGAAGGCACATGCAAACGAACAAGCTACTGTATCGACGAACGACGAAGCCGTGCACCAGCAATGCGGTACTGATGTGCAGTGCGGCCTTTTGTCTCGTGTTCCTTGTGACAATTCGGAGAAGGCAGATGAGATTATTAAGAGCAACTAACAAAAGAAGAAGAAAGAAGAAGAGGACGCTTCCCTACCCTACGAGCAAGGGAATCTCATTATCATGCTGCACTTCCACTGTCATGCTGTTGACGAGCAGCGCCGGATTGCTTGTAGTTGCAGTACGATTTTCTGGACTCGCCTGCTGGGACCCGGTTTCAACCTGCTTCCGAATAATAATCGAACCCCTATAGTACAGTACTACACTATGTGATGATAAACGTGTACCAAACCCATCCCTCCGGATAGTCGTAGCAGCAGCTTGCTAATCCCTTTCCGTTTCCGCAAATCCGCTATGCCATCAAAGTTCGTTCCACAAGCACCCAATGTTTCTTTTTCTTGCTTTTGTTGTCATCAGTTCAATAATTTTTGTAGAAAAAAAGTTGTTTTGTTTTTGTTAAATGAAAAAGGAGGACAGCATTAAGCGCCATGATGCTTTAATTTGGCTGCAACTATCATCACCGAAGAAAAAGAAAACCCTCATGAGTCATGAGTCATGCTGAGCCATGACAGTGCTCCGTCATATTCATGGATGCATGCCCCATGTGCAAGGGAGCAGTCGCAGTCAGCAGCATGGTTCACATTTATTTCAAGAGAAATAAAAAATAAAACAAAACATTGCTTGGAAGTTGGAACAGAGGTGAAAAAGGAACCGAAAATGACTGCAGAAGCAGCAGGAGTACTAATTAAACACCATGGCGACAGGGATGCAGGAAGGAGGAGGTGAGTTTTGACAGGAACAAAGGGTGTCAACGGTGCAGTGCAATTGTCTCTTGACGAAATGCAGAAATCAAGGCCTGTCTGACGTTTTGTTAATTAAGGTATAAGACAAGTGAGAGGTCCAGTCCAAGTTTGGTGAAATCAGGACTCAGGAGGGTAGTGAGCGAGGGAGGGAGGAAAAGGAAAGAAACCTGACATCTGATGCGGAGGCAAGCCCCTCACCAAACCTCCATTCATGGAGCTCAATAACATTAGTTATTGGCCTATTACGGGAGGACTACAGCTCATCATTGGTGTGTAGAAAAAGATTACGAAAGCAGAAGGAAAAAGGGGAGATGCATGCATACTCCTATATAGCAGTATCATACAGCAAAAGAAGAAGAATCAGCCGCGGACAGCCTTCCTAACCCTCCTTTCTCGCTCATCCTTTTCTTGCTTGCAGTTGGTATTAGAACATGACCCCTATTCCTCCGTCCTCCTGAAGCTCTGCTGTGCGTGTGTGCGCGTTGGAGGAAGGAGGAAGGAAGCCTAGGAAAGCCACCGCTCACCTTCTCGCTCGCTCCCCACCAAACGCCGCTTGGTAGGAGGAGAAGAATTGGCCCAAAAGCTTCCCGTTGGCCGGGATCTCTTCTTCTTTAATTACCCCCTGGGGAAGTGGGGATTGCCTCGCTCATTAGACCAGACCAGACAGGGAGGGAGACAGAGAGGGTTGGGGGAGGAGAGTAGAGAGTTAGAGACACAGAGAGACAACGGGTGCTCGGTGGGAAGAGGAAGAGGCTCGTGGGGAGGGGGAGGGATCCAGAAGAAGATGAGGCGGTGGGTCTTGGCCATCGCCATTCTTTCCGCTGCTTCGGCGGCGGCGCTCTTCCTTGGGGCTGAGGCCCAGGCGGTCCAGCAGCAGGGCCACCAGACAGAGAGGATCTCAGGTGAGAGATGATGGACCTCTCTTTTCCTTGCGTTTGTTCCCATCTTGCTTTCTGATCTTGATAGGCACATCCTTGTCAGTTTGTAGAACTCATGCTGCTTGGTCTGTCTAGTTGGGTGTTTGTGGTGCATTTGCTAGCAGTAATAATTTGGTAAAGCAAGAATTTTGGCGCCGATTAGTATGGCAGTTGAACTGTCAGGCCTCTGAATCCTTAATTCATAGAAGTTTGATCCTGATTTTGTATGCTAATAAACTGAATACAGGCGTGTCCTTTGGTGTTCTATTCATACCTGTTTGATCCGGTTCTCACGAAATATAGCCGAAAAAATCACTTTTTTCACAGACATGCTTTATATTTTTTTTGGCTGACTGGCTGATGCAACGTGGAAAATGTAGAATGCAGTATGATGCTTATTTCTTACAGTATGTTCTTTCATCAAATTTACCTCTTTCAGTGGTCTTTTGTTGGTAGTTCCTCAAGCTTGGACAAATACAATCGTACTCAGTCACTGAGCAATAACTGGCTCATGATGACAGTTATGATTTATTCAGTTTTGCATAGGTGCAAAATTCACTTTTACACTATATGGCTTACCTAGCATACTTTCCTTTCGATCATTGTACTTTTATGATCCTGTGATCCCTAGCATGGTTCTAGGACCAAGTATATTCTTTTCCCTACCTTTCTGCAAAGCCGTAATGCTTTGGCCAATAAAATGCAGGGAGTGCTGGTGACGTGTTAGAAGATAACCCTGTTGGGAGGCTCAAGGTTTACGTCTATGATCTCCCCAGTAAATACAACAAGAAGCTGCTGAAGAAGGATCCTAGGTGCCTGAACCACATGTTTGCCGCAGAGATCTTCATGCACCGGTTCCTGTTGTCAAGCGCTGTCCGAACTTTTAATCCTGAAGAAGCAGATTGGTTCTACACGCCTGTGTACACCACATGTGACCTGACTCCTTCGGGTCTTCCCCTTCCCTTCAAATCTCCTCGCATGATGCGCAGCGCAATTGAGCTGATTGCCACGAACTGGCCTTACTGGAACAGATCAGAGGGTGCAGATCATTTCTTTGTCACACCACATGACTTTGGTGCTTGCTTCCATTATCAGGTACAAACAGCACCAGTGCATGAAGTAGCTGTAACGTGCATTTATTTATGCTTACACTAATGAAGATTTGATACTAAGCAATAATAGACAAGTACTGAATACCAGCATTTGAAACAAGTTGAACATATCTAATTGCGTCACAGAACATGGGGTACTGTGGGCATCAAGGTGCTTGTTTCGATATGAATGAAATACTCTGACTAAACTAATTCGGGTTCCACATGTTCTTTGTCCCTTGTATAAGAAACATGCCTCAGGTTGTAAATTTTGTTAGCTGTCATACTGATATCCAGATTCATGACAACTTGCTAAACTTCCAGTTGGCAACTTTCGTTACTGGCTGTTCCAACATCTCAATATTTCTGTAACACAAGCACTTCAATTTGTTTTTCAGGAAGAGAAAGCAATCGGACGGGGAATCCTTCCCTTGCTTCAGCGTGCTACACTGGTTCAGACCTTTGGACAGAAGAACCATGTCTGCCTGAAGGACGGGTCCATCACAATCCCACCATTTGCACCTCCCCAGAAAATGCAGGCTCACCTTATCCCCGCAGACACCCCTCGGTCCATCTTCGTGTACTTCCGTGGTCTGTTCTATGACACCAGCAACGATCCTGAGGGTGGTTACTATGCAAGGTAAATCATCCATCTGTCTACAAGTGATGCAACTTCACTCAATGTCTGTCTGCCTCCTTTTTTCCCAGTCAGTCATTGCAATACTGCGTCCTGGGTCTGATCTCTGATCATTCTGCATGTTCTACAGAGGTGCTCGTGCATCAGTCTGGGAGAACTTCAAGAACAACCCGCTCTTTGACATCTCAACCGATCACCCACCGACTTACTACGAAGACATGCAGCGTTCAGTGTTCTGCCTGTGCCCATTGGGTTGGGCTCCATGGAGTCCCAGGCTGGTGGAAGCCGTGGTTTTCGGCTGCATCCCGGTGATCATTGCCGATGACATTGTCCTGCCCTTCGCGGATGCCATCCCGTGGGAGGAGATCGGTGTGTTTGTCGCTGAGGAGGATGTCCCAAAGCTGGACAGCATCTTGACGTCAATCCCAACAGATGTTATACTGAGGAAACAGCGTCTCCTCGCAAACCCATCGATGAAGCAGGCCATGCTGTTCCCCCAGCCTGCTCAGGCGGGTGATGCATTCCACCAGATCCTGAATGGGCTCGCACGCAAGCTCCCGCATGGTGACAACGTCTTCTTGAAGCCCGGGGAGAGGGTCCTGAACTGGACCGCCGGGCCGCCAGGCGACCTGAAGCCTTGGTAGCATCTGCCTGCCATATTACTAGAACTTTTTGGGGAAAAAAAAGGAAGATTGAGGACATGGTGATATATATACGTGCGCCTTTAAGTTACCATGGCTGCATAGTTCTGACCACAAGCCAAATGTACATTTTTGTATGTTCTTTCTCCTTTTCCCTATAGCTGCTATACCTGTATACCATATATCTTCATTTCTCTCTCTTTTTGCCCCTTTCACTAGGTGATGAGAATGTCAGCCTTGTCAATCATGTGGATACCATAGTCGAAATCTACAACATTTTACTCACTCTGAATGTCTGATCTCATTTTCATTATCCTCCTGATCGAGCTGACAATTGCCTTATATACTGCACATGGACCGACAACGTGTTTGTGCTGCAAGATTTCGTTTCCTTTGCTTCCCTTTCATCATCTAATGTAAAGGTGAAACTACTTTTTGAAGCAAGATCATTGGGAAGCCTGCCTGATTTGCTGATGGTTGATGACTTCTCAGGGCAGCATGCATGTCGCTGCAGTCTTTGTCTGAATGTTGCTGAGTTCTCAAGGAAGTTGCGACGTGAGCACAATAACCTAAAGAAAGATTGTTGGTTGTTAGTATATAATATAAGTAGTGGGTGCTAGAAGGGTTAGAAATGGAGTCAACATCAGCACGTTCCCTCTTTTTCCGCCGATGAGGTGAGTCATTTTCTTAACTTGTATAGGTTGTACTATGATTTGGGAAGGTTCCTGACATGGTACCTTGACCAAATGACCAATAATTTATCCTATAGTTAAGTATTATCAGTTGGTTTATAGAAACTCTAATACAGTACTGTACTATCAAAATCTGTGTGAAATATGAATGTACTGGTACAACTTTGATGCATATAGTTTGATAGAACTTGTTGGCTAAACTTTGGTCCCTGAGGATCTAAACAGGAGAACTAATGAGTGGGCTAAGGTTTAGCCCCAACTAGTGATTAGTTCACTACTCCCTCCATCCCAAATTGTAAGTCATTCCAAGAATCTTCGAGAGTCATGACTAACAATTAGTCCTAAATTCATCCAAAAGGGCCTTAGTTGGTCAATATATACTTATACAAAACTTATCCCTAATACTAAGTACTAGTTGTTGTGAAAAGAAAAAGGAGTAGCTAGAATTATTGAGCCATTAGCCATTGTCCGTACCCTCCCACCTGCATGCAGTTGAGATGTCTGCGAACTAAACAAAAATCATGGTGGAGAAATCGCAAACATACATGGTTTGTCTTGTCTATTCGGTTTAATTAGGCATTGTTTGTAACCGCAACGCATAAAGTTGAGTCTTGAGTCTTAGACTCCGTCTGCGCAGGACACTACTATGTAGAAAATGCTTTTCGATCAGGCGCAATGGCACTAGGCGGCTAGCCGGCGTCCGGCGAGCGGCGACAAAAGCAATTCGGCAGGCCGTGATGAATGATTCTAGCAAGGTCAACGAGATCAGCAATTGGAGAAGAAGACGAGATGGATCGGAACACACATAACCTAAACGACGGCAATGGGCGGACGAGGCGGCGAAATGGCGGAGGTCAAGCAGGCCAGATTACCGAGCCACAGGGGAGGAAGATGAATAGGGCCTTTCCAAAATATTTTACAAAATGGACACTGTAGCTTTTTCGTTTGTATTTGACAAATATTGTCTAATCATGGACTAACTAGGCTCAAAAAATTTGTCTCGTCAATTCCGACCAAACTGTGCGATTAGTTTTTTTTATCTATATTTAGTACTTCATGCATGTGTCTAAAAATTCGATGTGACGGGGAATCTGAAAAATTTTGCAAATTTTTTTTTTAAAACTAAGGCCTTGTTTAGTTCAGCCTGAAAACCAAAAAGTTTTCAAGATTTTCCGTCACATCGAATCTTGTGGCACATGCATGAAACATTAAATATAGACCAAAACAAAAACTAATTACACAGTTTAGCTGTAAATCACGAGACAAATCTTTTGATCCTAGTTAGTCCATAATTAGATAATATTTGTCACAAACAAACGAAAATGCTACAGTGCCGAAAACTTTTCACTTTTCGGAAGTAAACAAGGCCTAAACAAGGCCTAGATGATGGTGATGGTGCATGAATTGTACTATTGTGCCGAAGCAGCGGCAGCCGGCAGCATGCATGAATCATGCTAGTAGGTCCCAGCTGCAGTGCTGCACCGACAGTGTCTTAACAGTGGCACGATTGTATGTAGTTCCCGAAAAGAAAATTTCTCTGCGTTATATCGAACGTGTGATATTGAGAGGAGTTTTCGAATACTAATACAAAATAAATTACTAAATTACATACGAGATAAATTTATTAAGCTTAGTTAATCTATTATTAACATGTGTGAGTTACTATAGCAATTATAGTTAATCATGAAAGCATCTCTAACTGTCCATCAATACCACTCTTCGTCTCTATAAAACTGTCATATTAGAGGAAATATGTTATTTTTTCATCTCCAACAGTTTTCTAGTACCTTCTTTTCTTTGTGGGGATCATCTCTGATCAAAGAAAAGGGGGAGATACAACACCTCCAATACCGTGGGGATCATCCCAGCTACCACTTTTCGGTCATATTTTCTCTTACACTCTTATGGGATCTACATTTCTTGCAGGTATTGGGGGAGATATATTGGAGTACTGTTGTAGTATCTTCCCCAATAAATACAGAAAGTGATATTGAACTACTCTAGTATTATCTTATTAGGAGAGTTGTATTGAGGGAAAGTTGGAGATGCTCTCACTGTAGTGTGCTAGGGTTCGCCGAAGCTCTATCATGGCCATACTCATCGGTGACGCCGTGACACCCTGCCCCTCCCTGGCCGGCTGCCTCCACCACCAACAGGGCCTCAAACAGCCCCTCCTATCCCCATCGCTTGGCCGGCTAACCTTCCTCGGGCAGCCCGTTATATGCCCAACAGACCTAGAGAAGAAGAGGGGAAGATGTCAAAGAGAGCTCGTACTGAACTTATTCAACGCTGGCGAGGTCGTTGTCTTTGATGGTGGAAGTTTCTCTCACGCGGAACCCTAGCTGCGGACGCGGTCGCAATGTGTTTAGACGAAAAATCAGACGTTGAGCATGGCTAAGGTCTTGTTTAATTGATATTTTTTTGGATTTTGACTATATGTAGCAATTTCATTTGTATTTGGTAATTATTATCTAATCATAAATTAACTAGGCTTAAAAGATACAAATTACAGCTAAATTGTGCAATTAATTATTTTTTATCTATATTTAACGTTTTATGCACGTGTTCAAAGATTTAATGTGACAGCAAATTTGAAAAAAAATAGTAACTAAACCACGTCTGAAACACGGGAGTGTGGTATATCATTTTTGAAGAAAAAAAAACCTCAAAATTCCATGACCTCCATGGATTCTTTTTTAACACTGACAGGCAGTAGTGACATGTCAAAATGGCGCGTAGTACTAGCGTGTACTCTCGACTCGACTCGTTGAGGGCAACCTGGCACCCACCACCTCGTCCTCCTCTGCTGCCTGCTGTCCTCTCCCCTCCACCGACAGCTCGTCACTGACGGCGACGGCCCGCAAGCCACCGCCATCATCGCCACTCGCCCACTCCACCGCTCGCTCCCACACCTGTGCCTGTGCGTGTGCCATCCCATCCTTTTGACTCCTCCTCGGCCGTCACCACCTCACTGTCCTGGTGTCCCTGTCCCTGCCTTCACAGCAGCATCAATCAATCCCACGAGCTTCCTGCTTCTTTCCCGGCCGGTCCGGTTGCCCCCATCCCATCCTCGGAAGCCAGCCTCGCCTCGATCTCCCCGTTCCCTCGTGTGCCGACTGAGGGCGGCGGGGCGACTAATGGGGACGGGGAGCGCGCGGGCGATGGCCGCCGCGCTCGCCGTCTTGCTTCTCGCCTGCTCTGGCGCCGTCGCTGTCGCCAGGGCGCAGGACACCGAGCGGATCGAAGGTACGCCGCCCGGGCCTCGCCTCGCTCGCTCTCCTTTCCTTTCCTCCTCTTGCTTGCGCCACGCTCAGATTACGCATTGCCTCGCTCCTTTCCTGCCTCTCGACGCGCGCCGGTGGTTGCAAATGGTGAAATGGATCTGCCGCCGCCGCCGCCGCCGCTGCGATTGGAACTGAAACCCTATGAAGCAGCAGCTTTGGCCACACGAGCGTGCGGGCACAGATCTGCCTTTGGATCAGCTCCTCGATCAGGCGGTTCCACGCTTTCCTCGCCTAGTCCATGATTCCAAGCAACTAGCGGGCTAGCGGCCGCACCCACACTTGTCAGTTCTGCTCACTGTGCACGATGAAATCCCATCCCTCGGTTGGGCAGTTGACACAATTTGACAATTGCACGTGCTTCAAGACCTTCAGGTCAACTTTTAGCGACCATGTGACTTCTCTGCATACTGCATTGCGTTGCGCGCTCTCAAATGAGTACTCCGTATGTGCATCTGAGCAATGGTTAATATAATCCTGCATTTCCTATGCTCAGCTCAGCGGCTGAGCTTTACTGAACAAGTGTATTTCGAATTTTTTATTCTTTTCCAAGCATGGCCAAACCCAAGACCATGTCAAGTAGCAAGCTTTTTACTAAATATGTACTAAGCAAGGGCACCTCAGGCATTGGAAACTAGGCCATGTCATTACTCAACTTTAGTTGACCAGAGGTACTACAATGTGAATTATCTATCCTTTTGGGTTGGAGTTCACTAATTAAAAACACTGACCTTCTTGACTTTATAAAACAATATAGCTACATCCTACTAAAATTATTTCTGCAAGGCTCACTGAAATTCGTAGCAAACTGTGTGGTCACTGAAATTCGTAGCAAACTGTGTGCTGTGGATACTGGTGAGTATAGCTTCAACTATGCATCGCAGCAAAAGTGTAATAGCTTTGAAATTAGGATTGTGGTGTTACAGTTCAGCATTCTCACATTTCTTTGTGATCGTAATTAAATTTCAGGAAGTGCTGGTGAGTTACAGTTCAGAATTCTCACATTTTCTTTGTTAAATTTCAGGAAGTGCTGGTGATGTGCTCGAAGATGATCCTGTTGGGAGGCTCAAGGTATATGTCTACGAGTTGCCAACCAAGTACAACAAGAAGATGGTGGCTAAAGATTCTCGGTGTCTCAGCCACATGTTTGCTGCAGAGATCTTCATGCACCGCTTCCTGTTGTCTAGTGCGATCCGGACTTTAAATCCAGAAGAAGCTGATTGGTTCTATACTCCAGTATACACAACATGTGATCTCACACCATGGGGTCATCCCTTGCCCTTTAAGTCTCCACGAATAATGAGAAGCGCAATTCAGTTCATTTCCAACCGTTGGCCATACTGGAACAGGACAGAGGGAGCAGATCACTTCTTTGTTGTGCCACATGACTTTGGTGCATGCTTCCATTATCAGGTGAGTTTTAGAACCATAACAAACCATTGATTGTCAGATGTATTGCCAATGCAATGTGGAATGAACCTCCTGGAAACTCATAAAATGGAATTTGAGACCACTCTTTTCCCGATGCATAATCTTTGTATTGTTCTATTTATATTTGCTCATCTAACGTCGCTCAAAATACCCATTGTTCAGGAAGAGAAGGCTATCGAGCGAGGAGTCCTTCCATTGCTTCGCCGTGCTACACTAGTCCAGACTTTTGGGCAGAAGGATCATGTCTGCCTAAAGGAAGGCTCCATCACCATCCCGCCATATGCTCCTCCTCAGAAGATGAAAACCCACCTTGTTCCCCCAGGGACCCCTAGGTCAATCTTTGTCTATTTCCGTGGGTTGTTTTATGACACTGCAAATGATCCTGAGGGTGGTTACTATGCAAGGTATGATCCTTAATTACACGCCCTAATTAGAAGACTTAATGAACCATCGAATCAAGAGTCCTGATGTACCTATCATGTACAATGCAGGGGCGCCCGTGCATCAGTATGGGAGAACTTCAAGAACAACCCGCTTTTCGACATCTCAACTGACCACCCACCAACCTACTATGAGGACATGCAGCGTGCCGTCTTCTGCCTGTGCCCACTGGGCTGGGCCCCATGGAGCCCCCGCTTGGTGGAGGCGGTGGTGTTCGGCTGCATCCCAGTGATCATCGCCGACGACATCGTCCTTCCCTTTGCGGACGCAATCCCATGGGAGGAGATTGGTGTCTTTGTGGCTGAGGACGACGTCCCGAAGCTGGACACCATCCTGACATCCATACCGATGGAGGTGATCCTCCGGAAGCAGAGGCTCCTCGCGAATCCATCCATGAAGCAGGCCATGCTGTTCCCGCAGCCCGCCCAGCCTGGGGATGCCTTCCACCAGATCCTGAACGGGTTGGCACGGAAGCTGCCGCACGGCGAGGACGTGTTCCTGAAGCCCGGGCTGAAGGTGCTGAACTGGACCGAGGGCCCCCGTGGCGACCTGAAGCCATGGTAGGTGTAGTGGCATGGCATGGCACCGTCAGCATGGATGCTGTTCTTGTGTACACGGCACAACACAACCAGATGCGAGGCTGATCGACAACGACGATTATGAGTACTCCCATGTAACTGATGTAAATGTAAAGCCCAGCAGGACCTTTGCTTCTTTTTGAGGCGATGTGTTGTCTGCTTTGCCTGTGTCTGTGTGACAGTGTCTGTTTTGACTTTATTTTAGTGTTAGCCTATTATAGATTGCAGATCATGTGATGTATGGCTGTTGTATTATATTAAGCTATACAGTTGATGGGGGAGAAAATAAGGTTAACAGTTAACCCCAATCCATGTGACTGACAATGATGACGTGTTTCAGTTCTGAATGTTAAAATTAGAATTGTACCATGTCTGTTCTTGGTGTGGTAACAAGCAAAGGATTTCGCGGAGATGTTTGGGATTGGTAAGAGAAATGAGCATAAATCAAGTCTCCTACCGGCTACCACGCTACCAATACTCCATAGATCTAATGTGCTGTTTGGTTCATAAAAAGTTAGCGAGCCTAATTGTTTGTTTGGCTGATAAGCCATGGCAGAAAGTATTATTGACTGATTTATTGTGAGATAAAAACACTGTTGAATGGCCGGCAGATTTGGCTGAGGAGTCTAAACGAATTGGGGTGGCAGAATCATCATTAGTGGAAAGAAGTAAGAATGGCAACAAAAGCGGGGATAGCTCAGTTGGGAGAGCGTCAGACTGAAGATCTGAAGGTCGCGTGTTCGATCCACGCTCACCGCAATTATTTTTTTATTTACCCATTTTATTGTCTTTCAGTACGTCCACTAAATGCACTCCTATTTTGTGCCATTTCCAGCTTTTTTTTTTCTGTAACAAGACCACGAATCTAAGATCAATTGATTGTAAATCAGTTCAGGACATGCAAAACCTCCCATGTTATGTTCTTGACTAATCCTAGTTAAGGATGAATAACAAGCCAGCTCGAGTCGAGGTAAAATCGTGGCTCGGTTCCGTGCCGAGCTAGCCACGAGTCGAGCGAGCTAACGAGCTTCGTGTTTTTTATCTAGCCTTAATCTCAATATACAAGTTGTAATGTATGAACTTAACACAATTGACACCACACGCGCGCGCACACGCACATCCCATAGACCTACAACCTATATACAAACAAGCATCCTTCTAGAGGCCATCGAAACCACACACAGCCGACGAGGGACATGTTGTAGTCCTACTGTGGTGCCATGGCAGAGTAGAAAACAAATGCGGGGATTAGGACTCTCTAAGATTCTTAAAATGATTTATAATTTGGAATGGAGGGAGTATGTCGCAATTAGGTTCTTATCTTATATTGTGGAGTTATTCTCTCAGGTTCACTTATTTTATGGGCTTGTATTTGCTTCGCAAACAGGTGTTGTTTTGTAGTTTTAGGGCACATTTTTTTGTCAAATGCTCCTGTTAGTAGCTTCTTTGTAGTGGGAAGTGGGAGATAAGTGCCAGTAGGCCAACTATATATGAAAAATGTACTCCATTCAGAAATATATATCATTCTAGAATTTGAGTGGTCAAAAAACTTAACTTTGGCCACTAATCTGTGAACAGCCATTTAGATTAGTCATGTGAAAAAATAGTACCATCAAATTTATTACAAGACGTACATGAAAATTGATGGTCTTTGTTGTTACGCTAAAAATTACCTTTAGACCTAAATCATGATTTACCATTTGCTTAATGATAAGCATATGCTTCAATCTGTTTTTGCTCACATTCCATTTGTGCTACCCTTTCCCTGTTGGACACAAGATAAAGAAACCTGATGTGTTTTGTGATGATAGACATCAGTGTGGTACTCGCTTCTATTAGTGCTATAGACCCATTTACTTTATTGTTCCATAGGCAGGAGCTGCCAGGAAGGGTTTCGAAAGCTCCGAAGGAGACCATATCACATTGGTGAATGTCTATCGAGGAGCTGCAGAATGCTTGGAGAAGAGCAGAAGTGCAAATGCCAAAGAAAAAAACAATGGAAAAGGCATTGAAGAGACCGCTCTCTAAGACATGCTCGTGATGTTCACAGGTTAGTTTCTAGTTTCTGCTTCATCTGTTTCACAGTACTTGTACAGAAACACTATTGTAGGTGTGTAGGGAGTTAAAATGTCATGATAAGTAGTTTAGCACACCCGCCAATGTCCTAATGAAGTAGGCAAAGCATTGCGAAAGAGGGTAAAGCTAAGTATTGTCTCTTTTTGTGTGTACATACACCCCCTTTTGAAAACAGAACTGTGAATTTTTAAATTAGGTCTTGTTTAGTTTCGAAAAGATTTTGGATTTCTGTACTGTAACATTTTTGTTTTTATTTGTCAAATATTATCCTATCATGGACTAACTAGGCTCAAAAGATTCATCTCGTGATTTACAGTCAAACTGTGTAATTAGTTTTTGTTTTCATCTATATCTAATGCTTCATGCATGTGCCTCAAGATTCGATGTGACGGGGAATCTTGAAAAGTTTTTGGTTTTTGGGGTGAACTAAACAAGGCTTTAGCGAGAAAAAAATAGGTCGTGGACACTGTTGACACAGAGTTTTGGTGGAAAAACTTGATCATATGTAAGCTACACAAAAAAGGCAAATTGCTTATCATTTTTCTTGACAAAAAAATGATAAACTTGATAATATGTGAGCTGCACAAAAAGACAGAACACCCTTTTCCACATAATACATGATCAATTTTGCCATGAAATTTTGCGTCAACTTAATTTTACATATATGCATTTAATTTCTTTCCATAAATTTTAGAAGTACACAAAGTGTCTTTTTGTTTTAAGTCAGATGTGGTGTAGGTGATCCTATGGACCTGGCTGCACACATGAAACATCAAATTGCAAAACAATTAAGGGGAGGGTAGTTTGGTTTTATTATGGTTGGAGGGAGTGAGCTATGAAAATCAGATTTGAATATCATTTATGTAAAAAAATGAAATGGAAAACTATACGTTTTAGACTTTTAGGACCGTTTCACAACTCCTAGAGCATTAGTTCAGACCATATAAATAAGCTAAAATGGTCTTAGAGTTTAGCCCTTAACTTTAGCAAACTAAACTTTAGATCATGGGATTCAAGCATGGGCTTTGTCGCTTTGATTAACTGAATATTTAAGTAAAATATTGTTAGGCTAGGCAAATATCTGACCTAAAATACAGTAATATAAAGGAACGCAGCTAGACAAAAGGTAGCGTTGTGAAACGGGGGTATATGTTTTATTAGTCATTTTCAACTACTGTAATAAACTGCACTAATGTGTACCAATCTATTCTGTAATTGTTCTCGACTTGCCGAAGCTATGCTGTTCCAAAGTCCATTTACGTGCGTCAGGTTCTTGACTCCATGTCTCCATATGCTGCCTGCCAGTACCTGTGATTGTTGTACTGGTTGTCCGGTCACCGTCTTGACGGGTTCTAAAACGCGGTTAATAAGCGCACTAGAAGATCAACGAATCGTCATCAGAGATGACGATTCGTTGATCTTCTAGTGCGCTTATTAACCGCGTTTTAGAACCCGTCAAGACGGTGACCGGACAACCAGTACAACAATCACAGACCTCTCCATCTACTGTGATGGACATTTTTGTAGCCTACTGTATTTAATTTTGCGGTTGCGCATGCAGAGACTGCGGAGATGTTCATGTCATCGCGTCGTTCTCTGCCTTCATCATCAGCCTTAACCTACTATACTTAATTTCCCCAGAATTTTCATACTTGATTTATGACCTTCTAGAAAAGCTTCATCGTATGCCATATATACTGCCCTTGTGTGTGTTATGCCACCTTGTCGTTAACGCCAACAGAACAAAACGTAGGGCAATATATGTCCGATGAGTCACTGAGAAAAAGGAGCACGCATCTAGGTCTCCTTTGAACACATGGAAAATTCCACTGCTATTTCGCCGTTTGGTTACGACTGTATCGACGCGCATGGCTACTTTTAAGCCGTTGTAAATGTTATTATGTTACTAGCTTTGAACGACCCAGTGACGAGAGATTTTCAGCTGACTGAAAAATGAGCAGACGATTTTTGTATTGTAAACAAAAAGAAAAAGGAAGAAACATGACACAAAAGCAACCTTTAAGCTGAAAGGATAAACTCCCTACACGTGACTAGGAAAATGAAATGGTGGAGCACGAGGCAGTTTCTCTTTTGGGTTGTATTGTACGGTGATGCCTCACCCAAAAATCAAAAACTTTTCAAGATTCTCCGTCACACCAAATCTTACGACACATGCATCACTACCAAAATAGTGGAATTCTCCTAATGTTTTTAAAGTAGTTATAAAATACTACCACTAGTCAAAATACTAGGGAATCCTACTAGGAGACATTTAGTAGGGAAAGTTTATACTAGATTTTGAATGCTAAAACACTAGGAGAAGTCCACCTCACTAGGAGAATTAGTAAATTGTGGTTGTGCATAGAGCACTAAATATAGACGAAAATAAAAACTAATTACACAGTTTATCTGTAAATTGCAAGATGAATCTTTTAAACCTAGTTACTCCATGATTAAACAATATTTGTCAAATAAAAATGAAAATAATACAGTTCCAAAAACCTAAAAAATTTCAGAACTAAACAAGGCATGAGTAGCCACTAGCACATGGATGTTCGTTAATGGGTTGGTTAATGGCGAGAGCCCGGACGTACCGACACCATGATGCATGGGCGTTTAACTGGGGCCACCGCAGACCGCACCGGGGCCCGTGGGCGGGTGAAGAGAAGCATTCCTCCGTTCCTCATTTTTACTGCTGTAGCCTCGGTCGCATTTGAACTGCCATGACACAAAGACATATCTTGCCAGTGACGAAGCTATGTTATAGCTTGTGGGTGCAAATGCACCCACAAGAATTTAAAAAAACACTACTAAAATTAAATTTTCACCATAGTTGTTGCTTATATTTTTACATCTACAAGAAAAATACACCATCCTCTAAATTGTTCTAGCTTCGCCACTGTATCTTGCCATGCTGGCACGATCCAAAATGACTCACATGGTTAGAGGTAAACGGTCTAAGCTTTACCTCTACTACCGTCTAGGTCGTTTATAAACAAACCAACCAAATAAGACCATATTTGGATCCTATCAAGAGTTGAGTTTAGACTTTGGGAGAGCTGCACTCCCCGATTCTTCAGTTTTGCTCTTGGATTCTCTAATAGAGTGATTTCATTGGATTTCTAGGAGGGAGCAAGATGAGAAGCTGATGAGAGTTGATTCTCTCCGCTGATTCCACCATAATATACCTAGTTTTTTTTTTTGTTTTAGCTCTTGGCTCCTAATATAAATGAAAAAGTGATTCTCTTCTGACCCTAACCTGAATTAGTTGGTATTTTAAGCGTTTGGTTGGTTGAGAGCGATTCTGTTTGAAGAAATTGAAATCGGAGCTCTCCCAAAATGCCTCTTAGTTGGCTAGGTAAGAGCACCTGTGGTGCTAGAGCCAACCGGTGAAGTCGAACGAAACCAAAGTTCAATTGCTTCAGTGCAAACGATGGTTGGGTGCTCCAGTGTTCACGGTTTGATAACGAGCCTTCAGATGACAACTGCTCTAAAGATAAAGGTTAAACTTTAGATCACCCAAGCTCATACGTACGGTCTGATAAACTAATGATATTTTTATGAAGTTGTATTAATTAGCTAAATTTTAGATAATACCAGATTATATAATTAGAGTCTTATGAGTTAAGGTGGCATGAAGTTTAGTGCCTAAACTTTGGAACATGTAAGATCCAAATAGGACCTAAGTAACTGATATACTAATGAGCAGGCCAACCACCCCCAGCTGCCGATCAGCCCGATGGAGCCACGAGCCCACCTTACCTAATTGTCACGTCGGGCCAACAAGGCGCTGCACGACCCCACTCCCTTCTCGTGTCCTGGCTGGCCTTCTTCTTCTGTAGTAGTTCTGTGACATCTTTACAGCTAGACAGGCTGTACGTGAGACGAGAGATGGAGAGGATGGAGCAGGTGACCCGCATTGGCACGCCTCCGCGCCTGCGCCTGCGTGATTCAAGGACGCCAACACAGTAAAGTAATCTCTCGAATCAATCATCAATACATTTTCAAAGAAAAGGGGTTGTTCCTAACACGTGCTGCCAACCTTTTGGGCAATGCTTGGATCTCTACAAGGCTACAACTGCCAGTGAGCTGCTAAAAATTAGCTGGTGATCTATTTAGATCCTAAGCTGATAACAAGCTTAGCTAATGTCTTATCTACCCTTCAGCTAACAATTAGCTATTAGCTGAATTTTTTTTTACTAACACAAACGTGGATCCCAAGTTCCCAACACGGTCTAAGGCCTTGTTTAGTTCGCAAATTTTTTTGTTTTTGGCTACTGTAGCATTTCGTTTTTATTTGACAAACATTGTCCAATCACGGAGTAACTAGGCTCAAAAGATTCATCTCACAGATTACAGGTAAACTGTGCAGTTAGTTTTTATTTTTACCTATATTTAATGTTCCATGCATGCGACCAAAGATTCGATGTGACGGGAAATTTTAAAAAATTTTCCGAACTAAACAAGGCCTAAGTTATCAATAGCATGATATCTCTAGTATATTTCATCCAAAAAAACTTTCTCCACTGCTCTCAAATCATACTTAGGAGTCTGTTAGGGTTAGGACGTTAGTCTTTAGCCCTCTAATGCGAGTATATATTAGCAAACATGTCCTTGTGAAGGATACACAATTTGTTGCAAGTGCTTTTGCCAATAATAATGACCTAGCTATTTTCATTTAATTTTGTCATTAGGTTTGGTGAAACCTTAAATCAAATGAATTACAATGCACATATTAAATGCTACTACTATAAACGATAGATTTTGTATGTGAAATTAACAAGAGATTGACTCAACTGAAATAGGTAGCTATCGCGTGCATATGTTATGAGTAAGAAAGGTAGGCGAGCCACATGTCCACACGTGCGTCACACACGACGGCCTCAGGAGGTGAGGCCAACAGATGAGTGGTGTGATGTTAGTGAAGGTTTTGCATCCTAGCGAGAAGAGACTAAAAGAGAGAAGAGTTACGAGTAAGGAAAGGATAAGAAATATGTGAGGGATAGACAAGAAGTGAGTGAAAGATGGACTAACAACAAGAAGTGTGTGAGAGATGAAAGAGGTGGTAATGAGGAACGAACCGATGAAGAACGAGAAGTGTATGAGACGGAAAGTAAGTGAGTGGCGGATGTATGGGCAAATGGACAAGGGTGCAGAGATGAGAAACATTTTAGTAATATCAGATATAGATATAAATATGACTCATTTCATGAGAAATAGATGTGAGAATTTATATAGTATACACCGGAGAGTTGCACTAATTATAGAATCCACGGAGTTGCTCTATTGTGTTTATTACTAAATTTTATTTACTTACAAAAGAGTTGTTTTTTTAAAAAAATACAGTATTAGTTACCAACATAATAAGGCTCCTTTTAGCACAACTTCTTTATCTAACGTAGAACCTGTTTGGACATGTTCTGTGCAAAACAAGGCAAAATAAATAGCTTTCGACGTGCTATCACAAAAGATAGATGAGAGATGAAGTTGCAAATAGTAGCTTCTCCACTTGCTCTGTTGGCGTGTGTAGGATTCCATGAAAGTATGTTTTAAAGAGCTTCATATGTTGAGTTATTTTGTTAAATAGTTTGCTAAAATAGCTTCATCACTAGAGCTAATTATTGAGCTAACCACAAAAAATAGCTCTAGCTTTACCAATAGAGCTACTCTTAAAAAATAGCTTTACTAAGAAGGTGAACCTTTGCCAAAGGAAACCTAAAACAGCGTGCTACGTCATTGTAAGCTACAGCAACAAAACATTTTTTTACGGAGGTAAACTCCTGCTTTTTAAGAAAGGAAAAGAATATTTTTATGACCAATCCACGCACTTATGCTAGGATACCGTCTTACAATATCTGGCACACTGCCAAACAGCGACAAAACGAATACAAACGCCTACATAATTAAACAGAAACACCAACACAAGAGAGTCGTGCCGTGCATGTCTTTAATTAATTAATTCACTTCGAGAAACCTTCTAACCAGTTTTTCACCATGGAAGACTTGCTGTCCAAGATCTTTCTATCGTCTTTCTTCAGCTGCGCACGCTGCTGTCTCTGTAAAAAAATTTGAAAAGTTTATACTTAAATAAGACGAGTGGCCAAATTTAAAGTAAAATAAGTCAAACATTTTATAATTTCAGATAGAGTATTTCATTAGAAGATTCTGGGAATATCTTCTATTTGCCCAACTTGTTTCTGTTGTTATTACATAAACCTCAAAAAAAAAAAACAGCGGCAACAAAACACTATATGTATTATTTGCAGCCACGTAGGACGCCTTAGAGCATCCCAACCGTTTTGCAAATAAGCTTTGCATTCATGTATTTGCAAAAAAGTCTTAAAAACACTTATCCAACGGTTTAGCATTTAGACTTTGTAATTTTGTTAACTTGGCAAAAAGAGAGTAAGGATTGGCATATATGCCAAACCTGTTCACACTTGGCATTGGGAAATTGGCGCGAAGTGATTAATGTCAAACCATTGGAGATTG